>Ga0136559_1000332_pt1 | contig 16522 bp, 14 predicted proteins | sample AntRauMeHopE1496_FD_104633 | JGI IMG/M metagenome (GOLD analysis project Ga0136559, IMG submission 104633) | Saline lake microbial communities from Rauer Islands, Antarctica - Metagenome Hop E1 #496 | ecosystem: Environmental > Aquatic > Non-marine Saline and Alkaline > Saline | place... | reverse complement strand
GTATTTTTTTTCTTTTTCCTTTACAGATTTTTGTTGTTTGTACCGCTCCATGGCGTAGCGCAGTGTTCGCTCCAATGTGTCTACCTTTACTTCACTTTTAATGATGAAGTCAGAAGCTCCTTTTTTCATTGCTTCTTGATCAACCTTTTCGCTTTTCGCGCCTGTCAAAAGAATCAATGGTTTGTCTATAAATGCTTCTCGTGCACTTTTAATGAGGTCAATTCCTTCTCCTTTTCCTAAGAAATGATCGATCAGGTAAATATCGTGTTCGTTTTTCAGTATATCAGTAAGGGCAAAATCGAAATCAGATGACCAATAAACGTCGTAATGAGCAGTGTTAATTTTTGATAGGTAATGTTTTACAATAGTGTAATCATCGAGATCATCTTCTATAATCAATACTTTGATACTCATCTTATTTCTCGTCTTTGGGTAAGTAAATATAGAAAGTGGCTCCTTCTCCTTCTTCACCTGTCGCCCAGAGATCTCCCTTGTGTTGCTCACAGATTTTCTTACAGATGGAAAGACCTATTCCCGTCCCTTCGTAGTCAGAGCGACCGTGTAAGCGCTGAAATATTAAGAAGATTTTATCGATATATTGGTTGTTAAATCCTATACCGTTATCTGTTACGCTAATTTGCCAATACTTCTTTTCAGGCAGTAGATTTACTCCTTCTTGGGTGACGTCTTTACCAACTACAGAAGTGGAATGGATTGAAATAATTGGCGCAACTTCTTTTTTATGAAACTTAAGTGCGTTACTAATTAAGTTTTGAAAAAGTTGATGCATCTGTGATGGATTCGCATCAATGGCGGGTAATTCGCTTATATTTATTTTAGCCTGAAGAGGTTCGATAGAGAATTTCAGATCATTGACTACTGCTTCAATCGTTTCCTGAAGGTCAATGCGCTCAAAAGTATCAATTGGTCTTGTTATTCTCGAGTAGGAAAGCAGGTCTGTTATTAATTGCTGCATGCGGGATGCAGAGCTTCTCATTCGCTCAATATGATGTGATACTAATTCGTGGTCTGGTTTTTCTTCTTTGAGTTCTTCTGAAATTAGATCACCAAATGTTCTGATTTTCCGAAGTGGCTCGTTTAAGTCATGAGAAGCTACATAGGCAAAGCTTTCTAAGTTTTCATTCATCGATTTTAGTTCGATGTTGAATTGTGCAATGTCCGCGGTATATTTTTCGTTTTTTAAGATTTCTTGACGCATTTGATTGAAACTGTAAATCACAATGATTAACATAATCAATCCGAAAAAAGTGAGGAGTAGCATGGTGTTTTGTGCCGAGCTCATGGCTTTGTTTTTATTATCCTCTTGTCGCATAGCACTCGCTTCTCGAATATCAAAAAGAACTTCACTGATTTCGTCCATCATTAGCCCTCCTTCCTCAATCAATACATGGTGTTGTTGGTTTTTTATATGATTGAGTGAATCTGATTTCACCATCTTTTGAATATGATCTAGGCGCTGATGTATGAGTGTATCTAACTTATCCAAATGTGCGATAGCCAATTCGTTTTCTCTACACAGCTCGTCCATTTCTTGAAACTGACGATTGAATGTACATGTGAGTCCATTAAATTTTTGATAGGTATCTCTACTTTTAGTTAGCATATAGCCGTATGCATAAGATTCCATGCGATAGGCAGACTTCAAAATAGCATCAGCTTCTTCAGTTATTTGGCCATATAAATCAGCTTGCTCACCAGAATAACTTGTTTTATTTAGAAAAAATAAGGAAATCATATAATAACCCGATATAAGTACCAAGGCTAAGACAAGGAAGTAATTATAATAACTGAGTTTCTTTTTTGTCATAGCCAACTACTTAATTCCGTATGCATCCATTTTATTGTACAAAGTTTTTCTATCTATACCAAGTAATGCAGCAGTTCTACTTTTATTAAATGCTGTCTTTTCTAAAGCCTTTTGAATAGTTCGTAATTCTGTTGCTTCAATAATTGTTTTTAAATCAAAAGTATCAGAAACAGGGGGGAGGTCAAGGTCTGTTTTCTTTTGTTCTGGATGGATAATCTCAGAAGGTAATACTTTCAGTTCAATGCTATCTGTGGTGCTCAGTAAAACGGATCTTCGCACAACATTCCTTAACTCACGAATGTTCCCTGGCCAAGAGTAGTTCTTTAAGTGAGTCAATACCTCTTTGTTTATACTAGTAACATGTTTGTCGAGTTCCATATTCGCTTTTTGCAGAAAAAATTCGGAAAAAGTTTCTATATCATCTTCACTATCTCTTAAACTAGGAAGTTCAATTTTAAATTCGTTAAGGCGATGATAGATATCTTCACGAAAATCGCCTCTTTCCATAGCGGACTTCAGGTCCTCATTCGTTGCTGCAATTATTCGAACATCTATAGGTTGATCTTTTTCGCTTCCTAAACGACGAATGGTTCGTTCTTGAAGAACGCGCAGAAGTTTAATTTGATTTTCGTAAGAAAGGTTTCCAATTTCATCCAAAAACAGGGTTCCACCGTTGGCTATTTCAAATTGTCCTTTTTTATCGGCAAAAGCACCGGTAAAAGCACCTTTTACATGTCCGAACAGCTCACTTCCGGCAATTTCTTGTGGTAATGCTCCGCAATCCACTGTTACAAATAGCGCATCTTTTCGCTTCGAATCTTGATGAATCATACGCGCAGCCACTTCTTTCCCTGTCCCACTTTCTCCCAGAATTACAACCGTCATATCTGTTGGCGCAACTAATTCTATGAGTTGTCTAACTCTTTTAGATTGATCACTATTTCCTGAAATATAATCGGGTAAAGAGGAGGTGCCTGAAGAACGATTAGATTTTTTCGCTACCGTGGGAGTAATCGTTTTTTGTTCTAATTCTTTCGATTTGTTCTGAATGGCTTTTTGAACATGTAAAAGAATTTCTTCCGGATAAATGGGCTTGGTGACATATTCAAATGCTCCCAAACGGATTGCATTTATGGCCTGCTTCACGTCTGAATAACCAGTAATCACAATGATTGGTAAATCAGATTTGAGTGAACGTACAGTTTTGATGACCTCTAAACCCTCCATGTCTGGCAGTCGGAAGTCGGTTAATAACACATCGTACGTATTAGACTTGATTAATCCTATCCCTTCGTGCGCTTTAAACGCTGTGGAAACTAAATAACCTTTTCGTTCAAAAAAACGCTTGAGCAATGCGCAAATATCTACATCGTCATCAATTATTATGATATGTTCTTGTTTCTCCATAAAGTTACAACCAAAGTGCCAGTGTTTCTTTTAACTGAACGGAAGTAAAAGGTTTTCCTAAAAAGTGATCAACGGATAAATTTTTAGACTTTTCAACTTCACTGCATTGGTTGTAAGCTGTTATAATTACAATTTTCACAGATGGGTTTTGAGCCCGCAGCAGCGGAATTAAATCAAAGCCAACGCCATCCTGTAAATGAACATCCAAAATAGCTACGTCAATTTTGTTTGCCCCAATAGAAGTAATTCCTTCTGAAATAGAACTATTAGAAATGACATCGCATGCAAAAGAACGAGCAATAATTCCATGACAGATATCGCGGATATCTTTTTCATCATCAATGACCAATACGGAAGGTTTCATGGAATTCATATCTATACAACAACCAAAATGAAATAAAGTTCAATTTTAAATCCAGTTATTCTGTCTTTACGAAGTTACGGATTGTGTAGAGAAATTACACACTTTTTAGTAAATAGTTTCAATTTTTCAAGAATCACGCACAGGATGCATGTATTGTAGGGATGAAATAGAGTCCTACAGCAACAGGGTAGCAGCATAGGAGTGGATTTGGGGAATATGGAGTCTCTATTACATCACCACCAACAATCAGCAGCTTTTTTTCCATTCTTTTACTTATTTTTACGCAAAATCGAGCTTTGGAAATTCTTTTACCAGGAATATATTTAATAATCACTCTTTTGTTACTGTTTCTGTGGAGCAAAAAAAGGTTTCCTGAAATGAAGTGGTACATCCCGCTCATTTTTATGGGCAAGTTGCTATTCGCTTTTTTTTTCCTGTATGTTTACACGTATCACTACGGTGGAGGAGAGGTTACTGCTGATGCGGGAAGATTTTTTAAAGAATCGCAGGTGTTTTACAACTTGTTTTGGGAGCACCCAGCGATGTATTTCAATTTCTTTTTCGGGATAGAAAATGATCCTCTTGTAGTGGATGCTTACATGCAGGAATTAGGTCATTGGAACACTGCGGCGCATACCTTGTCTAATGATTCTCGCAACGTTATTCGTGTGAATAGTTTGATTTTATTTATTTCCAACGGAAAAATTCTCGTTCATTTTTTGATATTTAGTCTAATTTCCTTTCTTGCTACGGTTGATTTAGCACAATTCATTCGGAAATGGAGTACGCTATCCTTTCCTGTTGTATTAGCTGTTTTGACATTCCTTCCAAGTGTAGCGTTCTGGGGAAGTTCGATTATTAAAGAGCCGCTAATGTTGGCTGGATTTTGTTTTCTTGTGAGAGGTGTTTTTGACGACTTATCATTTAAACGCAGGTGGTGGCGAGTAGTGTTAGGCGTGTTGCTCATGTTTATGTTTAAGCCGTATGTTCTGGCAATTTTTGTCTGCGCAATGGCTTTCTATTTTGTGTTTTCAAGACTCTTGCCGAAGCTTCAACTGGTTAATATCGTAGTTTTTTTTATCGTTGGAGCTTTAATTGCTCAATGGAGTGGAAAACTTGATCCTATGGTTCAGCTGATCTCTCGTCAGCAGCAAGACTTTATGAATGTCCGAGATGGAGGTCTTTACTTGGATGTCGATGATGACTATTACTACTATGTTTATTTTTCTAATCGTGATAAATTTGAGTACAAAGAAGGTGGAATTGCTCTTTTGAAAGAACCGACGGGAGCTTATTTTGCGCACAAGACGGATTACACTAACCGCAAGAATGTTGTGCTTACGGAGGTTGGAAAAGAATATCCGATTTATTTACAAATGTCAGGCGCGGGGAGTGGAATAGAGGTGACTCGAATTAATAATTCATTCTTGACCATGATAAAAATGGTGCCGGAAGTACTCTTTAATACAACTATCCGTCCACTGCCCAATGATAAAGGGAGCTGGCTGAAGTACCCAGCATTCTTGGAAAATATCCTGCTCTTTTTTGGTCTGGTTTTAATTACAATTTTTGCTAGAAGAAAGCTGAATAAAAGGGTCAAGCGACTGGTGTGGTCATTACTCGTTTTTGCGTTTATGGTATTTTTAATTGTTGGCTGGACCACTCCTGTTTTAGGTGCAATTGTGCGATATAAAGTCCCTGGCTTATTAGCAATTGGAATAGTTATGCTGCTTTTAATCGATTATTATAAAATTCGAAAAATACTTGGATTGGAAAAGAAAATTTAAGCTGTTTTCCTATTTTTTTTGAAGTCTATTAACGACATTACCAACTCATAACCCAACCAAATAAAAGGTGCTCCATGCATGAAGAGATCGAACCAGTCCGCTCCTGACATTCCTTCTGCGCCGCCAAGTAACCACTTGATTTTACCAAATAAATGTGGCTCTGGAACAAAAGGAGCTAGTCCCAAGGTAAGTGAGGCTAATAAAGCGAGGTAAAAAGTTTTTCTCATTTTGGTGAAATTAAATAAACTGTATCTGTTAGTGGGTAATGAACAAACTTTATTTTTAGTGCGCAAGTAATGATTTTAAAAGTGACATTATTCGGCCTTTCCAAGCTGCAAATGCGCTGTTATGCGCAAGTAGTTGGACTGAATCAACTCCGGTAGATTAGCGCAAGACTAGTTTTCTCTTCTGAAAGGAGCAAATAATTGTTGCCAAAACGTCGGGGCATACTTTTCATCGCCTTTAAATCCCAACTCAATGTCTCTCCCTTCGTAAGGAATATAATTCGTTTTAAAAAGATAATCCCAAATACTCAAGCTGATTCCGTAATTCATTCCAAATTTGTGTTCTTTTGGTAATTCCTTTGCGTGGTGCCAAATATGCATTTTAGGATTGTTAAAAATGTACTTCAGTGGGCCGTAATCCCACCCAATATTGGCGTGATTCAAATGCCCAATGGTTATCGCTAAGCCATGAACAATAAACGCTAATTGGATATCAAATCCGAAAATCATAGAAAGTGTAATGTATTTGAATGTATTGTAAACAAAGGTCTCCCCAAAGTGGTAGCGCAAGTGGGCGGCAAAGCCCATTTCTTTGACAGAATGGTGTACCTTATGAATTTTCCAGAGAAAAGGAACCCGGTGTAAGGTCACGTGAACGCACCATTGTATGAAGTCGGAGATGATGAAAAAGGCAAAAAGCTGAATGCCAATCGCCCATCCTGAAGTATCGAAAAGATGCCCGCCTGAATATCCTATTGGGGCAAGAGCGGCGTTAAATAAATTAATGGTCACGTCAGATAATGCCACGTAAAGTAATAAGTTGAATATAAAAAAGTTAAAAAACATATAAAATGCATCCAACCAAAAATCTTTGCGGATAACCGATTGACTTTTCCGCCAAGGGAAAGCAAGCTCTAGTCCCCATACAGCAAGTGAAATAACGATTAGAAAATAAAAGTAATTTAAGTCGCCTTCTGGCAAAGGGTCAACAATAGTGTTCCACAAGTAATTTGCATAACCGCGGTAAGAACTAACAATAAGATCAACATATTCTCCCATAACTAATTGTTCATGCTTTAACAAAGGTAAGCCAAATGTTGTTCGTGTAAAGTAACATTTGTTGCTTTTTTAGAGTAGGAACGGAGTGCTGACCTGAAATCGGGATTAAATACTATTTTTTATAAGCATCTCGTTTTATTTAAACCCTATTAATTCAATAGTTTCACCGTCGACATATTTAAAATGCCCTCTGCGATCTATTCCTTTTTCTATCATTTGTTCGAACGTGGCTTTTAATTCTTCTGGGATTAGTATAGTTACTTTGTCGAAATAACGATAGGTATTGGCTGCAATTTTTTCAAATGTTATACCAGACTCTTTCTCTTTTTCAGGTAATTCATAGTAGTAACGCTGAGGGGATAAGGTTAGTGAAAAAGTGGCAGAACTATCAACAGGAGTTTTAGCTACAACACGTATGAACTTATAGTCATAGCGTGTACCGTCTGAAAGTGTCTGTGCTAAGGTTGTTTGTTCTACTTCGATTTCATAGTTAAAGCCCCACTCAAAATTAAAATCGTGTAAAGAAATAATATCCACCTCTGGAGAGCTAAGGGTGAGTCTTTTGAAGTGCTCATAATTTTCAAAAGTCATGTGAGGCTGGAGCGTAATGTTTTTCTTTTGTTGACTTAAAGAGCCGAAATTTCCGAATACGCATAGGGATAAGAGTAAAAAGAGATACTTCATTTAATTATGTTTTATTCGAATGTAACAATAATTGCTCCGTTTTTCACCTTTACATGAGCGTTTACAAACGAGTGGTTACCTTATTTACTCTGTTCTCATATTCAGTACACATTTTTTTAGGGCTATTTCTTCTTCATTCTTTGCAGTAAAGTTTTTAGCCATCTCCTGAAGTTTGTTGATTGTTAGTTCACCTTTGAATGCAGAGTTTCTAAGCTCTAACCCTATTCCTATTGTCAATTGGATTAAATTGTTTTCAATTTGCTCCTGCTGCTTCTCGAGATGATAACGTCGTTCAATACTCACACTATCTTCCATAGGTTTGTAGCGCAATTTTACTAAGGCTAAGTCGCCGTTAAATAGTTCTGTTTTAGTTTTAATAAAATGACTTTCTACATTTTCAGCTTTACCGAGTTCGATTTCATAGACTGCTGTAACTTGGTGATTGTATCCTATTTCGCCAGCATCTTTGGTGTCATCCGCAAAATCTTTTGGTTTTAGCAAACGACTTTCATAGCCAATAAGTCGGTAGTTGCTTACAAGGCGCGGATTAAATTCAACGTTAAGCTTAACGTCTCGCGCAATGTTGAGCATGTTTCCTATGTCATGAATCAGAACTTGTTCCATATCTTTAATTGAGCTGATATAAAAATGATTTCCATCACCATTTTTTGCTAAACTCTCTAACATGTCGTTGCGATAATTCCCCATTCCAAACCCGAGCGCGGTGAGATAAATACCTTGACCCCGTTTAGTAGAAATGAACTCTTTCAATTCATGGGGGTTATTAATGCCAACATTGAAATCTCCGTCTGTTGCCAAAATAATACGATTATTTAATTCGGGTGAGAAATTGGCTTCCGCTAAAAGGTATGCCTCCTTAATGCCACCGATACCATTTGTGCTTCCGCCAGATTCTAAGTTGTTCAACGCTTTTAAAATTAACTTCTTATTATCACAGCGCGTTGGTGGAAGCACTGCTCCGCTATGTCCAGCATACGTTACAAGAGCAACTCGATCGTTTTCATTCAGCGTTTCTACAAATTTCATGAATCCGCTCTTGAGTAAACCAAGTTTGTCTGGGGAAGACATCGAGCCAGAGATGTCCATCAAAAACACAAAATTGTGGGCCTTTCTTGGAAGGTCTTTCGGAACGTCTCTTGCTTTAAGATGTATCGCCACTAATTCATGATTGGGATTCCAGCTGCAATTAATGCGGTCTATTTCTATATGAATAAGTTCGTTTTCTGGAACTTCAACTTGTTTGTAGTGAAACGAATTAATGATTTCTTCCATTTTAACTGCGTCTCTTGGCACGGATTCGTTATTTTCTAATTTGCGTTTTACATAGCCCCAAGTTGCTTTGTCCACATCTAAGCCAAAAGTGGAGTGGGGGTGTACAAGTGGAGAAAGGAAGTCGTTTTCGTAAATGGGGAGAAATTTATCATAATTCGAATACACTTCTTCTGGTGGAGACTGTTGGTGGTTTTGATGCCTCTGCCGATTAGGTTGTTCTGCATAATGAGCAGAAGGTGCATCTAAACTTGAACGTGAAGTAACAGCAATTACTCCTCCAGTCGCATCTCCATAATTAGCAGGGATTCCATTTGTAATGACTTCGATTTGAGAATAGGCCGACTTAGGAATTTGTAGTTGTCCCATCACTTTTATGCCATCTATAAAATAGGTAGTTGCATCTGTTCGGCTACCTCTAATATGCAGTCCGTCTGTTCCTTCAATTTCATTCACTCCGCCTACTGTATTGGCTACACCTTGAACTGATCGTACTGGCATTTTAGAAATGTCTTCACGCGTTATAGTCCTGCTGGCAGCGCCTTGATTCATATTAATTAATGGGGATTTGTAGGCCACGATCATAACTTCATCTAAAGCAATAGTATTCATCTGTGTTAAGGGCGTGTGGAGGTCTTGCTGAGATTCGTTAGCTTCTTTTGATATGCCCTTTTCACTCTCAATGAATTCAGTGCTTTCAATTTTTTTACTTTCTATGGTTTTTAGGTCAAGGATTGCGTTGTATTGAAATAACTGATTTTCTTGAATGATACACAGTTGTGAAGTAATCAATTCCTGGTTGAAATAACAATTTACCTCAACTCTACCGATTCGTAGATTTCGAAATAATGCTTCCCCTGCTGTGTCCGTGTTCTTTTCGTAGCAACTGCTGTCTTGAACTATTTCTACAACGATAGTGCTAAGCGGCTTCCATGATCTGTTTTCGATGGAAGTAACAAGTAAGCTGCCAGTTTGACCAAATGTAAATACACTTGTGGAAATAACTAAATAAATAGAGAAAATGAGTTTCATGGTGTTGTTTTCTCTAGTGATGCACACAACACCGAAACTTCATAAATTAAAATAAATGAAGAGCAAAATACTTTTTCTTTAGCTAGTTTAAAACCGAAAACTCATGAGGTGTATTCACTTATGAAGCTTTATCTTCTTTTTTAGTTTTCCAAAAAACATGCTTAGGGAAAACGATTACTTGATTGTGCTGATCTTGAAATTGAGAAATAATAGCCGGCTTGATAAATCCATCAAAGTGCTGTAAGTCATAAATTTCTTCAACGGTATTCTTGTAGTGAATCTCACCAATTATTTTTCTATTTGCTAAGTCAAAAACGATAATTCCAGCACCATTGGAGTTTTCGGTGACCTCGAGCTTATCAAAGGTATTAGAAGAAGTTCTCATTTTTGATACTCCGACGAATAAATATCCTTCAAAATAGGTCATCCCACGAACAAACCTCCCGAAATTAAATATCAGCTCCTTGGTCTTGTGGACAGTGTCAACTTTTATTAAATGACCTTTTCCAGATTCTAATAAATAAAGTTCTTCATTAATAAACATGGGCGAATGGGGCATACTCAAGCCCTCTAAAATAATTTCACTAGAAGGCACTTCCATTAAGATACCTGTATTCATAATGTCTTTTCTCCAGCCCTCTTTTTCATTCGTTTGAGAAAGCGCAGTCACATATTTGGGCAAGTTGTCAAGCATTACCAAGCCGTTTAAGTGGCACCTATCTTCTGGTGCTAAAAAGTCAATAAAATCTGGTTTCCATTTTGGTCTAAAACTGTAATTCACATCAAAGGTGGAAATACAAGAAAAGCGAGTGTTGATTCCCCATAAAACGCCGTCACCAAATTGAATGTCATGCACATCTATCATTCCGACATTAAAAGCCGCGCGCTGAACATAAACAGTGTCAAAGCCTTTATCATTGTCTTTCATTGCGCCAACAATATCTTCTGCGTTAGAGAAAAATATGACTTCCTCCAAACCAGCAACTGCCAGTTTATTATCCTGTAAGGCAATACCCATAGGTTTTTTAAAGCTAACAGGGATCTGATGAATTGTTCTTCCTTCTGGACTCCCAATAATCATTAGTGTTCCAGCTTGATAGGTGCTAAAGACTAAACTGATTTTCTTTCTAAAAAGTATTTCTGGGACTTCAGGGTCAAATGAGATGTCAAATTTTTTCATAAGAAAAGTACAAATTAAAAAAGCCCCTAAAAAAGAGGCTTTTACTAAATATTGAATTAAAATATTATTTCTTTTCTAATCTCCACTCTACAACCTGACCTTGCGAAGTATCCTCCATCCAAAGTTCGTCGTTGGTCAGTCGTAAAATCTCAAAGTCCGTTATAAATCCGTCAAGAGTTAACTCTAATTCTTCTTTATCTCCTGAAAATTCCCATTCTCCTGAGCTTGAATAGCTATAACCGTCATAATTATAAGTGAATTTTAAATCGCCATCTTTGTCGAATTCCAATTCAATTGAATACCCGTTATCTGGATAGGATTGATTTCCAATTCTAACAATTTCCCATTCTCCAGCAATTCTAGCCTTTTTGGTTCTTAACGAAAAGTTAGGCCCGTCTTCATATTTTCCGCAGCTAACAAAGTTCAGAGCCGTAACGATTGTAAGGGCAACTACGAGTTTTTGTGTTGGTCTAGTCATGATTTGATTTATTTTATAAAGCTCAAAACTAAGTGTTTTTTTAGAATTAAAATATTATTTTTCACTAATCTTCTCGCTTGAGTTAAATTTGTATCGGAAGATTCTTTTATTTTTGAAAAAGTTTTTTTTCTAGCGAACACTAAATACGAAGGGAAAAGGTTGTATCAACTCATTTCTCCAAAAGCAACAATTATATAAATGGGCGATATTTATCATCAGGAGTTAAAGGTGACGGCAGACCAGCGAAGAGAGAGAAATACTCATGATTCATTCGTGATTTGGATTTATGGACTGTCAGGAGCGGGGAAGTCAACGATTGCAAGCGCCTTAGATAAATCACTTTTCGAGGATGGAATAAGCACGTATGTGTTAGACGGAGATAATGTGCGTCTAGGTTTGAACAAACATCTTGGTTTCTCGCCAGAAGATAGAAAGGAAAACCAGCGAAGGGTAGCCGAAGTGGCTAATTTATTTATAGACGCCGGAGTAGTCTGCTTGGCTGCGTTTATTTCTCCTCTCCAAAGTGATAGGGAAATGGTGAGAAATATTATTGGAAGTGGTCGTTTTTTAGAGGTGTTTATAGAAACTCCTCTAGAGGAATGTGAAAGAAGAGATGTGAAGGGATTGTATAAAAAAGCAAGAACAGGGGAGCTTAACAATTTTACTGGTATTAGCGCTCCTTTTGAGTTGCCGGATGAATCAGTTTTTCGGATTGATACGACAAAACAGTCATTAGATGAATCAGTTAATCAATTAAAAGCTCTCATTCAAGATCGTCTTCATCGCTAGTTGGTTACCTTCATTGTTCGCTTCAAATAATCTTTCTTTGCAGGTATGCAATGTCTTATACAATAACTTAACACCTCTTCGTTTCTCGTCATAAACCAAATCTTGGTATATTTGTGGAAAAATTATAGAATATGAGTTTATTGACAGTTGGAAGCGTCGCATTTGATGCCATTGAAACACCTTTCGGAAAAACAGATAAAATTATCGGAGGAGCGGGTACTTATATTGCTTTTTCTTCTTCTTATTTTATGCCAAAACAGAACATAGTTTCTGTAGTAGGAGATGATTTTCCAACGGAAATGCTAGAAAAGCTTAAAAGCAGAGGCGCGAATTTGGATGGGCTGCAAATCAAGAAAGGTGAGAAAACTTTTTTTTGGTCAGGTCGCTACCACAACGATATGAATTCGAGAGATACGTTAGTTACTGAATTAAACGTTTTAGAAAACTTTGACCCTATTATACCTGCATCTTATCAAGGTGCTGATTATGTGTTGTTAGGAAATTTGAGCCCGCAGGTTCAAAAAACAGTCATAGAGCGGTTGAATACGCGTCCCAAATTAGTAGCTATGGATACTATGAATTTTTGGATGGATATCGCAATGGATGCGCTAAAAGAAACCCTGAAGCTCGTAGATGTTTTAATCATTAATGACGAGGAAGCGCGTCAACTTTCAGGTGAATATTCACTGGTGAAAGCTGCAAAAATAATTCGTGAGATGGGGCCAACATATTTAATCATCAAAAAAGGAGAGCATGGGGCGTTATTGTTTCATGGTGAACAAGTCTTCTTTGCTCCAGCATTGCCTTTGGAAGAGGTATTCGATCCAACGGGAGCGGGAGATACATTTGCTGGCGGATTTATGGGGTATATCGCAGCAACTGATGATTATTCGTTTGAAAACATGAAGCGCGCGATTATTACAGGTTCTGCAATGGCTTCTTTTTGTGTAGAAGAATTCGGAACAGAAAAATTAGAAAATTTAACGAAATCAGAAATAGAGGATCGTATTCAAAGCTTTGTTAAGCTAACAGACTTTGATATGGTGCAAACTGTAGGGTAACCAAATATATCATGGAAAATCAGACTTTTATTGAGGAATTAAAACGCCTAGCAGCGAACGAAGATTTGTTAGCTGTTGGTCGTGAAGTGAGCGAGTTAAAAACAAAATTTGACGACTTTATCTTGGAAGAGGAGCGCAAGTTTCAAGTGGCTCAGCTAGAAGCTCAAGAAAAAGGGGAAGTCCTAGAAAATGACGGAATAATCGAAGGGTGGAAGGAAGCGTTTTACGATATTTTTACTGATTTTAAACAGCGTCGAAAAGTATTGATTGATGTAAAAAATAATGAAGAGGCGGAAAACTTGTTGAAGAAGCGCTCCCTTGTAGCACGATTCAAAGTTATTATTGCTGAAGAAGAAAATATAGGCGTTGCATTTTCTGCTCATAAAGAAATCAACGAAGAGTGGAAGTCGGTTGGGGATATCCCTAGAGAAAAACGCCACGATATACAACAAGAATATAGTCGCTTAATGGAAGAGTTCTTCTATAATATGAAGATATATCGAGAGATTAAAGACTATGATTTTAAAAAGAACTTTGATGCAAAGCAAGATGTGATTAATCGGATCAAGGCGCTTATCGATGTTCCGTCAATTAAGGAAGTAGAAGTCTCTTTAAAGGCTATGCAAAATGAGTGGGAAGACATTGGTCCAACCAAACAAGAATTGTGGGAGCAGATTAAAGAGGATTACTGGAATTCAATAAAAGCGGTGTACGACCGAATTCGAGCGCATTACGATTCCTTGCGAGAGCAAATGCACGAAAATATTGAGTCGAAAAAGGAATTACTTGAGAAAACCAAAGAGCTTATCGCCTTAGAACGTGATTCTATAAAGAGTTGGAATAAGCATACACTGCAGTTGATCGAAATTCAAGAAGCTTGGAAAAAGATAGGTTTCGGGCCTAAGAAAGAAAATGAGCAGCTTTGGCAAGATTTCAGAACACTCTGCGATAGTTTTTTTGAAGGTAAAAGCACTTACTTTGAAAGTATTCAAGGTGATTTTGATAAAGTTGCCAAGCGCAAAGAGAATATTATTGAGCAAATCGAAGCAATTAAGGATGATGTAAATTGGAAGCGAACGTCAGAGAAAGTATTGCGCTTGCAAAAGGACTGGAAAAGCGCGGGTAACGCAGGTGCTAAAAATGAGCAGCGACTTTGGAAACGATTTAGAACAGCTTGCGATTATTTCTTTGAAAAGAAAAAATCATTTTTTGAAGAGTTAGACAAAGCCAACGAATCGAATCTAGCGGAAAAACAAGCCGTAATAGAAAAAATTGACGGTTACAAAGCCAACGATGATAAAAAGCAAACATTGGCGGACTTAAAATTATTTGGGGAAGAGTTTTCTGCCATCGGACAAGTACCTTTCAAGCAAAAAGAAACTGTTTTTAAAGCATATAAGTCAGCGTTGGATAAACAATACAACGCCCTCGGATTAAAAGGAGAGGAGAAAGAAAATGTGTTGTTTCAAGCAAAATTGTCTCAAATTGCTGGTAGCTCTGAAGCTGCTGAATTGTTTGAAAGAGAAAAACAAACGGTTCGCGCTGAGATCAATAAGATCAAACAAGATATGATTCAGTTAGAAAATAATTTAGGTTTTTTCGCTAATTCTAAAGGGGCAAATGCGCTGAAGGCCGAGGTGGAGAAAAAAATAGATGCAGAACGCGAGAAAATTGATACGCTAAAAGCAAAACTAAAATCCATACCGAATGAATAGATTTGCGAATAGTTGGTTGTTAATTACAGCCATTTTAGTCTTTCCTTTTGCCTTCGCTATTGGTTATGATATTGATTATTCGCTTTTTGGTTTGGAAATTCAAGGGGTTGAGTTTGAGTACAAAGAGCTAGTTTTAGGAATTGCTGCTGGTATCGTTTTTTTAGTCGGAGCGTTAAAAGCTACACGCCGCTGGATGGGGTTACGCATTGTCGCTCAAAAGAAAAAGTTTCTTTATTCCGATATTATTAGTGTGGAACGAAAAAAACGTATCGCGCTTTACGGTGTTTTAGAAATAGTTTTTCTTTTATTTTTTGCTGGTTACTATGCCACGCTTAGCCCGACCTCTATTTACCTTGGATTAGTATATTTAATTATAGCTGCCGAGCACATTGTGCATTTGGTGCTGGGGTTGGCAAAGAATCTATACCGGGTTGGGTTAACTAAAAAAGCGCTAGTTGCTGTTGATCGAGAATCTCGGGTATTATTTTTCTCCGGGCTTCGAAAAATAGCTAAACATCAACAAACACTCTATTTTGAATATAAAAACGACTTAGTATTGCATATACCCTTAAACATGATTCCGAATGAAGAAAAATTCATGGAGGAGCTTCATCAAGTAGTGAATGCTGATAAAGTTTTTTTTGAAGGATTTAAAAAATAAGCGTTTGGACCTGAACCATGATGAGAGATGAATGTTAGTCTATCCTGAACTATAAACTATGAATAGTATTCCACATAAAAAAAAGGGTGTAGCCATTTTAGGTTCTACTGGTTCTATCGGGACTCAAGCCCTCGAAGTAATTGAAGCGTATCCGGATTATTTCGATTTACAAGTCATAACAGCAAATGGAAATGCTGATTTGTTGATTGAACAAGCACTAAAATTCAGACCAAATACTGTTGTGATTGTTGATGAATCCAAGTATGATAAAGTCAATCAGGCTCTTGAGAAAGAGGATATTCATGTGTACACTGGAGCAGATGCGCTTTGTCAAGTTGTGGAGACGAAAGAAGTCGATGTAGTGCTTACTGCGCTGGTGGGTTATGCAGGTTTAAAACCTACGCTCCATGCCATTGCTGCTAAAAAAGATCTAGCACTAGCTAACAAAGAGACATTAGTTGTTGCCGGAGAGTTGGTTACAAAAGAAGCCAGAGCGAATGGCGTAAATATATTCCCGGTGGATTCAGAGCATTCTGCCATTTTTCAGTGTATTGTTGGAGAATTTCACAATCCGCTGGAGAAAATTTACCTCACAGCTTCGGGCGGTCCTTTTAGAGGATGGACAGCAGAGCAATTGAAGGACGTAAAACCCGCACAAGCCCTCAAACATCCGAACTGGGATATGGGAGCGAAAATAACGATTGATTCTGCTACCTTAATGAACAAAGGTTTGGAAGTTATTGAAGCAAAATGGTTATTTGGCTTAAGGGCAGACCAAATTGATGTAATCGTTCACCCACAGTCCATTGTGCATTCTATTGCGCAGTTTGAAGATGGAAGTATGAAAGCACAAATGGGGCTACCAGACATGAAGTTGCCAATTCAGTTCGCATTGACTTATCCCGAACGATTTAAAACTGATTTTCCTCGGTTTAACTTTCTAAATTATCCGCAATTGACGTT
>Ga0136559_1000331_pt1 | contig 16537 bp, 12 predicted proteins | sample AntRauMeHopE1496_FD_104633 | JGI IMG/M metagenome (GOLD analysis project Ga0136559, IMG submission 104633) | Saline lake microbial communities from Rauer Islands, Antarctica - Metagenome Hop E1 #496 | ecosystem: Environmental > Aquatic > Non-marine Saline and Alkaline > Saline | place... | reverse complement strand
GGGGTTTGGGGTTTGGGGTTTGGGGTTTGGGGTTTGGGGTTTGCTTGGGATTGCGGAATTTCATGACTAACTCCGAACATCAACCTATTTCTGTTTTTTATAAAAATTTAAGCTAAAACTGATGTTGTTGCTCGAAATTTGCGATAAATCCCTGCTAAGATTGAAATTGGTCAAGTAGGATGTTGTATACTTGCAAAATAATAAAATAAACATACCGTTATTAGTTAAATGAAATCTTTGAAAACATATTTATATCTAGGTAGTCTATTAAGTGCGATTGCTTTGGCAATGTCTACTTCTAGTTGTAAAAAAGATTTGTTATTATCCACTGATAATTTAGAGTTTTCAGTAGATACCGTTTTATTTGATACCGTATTCACTTCAATTGGCTCGATTACCAAAAGATTCAAAATTTACAATCGTTCAAACCGCCCAGTCATTGTGGACGAAGTACGTTTGGCGGGGGGATCAGCTTCTTCCTATCGGTTTAATTTAGATGGGGTAAGCGGAATACTATTTCAAGATGTACGTATTCCTGCAAATGATAGTTTATTTGGATTTGTTGAAGTTACATTGGGTGAAAACAATCTGAATGGTCCATTAATCATTGAGGATTCTATCCTATTTTCAACAAATGGTGTTGAACAGCGGGTGCTACTTGCTGCATGGGGGCAGGATGCTTACTTTCATTATAATGATGTAAACAGTGGGGTGTGGCCAAATGATAAGCCCCATGTAGTCTATGGATTCGCGGGTATAGATTCGGCACAAGTATTAACCATTCCAGCAGGAACGAACATATATTTGCATAAAAACTCATTAATTTACGTGTTTAAAGGCAGCCTCCATATTGCAGGAGAAGTAAACAACAAAGTAACCATTCAAGGAGATCGTTTGGAGGCTTTTTATGATGATGTTAAAGGACAATATTATGGTGTATATTTTCAAGAAGCACTGCCTTCATTGATAGAACATGCTGTTATAAAAAACGGAACGGCGGGCGTCCATGTATTTTCAGAAGACCCCTCTAACACTGGATATACGGTGGAGATTCGCAACTCTGAAATCTATAACCACTCTAGCTATGGTATTTTTAACTATTCTGGCGGAAAAATAAAAGGAGACAACCTACTTGTACATAATAATAATTTTTATGCGTTATTCGTTTTAGAAGGTGGAGATTATAATTTTAGTCACTGTCACTTCCTAGGCTATGGAACAGATGGAAATCAACCAGCTGTGGCGATCAAAAACTATTTTACGCGGAGCGATGGCATTACTTACATTGGCGGTATTAACGAAGGAACTATTAATAATTCTGTTCTTTTTGGGAACGGAGAGAACCAATTGGTTTATGATACGATTACTCAAGGAGGCGCAGTTCCTATCGTGTATGATTATCAATACAATTTGATTCAACTCGCTTCTCCTGTTACTGGTGACCCAGGATTTTCGAATATAATTTGGAACTTAAACCCTTTGTTCACAAACTTGGAAGAGCTGGACTATACATTTCCGTCTAATTCTCCGCTCAACAATGGAGGTGGCGCCCTTTTTAGTAACTTTTTCGATATAGAAGAAGCTCCGCGAGACCCAACACTTCCCGACATTGGTGTTTTTGAAATAAATTAACTGATTTATGAAAAAGCTGCTATCCTTTTTTTTAATTTTTAGCACATTTCACGGTATATCACAAATAAGAACAGCTGAAAACTGGGGCTTTCAGATTGGAATTTCTACTCAATTCGGTACACATATTAACCAATTTGGAATAAAAATTCAAGGATATTACACCGTTGAATTTGTGCAAATCAACTCAGGAGGAACAATACATCTTACTGGTAAAGACCTCGGTAATCGGCAAAACTTCTTGTCCTCGCGTCTCAATTTAGGTGCAGTTGTATTAGGCGGAAGAAGAAATGCTATCCCTACATTTATTCTAGACGGAGTAAATCACCAAACCAATTATCAATATGGTGTAGGATATAACTATTTATGGTACTTCGATAATGCTGGTTCATCTCAACGTTCAGGTGGCATGGGATTTCATATCGACCAATGGAGTTTAATTGTTGAAAATGATTTCTTTGGAGGACAAGGAAAAGATTGTTTTCGTACTTCCCATGCACACATTAATTATCATGAAGAATTTATTAACCTTGGCTTTCACACTCATTTATGGACAGGGGAAACTGGTGGTTCGAGACGTATTACCGATACTATTTATCCCAACGAATATAAAAATCTAGCGAAGAATCTTTTCGGAAAAACAAGTCATGGTTTACTCTATTTAAGTGCAGATTTTTTGATGGCACATGGTAATTCTATTGGATTCAATTTCGGTTTTGATCATGAGCGCGCGCGCCATATTTTGCAGAACAAAATGATGCATGATAAAAAGTTTATCCCAAAATCTATTCGAAAAACTAACCCGCATTATCCTATGCTAGATATAAACGGAGAACCTATCCTAGACGGATCCAAACCACCGCCCATTAGTCTTTTCCTTCAACTAGGACTCAATCGTGGATATTCTTATTAAAAACAGCCTCATAATCTTACATCTTCTTGCAGGAATAACTACTTGTACTGGTTGAAAGAACTCTTGTGGTCGTTTAACCATTCATGAGCTACCAAACAAACTACATGGAATTAATTCTTAACTCTGTATCTTTTTATCAATACCTGCTCTCCACAACAACAAGTACAGTCTCAAATGAAAAAAGGGACACAACTAAGTTGCATCCCTTTAAACTATTTAGAAGTAGAAGTATTAATGACTTACAACTACTCGCAATGTTTTAGACATTCCGTTCTCTAAGTGCATTTTAAACATATACACACCGTTATCAAGACCGTTTACATCAACATAAACTGACTTATCAAGTGTATTTACATCCTGAGCAATTACTCGTTGACCAGCAATATTAAGTACTTCAAGGAAGTTTACTTTATTGTCTTTAAAATCAACAGTTACTTGATTAGAAGCTGGAACTGGGAAAACACTCATATTAAGTGCTAACTGCTCAGTTTCTAAACTAGCTAAAGCTGCATCCATAAATTGAACAGACAAACCTGGAATCGCGTCAAAACCAAACCCAACTGGATTAAATGTTCCATCTGACTCAATTGGAGTGTACGGCTGTAAATAAAGATTTCCATTCGCAGTGTAATCTGCAGCAGGATCAAATCCAATAAATAAATCTGGATTAAATGTAGTTACACAAAAGAAGTAACGCTCATTGTCCACAAGAACTATGTCATCATCAAAATCAACAGTAACCATGTCTCCTTGAAGATCTGAAGGATAGAAATATTCTCCAGAAGTTACTTCAGTAAAACTAATCATAGGGTTCGGTACATCATTTAAGTCTGTAAACACGTCATCCCATCTGTACATAGTAGCTAGCATAGGCTCTCCATCTAACGTCGGCTGCACTGCATCCGCTCCTAAAATAGAGGAGAAAGTCATCCCTGTAGCCGCAACACGACTTGCGTTAGCATCTTGGAAAGAAATACAAGCTGAGTAGATACTAGTAGCTGCAGTAGATCTGAATCCACCTGAGCTATTTGGCACATTTAACGTTTGGTCATAAGTAGCGTAAGAAAAGTCTGTTGGATTGATATAAAAGTTAACAGGGAACTCATTATCAAAATCATAAGAATCAACTGAATCACTAGTGATAGTATACATCATGTTGTAATAACCTTCATCGTACGTTGCTAGAGAAAAATCTGGCAATGTTAATTCTACACTATCACCAGCTAACAATAAAGGAATAATAACTGATGTCTCATCATATACTGTTGTACCACCTACTTCAGCTGTAGCAGATAAAGATACATTCGCTTGATCTTCAAAACCAAAGTTATATACCCAAGCACCTACTTGAAACTCATAATCTGCATTCGTTTGTGCTAACAAAGAAGGCATTGCAGTAGCTTTTGAACGAAGAATACTTCTGTTCAACAACCCAATATCATTTGGATAAAATCCAGTTTTATTTCCGATAAAAACCTCAACAGGTCCATTTTGCATTTCAGCAATTAAAATCGCACCTGAATCATCCCCAATCATTACTACAGGAATTGTGACATTCAAACCTTGTGTACCCCCAGCCATTCCAACAGGACCTCCAGGAACATTATTAATAATCACACAAGCGATAGCTCCCGCATTTTGAGCGTTAAAAGCTTTCATTCCAAACTCACAATCACCGCGATATAAAATTGCAATATTACCAGCAATATCCACACCGTTGATAGCAGGGTTACATCCTAATGAATCGGCAGGTGTGCCATCATCCAGTAAAACTAGCGTATCTAATACAGCATTCAAAGGATCCAGTAAATCTGGAACACCCCAGTCAGCACCAGCTGGCGCAAAGGTCATCGCATAAGCGCCTTGAATGGCAACAGGCGATTCTCCGGAGAAAATAACTTGAGAAAAACTTGCTGCTGAACCAAGTGCAATAGCAAGCGTAAGTAATATTTTTTTCATAATTTATAATTTTGTTCGCAGTAAAAATAACATAAATTTAATTCTTAACAAAAAAGCTATTCAATAAAAATTCTTTATAAATTTAATAATAACAGAATCGTTAAAATTTCAATAGCTTTTTAAACTTCTGAACATCGTCCATTCGGGGCAAGAAATCACGAAAAGTGGCACCGGAAATTACTAAAAACTTGAAGAACAGATAAAACAGCATTCCAAGAAAAGAAAAACTATAGGTTAGAGCAGCCCCAACTAAGCCATACCTTTCTATTAAATAAATGGCCAAAAGAAGGGTGATTAGGTTTCCTACCAATGCCCCATAAATATTAATTACATTTCGGTCGGTACTATAAAAATAGTGATTCAAAATACTGAAAAACGCCAAGAAGATAATCGCTGGAAAAAAGAAATAATTAATTTCCTTTATTTGACTAAATTCATCTCCAAATAACCATGTGAATAAAGAGGATGGCAATATTAACAGAACTGAAACTGCCATTATTGTAAAAAACAAACTCATCTTAGAAAATGAAATTGTACTTGTTCTTTGACGAATTAAATCTTTCGTGTTTACTAAAATGGAAGTTTGATAAGTGGCAATACTTTTGGAAACTATCCAAACGGTTTCGGCAATCGAAATCGCTACTGAAAAAACACCTAACACCTCTAGTCCCTTCCATTTCTCAATGACAAAATAAACAAATCGGTAGTTAAACATTTGAGAAATGTTATTGAGTTGCACCTGAAAGCCAAAACGAAACATCTCTTTTGCTAACCGCAAGGAGGTCCACTCTGAAGCAATCACAGGAAGTTTTACAATGAAATAGGCGCCTAACAAAACTGCTGAAATATTTGCTGCGACATAAGCATAATAAACCACAGAAACAGTTTTCACCCCTGCACCAAGAATGAGAACTAAAATAATTCCTACTAAAAATGAAGAACGAATCAATTCCAACATGTTATACAGTACAATCTTTTGGCGCCCAATCAGTATGCTTTGAAAAATCAACAACACCCCTTGAGGTAATGAAATCAGCAAAAGAAACCCAACTAAATCCCAAGATATCAAATCAAGCGATCCTAATAGAACACTGACCACCACACCAACAAAAAGCGACCAACTGACCGAAATGGCTACTAACTTTTTCAACGAATGATTCGCTGAATAATACGTCAATGAAGGACCACCTGCAATGGCTTGAAACAAAGCGACTATACTTACCGAAAGGATGACTAATGAAATCTCTCCCCGAGCAGCAGCTCCTAAATGTTTTGCCGTTAAAACAACTATTAAAAAATTGGAAACAGAAGCAAACGTCCTACTGAATACTGTACCAACTATTTTTGTTAACATGCTGCTTAATTTTCCAGTTGGTTTAATACCCCTTATCCAGTACTTCTGAATATACAGACGAGAATTTTTCGGCGATTCGAGAAGCATGGTATCCTTTAGCTTGCGCTAGTATAGCGTCTCGATTAAATTCAACCTCTCCTTTTACCACTTTGTTTAGTGCCTCAAAAAGTTCCAATTCATTACGGGGAGAAATTTGAATTCCCACCTCAGGGTTATCAATATCGGTTAAACCGCCACATTTGGAATAGACCACAGGTAAACCAGATGAACACGCTTCAGCTAAAACAATCGAAAATGTTTCGAAATTGCTAAACAGCACGAAAACATCAGCTTTTCTATATTCTTCGGCAATTTGTTCCGGGTTTTTTCGTCCCTCAACCGTTAAAAATTCCGATGAAGAAATCCCTGAATTCGTCACCAGTTCCATCACCTCGTCAGGGTTTCCTTCTGTTATGATTTTCAATTCAACATCACTCGAAACTTCGTACAACCTATAAAAGGCGCGGAGCATTCCTGAAATATTCTTATGTGCATCATTGCACGTAGAAATATGCAAAAAGCGTGTTCTATTCGAGACATTTTCCGTTTTGGAAGGGAAAAACAATTCATGATTAACCACATTGGGTACAATCGTATAATCACCTTTCAGTCCTACTTCCAACATGTTCTTTTTGAGACTTTCAGTCACCGGACAGATTCGATCTGCATTTTTAGCAATCATTTTGGTGATTTTCAACCTCCATCGGCTTATTTTCACTCTTCGTTCAGCCAAGTAACCCGTCCAGTGTTCAGTAGAAATGTATGGAATTCTATATTTTTTCTTAAGGAAGAACGCAAACATCCCAACAGGAAATAAGACATTATTATGTACAATTTCAGGACGTCCCCATTTAGAACAAATAAGGTGAAAGCCTTTTTTATAATAATGGAAATAACGAAAAGCTTTACGTAATTTATCGAGCAAGGACTCCTTCTCTTTTTTTCTAAAATAAATGAGAATCGTTTTAAGGTGCTCTTCTTCGTGAATAACTATTTCTTCTTTTATACTCGCGTTCTGATCGGCAATTACATGCAAAACATATACGTTATTCATTAGCGCAACAGCCTGCGCAAATTTCTCATTGAAATTTCCCGATGTTTCGTGCACACGTGTTGGATACCAACTCGCTAAAAACAAGACGTTCTTTTTCTTCAAAGCTGATTTTTAAACAATAATAGTATAAATGAAGAGAATAATTAGCGTAAGTCGAACAAATCATTTACGCCCAAATATCGTTCTGCAATAAAACCCTCTGCGTATTTAACGCCAATAGGTCGGCCATATTGCATCATTCTACCACGTAGGAAATCGAAAAAATCATCCCCAGAAATTGGGGTATTTGGTTCTTTCGAATTTGGGTCATAAAATTGTGTTTTGTAGGCTTTTATCGCTTCAAATTTCTTTTCTACGAACTCCGTAACATCGACCACGAAGTCGGGTTCTAAATAATAATCTTGGATATAATGATAAAGAGATGAAGGTCTCCACGGTTGTTGAATGACATCGTTGTAGGATGTTTCTATTTTAATCAGTCCTGATAAAAATGTTGCTCTGGCGATTAACTGAGCACCTCGTCCATGATCTGGATGTCTATCATTGGGGGCATTTGCTAAAATAATTTCAGGTTGAAAGTACCGAATCTGACGAATTAATCTACTTAGACTCTCTTGATCTTCTTGAAAAAAACCATCTGGTAACTGAAGATTTTTGCGTTCTACAATTCCCAATATTTTGGACGCCTCCACGGCTTCGCTATATCGCGTTGTGACAGTACCACGGGAACCTAACTCACCTTCTGTTAAGTCAATAACAGCGACTTTTTTCCCTTGTTGCACATGCTTTGCTAGCGTTCCCCCACAAGACAATTCTACATCATCAGGATGAGCGCCAATAGCAAGTATATCCACTTTATTAACCATTTATCCAGTTTACAATTTCTTCGTCAATTGGTGAAGTTGTTGGCTCCACGCTTTTTACGAAGTTCCCATTTTCATCTACTAGAAACTTATGGAAATTCCACTTCACTTCGGCATGTTGTCCTTTTGACATAGCTTCTTGAAGTAACCAAGAGAAAAGCGGGTGTGTATTTTCTCCTTTGACTGCAATTTTGGAAGTCATTGGAAACGAAACACCGTAGTTCTTCTGACAAAAACTAGCTACTTGTTCATCTGAACCAGGTTCTTGCGCCCCAAAATCGTTACAAGGAAATCCGATTATCTCAAATTTGGAACGATCTGTATTATCATATAACTCTTGCAATTGAGCGTATTGAGGAGTTAAACCACACTCAGAAGCTGTATTCAGAATCATCACCTTTTTACCTTTAAAATCAGTTAAATCAATTGCCTTACCAGAAATTGAAGTCACTTTGAAATCGTATAAACTCATAATTACTTCTTTTTATAATTGATGTAGGAGACTAAACTCAATATATTAAATAATGCAAAACCTATAGCTGTGTAGATAACCCATGTTGGGAACTCCGTCACTCCGTCACCTTGAGCATAGGAATGCAATCCAACTAAGACAAAGTTAACTCCGAAAAAGGTAAATAAAATAGCTGAATAACCCCAGAAGCTCACCGTATTGAGTATAAACTTATTGTTTAACCCTGGAATATATCTCAAATGAAGAATAACTGCATAAACAAGAACAGACACTAATGCCCAGGTCTCTTTTGGATCCCATCCCCAATACCTACCCCACGATTCATTCGCCCAAATACCTCCTAAAAATGTACCTATGGTTAACATGAATAAACCTACGGTCATAGTCATTTCATTAACTGCGGAGAGCTCGTTGATATTCATGGTTATTCTTTTTCCGTTAGATTTATTTCTAGTCATAAACAGAATTAGGTTGAGCAACCCTAGCATAGCTGACAAACCGAGAAAACCATAAGAAGCAGTAATAACAGCTACGTGAATCATTAACCAATATGACTTCAAAACAGGTTGAAGCGGTGTAATCTCTGGGTCTAACAAATTCATTTCAGTTACCATCAACATTAAGCCAGACAATAACACCGTGGCTGCTAATACAGCTGGGTTTTTTCGGATAAAAATAATTCCAGCCAGCACTGTTGCCCAAGCAATAAAAATAACTGCTTCATATCCATTACTCCATGGTGCATAACCCGAAATATAGGAACGAAAGCCTAGCCCAATTCCATGTAAAATAAAAAATACAAACACCGCAATTATAAAAGGAAGTGATATCATTTTAAAAGTTCGCTCCATACGTTGCGTTGTGACAGATAACACACGAAAGAAAAACAGGAGAATCAGAATGAAGCCTAATAAAAAGTAAACATTTTTAATCCATGAGAACGGATTTAGGTCATTGTAAACGATCTCTGCCTGAACCTGTGATTGCGTTGGCACGTCTGCTGATGGGTTTGCCTTTCCGAAAGCAGCAACATTCTCCCATTGAAATTTCTTTAAATCTTGCAGGTAAGAATTAGCGGTTTCAAAATTCTTGTCCCCCTCGGAAACTGCATACAATTCTTGAAGCAGCGAAACCGCAAGATTGTTTCCAGTCAAATCTTTGTCCCTTAATTCCAAAGCGAATGGCCAAACCCATCCACCACGAGGATCTCCTGGGATAGGGATTGCGCGAAAAAATTGATAATTCAATACATCTTTTAGTATTCTGTAACGCTCACCTAACTTTATCAATTGCTTATCGAATTCATTTTTGCGTGCATCGGGTTTTTCGAAAGCTTCTGTATATTCTTCCATCCACTTAAAATTCCCATGTACATCTTCTACTTCAACAATCGAAACATGTCTCTCCACACCCAGCTGCTCATTAATCTTTGATGAAACATAAATAATCTTTTCGTCCTTCCACACTGGCGGACCATAAACGTGCATGGAAATCAAGGTTTGAACTGCTGTCTTTCCATTATATTTCTTACTGTAATGTACTTTTCTGAGCACTCTATCGCTCATCGTATGAAAAGGAATTATTCTTCCGTCAGTATCTTGTACTAAAAGGTTATCCAACATGGCAGCATCTTCAACAGAGAGGAATTGCACTATTCGATCAATTTCCTCAAACCCTGACCTATCCGTTTGATCCGCTTCACCATGGTCGTGATCGTGGTCATGATCATGATCGTGGTCGTGATCGTGATCGTGATCGTGGTCGTGTTCCTCATGAGTATGACCTTCATGATTATGATCCTCGTGAGCAAAAGTTGAATTTCCAGCAATGACAAACATGGAAGCAATAATTAGCGACATCATTTTGGAACGATTTGTTCTAGATTTTTTGATCAGTGAATTCAAATCTCTCATTCTACCTTTCGGCGCAAATAGAGATAGTGCCATTCCTATTGTCATCAGCAAGTACCCTAAATAAGTCACATTTGTACCCCACCAGTCTGCATTTACACTCAAAATCGTCCCAGATTCATCAGGATAATAACTCGATTGAAAAAAACGATATCCATTATAATCCATCACATTATTCATAAAAATACGTTGGTTGAAGTTTTTATCATTCACCGTATCCATAATCGTTACTTCCGATGCGAAAGAACTCGCCATCTCGGATCCAGGATAGCGGTCCAGCTGAAAATCACGACACATTACGGAAAAAGGTATTTCAATAGGTTTTGAGCCATACGCAATTTCAAAATTCATTCCGGCAAAAGAAACATAATACGGATCTAAAATCTTAGAAACACCAGCTGGAATTTCGATTATTTTTTCTTCTGTTGGAGATGCAAGCTTCACCGTTAAGATGTCTATCGCCTCATCGTTCTTGCTATCTTTCATGCGTACGCGCTCAATATTTTTGCGGTATTCACGAAAAGCAAGACTCTCGCCCCCAATCATATAGAGTCGACCTGAATAAAACTGAACGGCAGTATCGGCACTAATAGTTTCTACTTTACTGGAGTCTAACTCATTTTTCTGACGATCTTCCACACTTAATTGAGACATATCCACTCGCTCGAAAGGCTGAATAGATTGAATGTAAAGCCTTCTGTCTTGTTCGTAAATTTTTATTCCAGGAATAGCGTCTTCTTTTTCGAACGAATAGTTCATGTTTCCGATCACTACTTGCTCTCCTTTGAAGAGATAAACATTCTTACCCCGCACAACAAATTCTATGGCGGCACCCTTTAATGAATCATTAATAACAATCGAATCAATGATGGATTCTTGATAATTCAAGTGAGTAATAGTAACAGGTACTTGATTTGGCAATTGAAACGAGTGTTCAAAAGGGTTTTGATAGCCTTCAGACAACCATCTCTTTTCTTCCAATTCATACTGGTTTACTAAATCATTCGCTTTTACGACTAAGTAAGGATCAGCAGTAAAAATAACATTGGTAGATTGGCCCTCTTTGATTGGCATCTGACCCTCGAATCCCATATACCTTGTTAATCCAGCACCTATAATTATGACAATAAATGACAAATGAAAAGCTAAAACAGCAATTTTCTCAGCTCTAAACAGCTTATGTCTAAACACGTTAATTATTAAATTTATGCACAGATAAACTAGCAGGAACTCAAACCACAAGGTGTTAAAAACAGCTATTTTCGAGGCTGGTGTTCCATAATCTGACTCAATAAAAGTAGCAAATGCAATAGCTCCAAGAAATATGACTAACCCAACCGTCATCATGCGAAAGGAAAACAACTCTTTGATTATTCGATCTATCATTTGTTTGTGTAAAATGAGAGGCAAAAATACATAAAATTGAGGGCGCTCCCTATTGAAATTATGTTTTTTTAGGAGATTATAGTCAACAATTGTACATTTACACCCTGATGTCAAAAACACAACAAATAGCGCTAGTTGGAACTGGCAATGTCGCCTTTCATTTGACCCGTTTCTTCCTAGATAAAGGACTTAATCTGACAACTGTTTATGGCAGAAACCAGCAGGCTCTTGAAGAATTTCACGCGCTTTACAACATCGAAATCAGTACTGACTTCAGTCGTATTCCGAAGGACACTTTAGTTCTTGTTTGTGTTGCTGATAGTGCTATTCATGAAGTAATCAATCAACTTCCAACACAACTAAAAATAGCCTACACATCTGGGAGCACAAGTTTAAACGCTCTCCCTTCAGAGAGAACCCTCGGCGTATTTTATCCGTTACAAACTTTTTCGAAAGGGCTCGCTTTACAACCGGAGGATATTCCTTTTTTTATTGAAGCGAACAACCCTACTTTCGAAAAGGAATTAATGAAACTTGCGCAATCAATTTCATCGAACGTTAACAAAGCGACATCTGAAGACAGGTACCATTTGCACTTAGCAGCTGTAATGAGTAACAACTTTGTAAATCATTTATTCCATCTATCGGAAAATTATTTGATTCAGCATAACTTAAGCTTTAAACATCTCCAACCATTGATTTATGAAACAATTCGAAAAATAAAAACGGAGAGCCCTGAAAAAATGCAAACAGGTCCAGCAAAAAGAGGCGACACATTAATTATTCATAAACATTTAGCTAGTTTGGATGGTTTAGAAAGGGAACTATACGCCCTATTCACCAGATCTATTCAACAACTAAATACAACGAACGAGGATGAACTATAAGATTAAAATGCGCCAAATCACTACATTTATTTTTGATGTAGATGGTGTGCTAACGAATGGAGAAGTCATTATTCTTAAGAATGAGATCGTGAGAGTGCTCAACTCTCGAGATGGATATGCCCTTCAGCATGCTTCTAAGGAAGGATATCGAATTTTAATAATTACGGGCGGAAGTTCGCAAGAGGTAAGTGCCCGGTTAATGGACCTCGGTGTCACTGAAGTTTGTTTAAAATCATCGAATAAATTAGACGTTTATACGTCGCTTAAACAAAAGTATAATTTCACAGATGAAGAAGCATTATATATGGGGGATGACATTCCCGATTACCCCGTTCTAAAAAAAGTTGGTCTCAGCACTTGTCCGCAAGATGCAGCAGTTGAAATAAAGGAAATCGTTGATTACCATTCTCCCTATAAAGGCGGGGAGCATTGCGTTCGCGATGTTATTGAACAAACGATGCGTGTTCAAGGCAAGTGGTTTACAGAACGTTCATACCACTGGTGATTCGCCTTATTAGGGCTACTTTATTTTGAACGAGCTACGCTTACTATACTCAAACACAAGCACTCGCGAAGCTATATTATTTCAATTTTTATTTGATTTGCGATCACTATAACATCACCTTTGATGAGTTTTGCACGTTTTCGGGACTCTTGCTCACCGTTTCTAACAACTTCGCCGTTATCAACAATTATTTTAGCGTGTCCACCTGTCTGTGCGAGGGTAAGCACTTTTAACAACTTGATGAGCTCAATGTACTCCTCTGTTAATTCAAACTGAATTTCTTCCATTTCATTAAAATAAAAAAGGCTTCAATACTATGCTTGAAGCCTTTTGAAAACTTACACTATCTTTTATTTAATACCATGCATTTTTCGTTTCAGCATTGGATTCAGAAGAATAAGAACTAATCCTGCCAAAATTGGAAGAGCAGTAAATATTAAGAAGAATGCAGATAACGAATATGCTTCCGTAATTTTATCTATCAAACTACCCGATAATCCAGCTAATAAGTTAGCCACAAATGTTGCTGTAAACCAAACACCAAACATTAACGAGAGTAATCCTGGAGGAGAAAGCTTACTTACATAAGACAACCCAACTGGTGAGAGTGTTAGTTCCCCCAGAGTATGGAAGAAGTAGGCCAATATGAGCCAAACCATTGAAACAGTAAAAACAGTTTCTCCAATACCCATAGCTCCATAAGCAAGGATACCAAACCCAACACCTAAAAGGATTAATCCGAGTGCGAATTTAATTGCAGCAGAAGGATTGAATCGGCTTTCCCATAATTTAGAGAACAAGGGAGCAAATAAAATAATGAACAACGAGTTCAATACTCCGAACCACGAAGCAGGGACTTCTACTTCCCCTTCTTTCTCAGAAATAACCGAGGCGGAAACAACACTACTTCTAACGGATTCTTTAACTGTTTCAATATTATCTTGACCAACAATTCTGTAATTTCCTTCACCATCAACATCTACTACATACAGTTCTTGACCAGGAGCGTAGGTTACATCAGAGCGAAGATTTACCTCAGTACTTTCAATTTGTGCAGTATATGTTTTAGAATTATAATCTTTATTCACCATCCAACCTACAACTACCCAAATAAGGACAAAACTTACTGCCAAGAATATATTAGAAATGGCTATCCTAGAGAACGTTGCTCTAAAAAGTTTATATAAAACCCATGTTAACACCGCCATCGGTACAATCACTAATACCGCATTGATCACAGTAAATAGTTGGGCAGCATCTCCAGTCAAAATACGATCTGTGTAATCTTTGGCAAAAATTGTCATGGAACCACCAGCTTGTTCGAAAGCCATCCAGAAAAATATAGTGAAAAAGGCCAATACACCTATTACAAAAAGTCTATCTTTTCTAACCTTAGGCGAGATCTCTACCTCTTCTTCATCGGAAGAAACCTTTGTGTTTTCATCTAAAATATCATCAACACCAATACCATCAACACTTGACTCTTTACTAATAATTTGAGCTGTTCCTGCTTTTTCAGGCTTCAATCCAATTTTTCCAAACATCTTTTGGGCAAAAATGAATTGCAGCATTCCTATAAACATAAACACACCTGCTAAACCAAATCCATAAGACCAACCCACTTTTTCACCAATGTAACCACACAGTAAAATACCCAAAAAGGCACCTGCATTAATCCCCATGTAAAAGATAGTATACCCTGCATCCTTTTTCTTTTCATTTCCCACATATAATCCACTAACTATAGAGGAAATATTCGGCTTAAAAAGTCCATTACCTAGAATAATCAAAACCAAACCAAGGTAAAAAGAGAAAGGTGTTTCAAAAGCCATAGAAGCATGCCCCAAGGTCATGAGTAAAGCTCCCCAAACAACAGCGCGGCGATAACCAATCACTTTATCCGCTAAAATACCTCCAAATATTGGGGTTAAATAAACTAAACCTGTATATAGACCGTATAGTTTTAAGGCGTCAGCGGTTTCCCACTCCCATCCACCGAGACCTGCTGCACTTACAAGGAAAAGTACCAAAAGTGCGCGCATTCCATAATAACTAAACCTCTCCCACATCTCAGTAAAGAAGAGAATAAACAGTCCAGCTGGGTGACCCATCACCTCATTCTTGATGTTATTAGCTGCATTCATTTGTCTATATATTTCATTTTGATTGGTGCGTGAAAATAGTTAAAATTCTTTATGTAGGGCAAAAAAGAGATATTAGTTTTTTTCTAAATCAACTAATCGATTCATTTAATGGTCTTAACGAGTATTTCGCTGGGTTGGGCAATTTTATTATTGAATACCCAAATGAAATTAATATTTTTACGACACCAATAACTAGACAATATGTACAGATTACTCATTTTAATCACCCTCATTACATCGTTAATCTCTTGTAAATCAACTGACGCACAAGAAGAGGCACCAACTCAGGATGCTGCGTCTGAAACCAAACCAGTTGTTAAAGACCATAGTTACTCTAATATTGAAGAGATCAATACTACGCACCTTCATTTGGATGTTCTTGTTGATTTTGAGAACAAGGTACTTAAAGGAGTTGTTCGTCATACGATGAATAATACAGGTGTAACAACAGCTATTTTTGATGTTTATGGTTTAAACATTGAAAAAATTACACTTGGTGAGGACGAAAAAGAGACTACTTATACTATAGGAGAAGAAGTGCTTACACTAGGCGCACCTTTAATTGTTGCTGTAGAAAAGAATACGACTCAAGTGAATATCTATTATTCCACCACGGAGGCATCAAGCGCATTAGATTGGTTATCACCAGAGCTCACGATGAGTAAGGAGCATCCTTATTTATATACACAAGGTCAGGCCATATTAACGAGAACTTGGATTCCAACGCAGGACACACCTAGCAATCGAATTACTTATTCTGCAGAGCTTGAGGTACCCAAAGGACTCCTTGCTTTAATGAGTGCTAAAAATCCAACTGAAAAAAATGAAAGTGGCGTATATACTTTCATCATGGATCAACCTATTCCTTGTTACTTAATTGCGATGGCTGTAGGAGATATTTCTTACAGAAAAATTGGAGAAAACACAGGAGTTTACAGTGAGCCTGCGCTAATAGACGAAGTAGCTTATGAATTTGCCGATTTACAAAAAATGATTGAAGCTGCTGAAGAATTGTATGGGGATTACTTGTGGGAAAAATATGATGTGATAGTTTTACCGTACAGCTTTCCTTTTGGAGGGATGGAAAACCCGAGATTAACCTTTGCTACGCCTACCTTAGTAACAGGTGATAGAAGTTTAGTCTCAGTTATCGCGCATGAACTAGCGCATTCTTGGTCTGGAAATTTAGTTACCAATGCAACATGGAATGACTTCTGGTTAAACGAAGGTTTTACTGTTTATTTTGAAAACCGTATCATGGAAAAATTATACGGTAAGGAAGTCGCTAATATGCTTGCTATGATTGAATGGCAAGAACTGGAGCAAACCACGAATGAAATGTTGAATTCTGGTCATGCTCATGACACGCACCTTAAATTGGATCTAGACGAGCGTGACCCTGACGATGGAATGACAGACATC
>Ga0136559_1000330_pt1 | contig 16544 bp, 14 predicted proteins | sample AntRauMeHopE1496_FD_104633 | JGI IMG/M metagenome (GOLD analysis project Ga0136559, IMG submission 104633) | Saline lake microbial communities from Rauer Islands, Antarctica - Metagenome Hop E1 #496 | ecosystem: Environmental > Aquatic > Non-marine Saline and Alkaline > Saline | place... | reverse complement strand
GCATGTGGGCCTGTTTGGTGTAACGACGAGATTACACAGGGACGTCTACGAGATTTTGCGGCGGGATTGTGGAAATTGAAACCGCAAAATGGGTTGGGAGGGGTTAGGTCACTGATTCAGGTTGCAGTTCTGGATTTAGGATAAATTCAGGCCTAGAGTTAGAGGGACAGTTGCGAAGCTGAATACTTGGCGGAAATATTCGAGATCTGCAAATCAGGCAAAGTCTTTGATGTGGCGGTCAACAGCAATATAGTCGGCGAGACCGTTCCCAAGTGATCTCATTGCAGAAATTTCGAACTGTCTTCGTTTTCGACTACCTCGCTCAATATGCTTATTGTTGTAGCATGGGGAAAGGTCTTCAGGATTGTGGCACTGCGGGAATGACCTGCCTTTACGTGGTTCAACAGGTCGCTGAAAGGGTCCGCGTCCAATGACGGTGCTCTGATCAGGGGGAGCGTTGCTGCTCCGAACTCGGGTTCTGGGACGCATTTTGCCGATCTTCCTCGTGGCTGTTGGTATTGTCGTCGGCAAATCGGCAGCCTCGTCAGATTGCAGGCGGCCATGGTCATCGTGAACGGCGCACCGAGCCTTTCAGTGCCGCGCAGAATTGTCCGGGCGATTGAGCCGACTTTATTGGCCTACCCAAAAGGCTTTCGATGTTCTTCCGGCGCTTTTGCGACACGGCGTAGCCTGACTGACGGGTCTTCCTCTGGCGCGGGTGCCAGGGTGGCGACCAAAATGGGAATTTCTTCGCGATGTCGTGGGTAATTGGTGTCAGTCGCCGGGCTCTGATGTCCCATTCTGAACGACGACAAAAAAACGCGGCACGGCATGTAAGACGGCCGCCGCTGATGGGCCGTGATACATGCCGTGTTGAATGGTGGCGGGTTGATCCGACTGCTTAGGCGCAGGAGGGCAGAGTCGTCTCAATCACCGTCGCGCAGAAAAATCGTCTCCCCCTCCTTGATGGTCTCGATCACCTTGATCGTGTCGATTTCCTCAGGGTCGATGGCGGTCGGATCTTCGGAGAGGATGACGAAATCGGCGAGCTTTCCTGGCTCAAGCGATCCTTTCCGGTCTTCCTCGAAATGCTGGTATGCGGGCCAGATCGTCATGGCCTTCAATGCCGTCATCACGTCGACGCGGTGCTCTGGCCCGATGACGTCCCCCGAGCGCGAACGGCGCGTGACGGTGGCATCAAGTATCCGCATGGAGTCGGGAAAAGCCACGGGTGCGTCATGGTGGCTCGAAAACATCATGCCACGCTCCAACACCCATCCTGTCGGAGAGATGTCGTCGCCTGCAACCGGTCCGACTGTCCGGTCGAGGTGCCAATCCCCCCAGTAGAAGGTATGCATCGGAAACAGCGACATGAAGACGCCAAGGTCGTCATAGGCGGCGACCTGATCCTTGCGCAGGAACTGACCGTGGATCAGGACAGGCCGCCGGTCGCCCGCGCCATGCGCCTTGGTCGCAGCTTTGAGGGCGCCGATATACAGGTCTGAAGCGCCCTCGCCATTGGAGTGCACGATGATCTGGGTATCGTTGGCAAAGGCCCAGTCTATCGCCTCAAACACCTGATCGGCGCTGGCCGAAGAATAGCCAACATAGTCTTCGCGGTAGCCTTCCGGCGGATTGTAATATGGCTTGTCACGCAGCGCGGTGAAGCCTTGGGGCGAGCCGTCAATCGTTAGCTTGTAACCGGCGACGCGGGCGTTATCCTTGTATGTCGGCGAAAAAGCGGTTGGAACGTAGTCACGGTCCATCTGGATATCGACATAGCTCACGATGTCGATCGGCAACGCGCCTGCCGCCCCCGTCGCGGCGATCAGATCTGCAATACCTGCCGATGCCTTGCCTTCTTGCGCGGTGGTATATCCGAAACTGGCGATCAAACCGGCACCGGAGGTTATGATAATCGGAGCATCGTCGGGTCTCAGGCCCCCCATGATCCCGAAGATTGCTGCGGTGAAGGCGTTCTCTTCAAGGACACCATTGGGTTCGGTCGATCCTTCGCGCCGCAGGATCTTGCCGCCCGCTGGGTCCTCGGTGTTGGCGTCGTAGCCGAACAGCGCCAGTGCAGCGCTGTTGGCGGCACCCAGATGGCCAGACTGGTGCACCACCAGGATCGGCCACTCGGTCGAGACCGCGTCAAGATCGTCGCGGGTCTGGCGGATTGTTGCTGCGGCCTGCCATGTCAGATCGGACGCGCTTCCAACGCAACCAATCCATTGGCGCCGCCTGCCTGACACTGGCGCTTTGATCAAAGATAGGTGTTTAACGACGTCGTCAGCGGCCTGTCTAATGCGGGGTCTGGAAGGGAGAGCCGGATGTCGTCGGACAGATCGCGCTATTTCCGGGGATCGGGTTTGCCATCTTCATCAACGGGGCGCTCCCACCCCATTCTGGCCGCCAGCAGGCCGTGCCGATGGCGGGCAAGCCTTGCGCTGATCTCACTCTTCGATAGGGCCGGAAAGACCCCCCGCAACAGACCCGGAACTTTGGCGTACCCTGTATGTTCCCATTCAGCCTTTCGCCGTCCACAATGAACGCGGATCAACTGTGCCAACTCAAGCGTCAGACTGCCTCGCCACAGGCGATGACGATGCGATGTGCCCGCGCTGGACTCAGCCCGCCCGTCGCACCGGCGTTGCGCAGATCCCGCTCCAGCATCACCCCGCGCGCGCAGGGGCGGCAAAACCACGTGCCGCCCCGTCAAATTCGCGGATGACAACTGCCATCGGCTCGCCGCGCTTTTTAATCTCGCGCGCGACCTCCTTGTTCAATGCCCCATATCCAATCAGCACATTGCGCCGCGACCCCAACACCATGGCCTGCATCCAAACCCGAAGCCTGCTCCAGAGCGGTACGAAAACCAGCCGGATCAGCGTCAGAAATATCAGCAGCACGGCCAGAAAACAGGCAAATTGCAACGCTATCCGCAAGAAATTCAAGACGCACCGCCCGCAGGACAATCGTATCCTCACATTGTTGATTCCGGACGACTATGAACGGGGCGATCCGATGCTGATCGCACTTTTGCGCGAGAAGGCCCGGGAACAAATTGCGCAGATGCGGGACAGGGCCGCCGAGGCTTAGCGGTGCGCGCTTTTGCGGCAATTTCCTCACCGCACGATTGGCGCGTCCAATAGCCATAGCCATAGAACTGCATAGAGACCCGCAACACCGGCCACGCATAACAACACGCCCATCGGAAGTCGCCCCGTGAGGATGAGGCCCATCGCAATGATGTGCGGCAAGTAATAGGCAAGGCTGCCACCAAGTGCCACCATGCAGACCAGCCCCCAGACCAGCCCCAGACCAGCAACAGACCGGCAGCCCGAGGCCAGAGCCGATCACCAACTGACAGGACCCACCCGCCCCGATGAATGCGAGCAGGATACGCAGCCAAAGTGGGACAAGCCCCTCAGCCCAGCCGATGATTGCAACTTCCCAAGCATCCCGCTCATAGGGGGTCGAGACAAAACCACTCCCATTGCACCAGCAAGTTTGCTGTGACCCAACGCGTTGAAAAGGCTGACAGGCCCACGGCATCAGATGTGTACAAACCCCCACGACTTCATGGACGCATACACCTTCGCTCGCAGGTTGAAGTCCTCGGGGGTCTCACGCCATACGAGTACATCTACAAAATCCGGCCATCTGCGCCAGGACGATTCATCCCAGGCCCGGTCTACCAGTTGCAGATACCGGACACGCAGGCATCACGCTTGGTTCAGGAACTCTTGTGAGACTGATACAATGCCGGCCGCATCCAAACGGTAGCTTGCGTAGAGTGCTGCCGGTGGGCCCACTTCTACATACTTGTCTGGAACACCATGTTTGCGAGACCGGATGCGTGGCAGATCCAAAAGCTCTTCTGCGACAGCGGAGCCTAGCCCGCCTGTAATGTTATGCTCTTCGACAGTCAGGATGGCGCCCGTGTCTTCAACGGCGGCGCGGATTTCGTCTGTGTCCATCTGGTCAATTGTGAACATATCCACCACCCGAACGCTGATACCCTGCTTGGCCAATGTATCGGCGGCATCCAGAGAGGCGCGCACCTGCGACCCGCATGTGATGATCGTCAGATCCGAGCCCTCACGCAGCCGCAACGCACGGCCGAATTCGATTTTGGGGACTTCATCATAAACCACCGGATCACGACCGCGCCCGAGACGAATGTACATTGCATTGGGATGCTCAACCGAGGCGCGCAGGATGGCGCGCAGGTGATTTGCGTCAGTGGCACAGACCACTGTCAGATCAGCCATGCACCGCAGCATTCCCAAATCCTCCAGCGCGTGATGCGAACTCCCGTAAAAGCCCATCGACATGCCCGAGTGACTGCCGAGGATGCGCACTTTTTGCATGGGATAGGCGCAATCCGTCCGGATCGCCTCGGCGCCCAGAATGGCCGCGAAACTGGCAAAGGTGGCAACGTAGGGGATGAGGCCCGTCGATGCCATTCCGGCGGCTGCGGTGATCATGTTTTTCTCGGCGATCGAGAAGTTTACGAAGCGGTCGGGATGGCGATCACGGAAGTCATTGGTGCGGTTGGCAGAGGCCAGATCAGCCGTTGCGACAACAATACGCGGATCGTGGTCGGCGATATCGGCCAACTCCTCGCCCAGCACAAAGGCAGGCATGCCCGTTTTAGGGGTGCCGCGCACAGACCTGGGGTCGCGCAGGCGCGTCGAGCCGGTAGTCGTGCCGCGAAAGATTTCGCTTTCGTCTTGCATGTCTGTCGTCATTGCTCAGTCTCCAAAGTGCGGGGCTCCAAAGTGGGGGGCTCCAAAGTGAGGGGCGCCAACATGAGGGGCTGCAACCCTTTTTCCAGCTCTGCCATGACGTCATCATAGTCTTCACCGACCAAATTGCCGACGTGCCAGTCCAGCGACATCTCCATCCGCTCTACACCGCGGCCTTTCACCGTATCGGCGATGATAACCTGCGGCTTGCCCCGTCCCCCGCGTGCCAGTTTATCAAAAGCGGTCCGGATCGAAGGCAGATCGTGGCCATCGATGCGCTGTACGTCCCAGCCGAAGGCCGCAAATCGATCACCAAGCGGCTCTACGCTCATGATCTCTTCGGTATGGCCGTCAATGGACAACCCGTTGCGATCCACAATAGCAATGAGGTTCTGCAATCCGAAATGGCCTGCGGAATTGGCCGCTTCCCAGATCTGCCCTTCGCTCAGCTCTCCGTCCCCGAGCAGCACATAGGTGCGGTAGTCCCGCGCCGTCATGCGCGCTGCCAATGCCATGCCAACCCCGATGGAAAGCCCGTGGCCCAGAGACCCGGACGAAAAGTCGAGGCCTTTGACCTTTTTCATGTCCGGATGATCGCCATAGTTGGATCCCAGCCGCGTGTAGGTATCAAGCTCTGAGGGATCAAAATACCCCAGATCCGCGAGCACAGGATAGAGGCCGATGGCTGCATGCCCCTTGGACATGACAAAGCGGTCTCGCTCGGGCCAGCCTGGCTCTGCAGGTTCGATCCTCATCTGGTCATAATAGAGCACCGAGAGCAGTTCGGCGCAGGAAAACGTGGAGGAGTAATGCCCTGCGCCCGCGATGCGCGACAGACGGACCGTTTCTGTGCGGATGAATTTCGCGCGGTCTTCGAGCACCGCGAAGCTGACATTATTGCCCGTGTCTTCTCGTACTGTGCGGCTCATGATGTCGCCCCCTGCTGCGGGGTGCGGTGCCGCGCCAGCGCCGCGAATGCCCCCTCGGTCGCTTCCAGCGCGCGGTCGATCTCTGCATCGGTATGGGCTGTACTCAGGAACATGTTGTGTTTGTGGTGCATATAGACCCCGCGCTTGAGCGCTTCGGTGCAGAAACTGTTGCCGAGTGAGGCCTTGGGGTCGTCGCCCACGAACTGCACCAGCGGCATCACGGCGGGGCCGGTCTGGCGCAGCTCAAAGCCATGGCGCAGGGCCTGCTCGTCCAGACCGCTGCGCAGGCGCTGGCCCGCCCGCTCCATCACCGCAGGCCCGTCGATGCGCGCAAGCTCGTCCAGCGTGGCAACCGCCGCCGCCATCGGCGCGCCCGAATACCAGAAGGATCCGGTCACGAAAACGCTCTTCGCGGCGTCGCGGAACCGGTCAGTTCCGGTAACGGCGGCGAGCGGGTGGCCATTGGCAATGGCCTTGGAAAACGCGCTCAGGTCCGACCTCACGCCCAGGCCTTCCCATGCCCCGCCCAGATGCAGCCGAAAACCCGTGCGCACATCATCCACGATCATTGCCGCTCCGCTGGCGTCACAGGCGGCGCGGACCGCGCGTGCAAAGGCGGCCGTCGGCAGCTCTTGCGGGACGCCCAGATCGTGGCGGAAGCCTGACACGACCACGGCGGCCAGATCATCGCCCGCCGCGTTGACTGCGTCCGTCAGGCTGTCGATATCATTGTAGGTGAAGTGCATCAGATGCGCGCGGTCTTCGGTGGTGACCCCCACCAGAGAGGGCGAGCACCAGGGCACGGCTCCGTGATAGGCGCCCTTGGCCACGAGGATCTTGCGGCGCTGGGTGCCCGCACGTGCAAGGGTCACGCAGGTGGTCATCGCGTCCGATCCGTTTTTCTGGAACAGCGCCCAGTCTGCATGGGCAACGGTATCGACCAGCCGTTCGGCAAGGATCACCGCATGTTCAGTGGGCCCGTCCAGACAGACACCGCGCGCGGATTGCGCGTTAGCCGCCTCTTCAACCAGGGGGTGCTGGTGGCCCAGAATGATCGGGCCCCATGCGCACATGAAGTCGATGTACTCGTTGCCGTCCACATCGGTGATCCGCGCGCCCGAGGCACTCTCGAAGAACTGGGGGTAGCCTGTGGGCAGCGCGCCCACCTGCTGGTGACCCCACATGCCGCCGGGAATGACGCTTGCGGCGCGGTCGCGCAGGGTCTTGTCGCGCGATGCATTGGTCTGGATAAAGGGCGAATTCATACATCAACTCCGTGTTGTATTGGGTGATTTTGAGGATCGAGGTACGGGGCATGATCCGGCCCCGGATAATGGCAGGCGACGCTATGGTCTGTGTTGGGCGTCAAAACCGGCGGATCCACAGCGCATCGCGGCTGTGCGCGGTTGCACCTTGTCCGGAAACGGCAGCCCGAGGGCGGATCGAGCGGGCTGGGCAGGTCGCCCTCCAGCACCACCCGCCTGCGCGCCCGCTCCGCGCGGGGATCGGCAAGGGGGATCGCTGACAACAGCGCCTGCGTATAGGGGTGTTGCGGCGCGCTGAAAACAGCGTCTGCCGGTCCCGTCTCGATGATCTGGCCCAGATACATCACCCCGATCCGGTGCGAGACATAGCGCACCACACTCAGGTCATGGGCGATGAACACAAACGCGATGCCAAGACGTGCCTGAAGGTCGCGCAGCAGGTTCAGCACACCGGCCTGAATGGAGACATCGAGCGCGGAAACCGGCTCGTCCAGCACGACGACGCGAGGATCCACCGAGATGGCACGGGCAATGCCAATGCGCTGGCGCTGACCGCCCGACAGCTCGTGCGGGTAGCGCGCGGCTACATCCTGCGGCAGCTGCACCAGCGTGATCAGCTCCGCGATGCGCACAGCCTCGGCCTGTGCATCCAACCCGTTGAGGCGCATGCCTTCCGACAGGATCCGCCTTACGGTCATGCCGGGGTGCAGCGATGACATTGGATCCTGGAATACGATCTGCAGATCGCGGCGCACCGGGCGCATGGCGCGGGCGTCAAGATGCGTGATGTCCCGGCCCGCCAGGACGATGGTGCCGCTTGTCGGCTCCAGCAGGCGCAGGATGCAACGGCCCAGCGTGGACTTCCCGCAGCCGCTCTCGCCCACCAGACCAAAGGTCTTGCCCTGTGCGACGCTGAAGCTCACGTCGCTTACGGCGCGCAGCATGCGGGCGGGACGGGTGCCCAGCAGATTGGACCCAACGGGGTAATCCTTGGAGAGGTTGCGGACTTCGAGGGCGGGTGGGGTGTTCATTCCGCAACTCTCGTGTTGCCTTCTGCCGCGAGCTCATGCGCGCGCAGGCAGGCCGACAGCGTGGATCCGGCCTGTACCAGCGCGGGATCGGTGAGGCTGCAAGCGGGTTCGGCCATATGGCACCTCGGGGCAAAGCTGCATCCCGGCGGACGCGCAAAGATTGAGGGCGGCGTGCCGTCAATGGAGACAAGCGGCGCGTCTGACTGGTCCATGCGCGGCATCGCCGCAATCAGCCCGCGCGTATAGGGATGACAGGTGTCGTAAAAGATCTGCTCTGCACTTCCTGTCTCTACCACCCGGCCGCCGTACATCACGGCAATGTTGCGCGCCATGCCCGCGACCACGCCCAGATCATGGGTGATCAGGACCATGCCGATACCGTCTTCCTGCGCACGCCGGCGCAGCAGATCCAGCACCTGCGCCTGAACGGTCACATCGAGGGCGGTTGTAGGCTCGTCCGCGATCAGCAGGCTGGGGCTGTTGGCCAGCGCCATGGCGATCATCGCGCGCTGGCGCATACCGCCGGAGAATTCATGCGGGTATTGCGCTGCGCGCAAATGCGGCTGGGGGATGGAGACGGAGGCAAGCAGATCGTGCGTGCGCGCCAGCGCGGCGCGGCGGCTGATATGGCGGTCATGCAGGCGCAACGCCTCAACGATCTGCGCGCCGATGGTCAGGACCGGATTGAAGGCACTCAGCGGGTCTTGGAAAATGCAGCCGATCTCTCGTCCCAGTATCTGGCGGATCTGGCCACGCGGCATGCCCACCAGCTCGCGCCCTTTGAACCGCGCCGAACCCGTGACGGTCGCCGCCGCAGGCAACAGCTGGAGCACAGCCATCATGGCGACCGATTTGCCCGATCCGCTCTCACCCACGATGCCCAGCACGGCACCTTCATCCAGTGTCAGATCAATCCCGCGCACCGCTTCTACCGGACCATTCGGCCCTGGAAACGCAGCGCGCAGATTGCTGATTTCGAGCAGGGGCACAGTGCTCATGCGCGCCCCCTGCGGTCAAACACATCCCGCAATCCGTCGCCCAGAAAGGCAGTGGCCAGCACCACCGACAGGATCGCCATGCCGGGGCCGAAGGCGATCCACCAGCTGTAGAATTTCGCCGCCCCCTCGGAAATCATGCTGCCCCATTCCGGGCTGGGCGGCACCGCGCCAAGGCCGATAAAGCTCAGCGATGCCGCCAGCAGGGCCACCTGTCCGAAATCCATCGTCGCGTTGATCAGTGTCGGCGTCCAGCACAAGGGCAGGATATGGACGACGAGCACACGGGTCTTGCCCGCCCCGCCCGCGATGGCGGCCTCCACATGTTCTCGGGTGCGGACCTCGAGGACCTGCGCGCGCATCAGACGGGCATAGATCGGCCACCAGACGATCACCATCGCCAGCCCCGCATTTGGCAGGCCCGGCCCCAGCGCCGCGGCGACGGTCATCGCCAGCAGGATGGGCGGGAACGACAACGTCACATCCGCGGCCCGCATGATGACCCCGTCGACCCAGCCGCCCAGATAGCCCGCCACAGCCCCCAGCACCGACCCGATGAACACCGCAGAGATCACGACCATCAGCGACACGGGAATTGTATAGGCCGCCCCATGCAGCGTGCGCGACAGCACATCGCGCCCCAGCGCATCGGTGCCCAGCCAGTGGTCCAGCCCCGGCGGTTGAAGGCGCCGCCCCGCCATCATCAGGGGATCCGCGATGGGCCAGAACTGGACCGTGAGCACGGTAATGGCCCAGAATAGAAGGACAACCACTCCGAGCTGGCCAGTGATCGGCAGGCGCCCCAGAAACCGCCATGCCCGCAGGCCGGGACCCACACGCACGACCGGGTTATCGCCAGCAACACTCATCCCGACACCTTGATGCGCGGATTGGCCCAGGCATAGGCGATGTCAGTCAACAGATTGGCCAGCAGGAACGCTGTAGCCCCCACGATCGTCACCCCCCCGATGGCAGGGTAATCCAGCGAGCGCGCGGCGGAGACGGCATAGGATCCGATGCCCGGCCAACTGAAGATCGCCTCCGTCAGCACCGCGCCGGTGATCAGATAGGCGAAGGTAAATCCCAGCACCGTGAGCACCGGAATAAGCGCATTGCGCAGCGCATGGTTGATGAGCACGACCCGCTCTGATGCGCCCTTGGCCCGGGCAGTGCGCACATAGTCCTGACCCAACGCATCGAGCAGCGATGAGCGCACAAGCCGGGCGACGATGCCGATCACTGACCAGCCCAGCACGAAGGCGGGCAGCGCCAGATGGCTCAGGGCTTCCATGAGCAGCGGCCAGTTGCCGGACAGGGCCGCGTCAACCGTATAGAACCCCGTACCCCCTTCGGGCGGCGGGGTACGCGCATCCAGACGCCCTGTTCCGGGCGTCCATTGCAACTGGACCGAAAAAATATAGAGCATGATCAGCCCCGACCAGAAAATCGGCAGCGACGATCCCAGCAGCGCAAACCCCCGCGCGGCATTGTCAAATACCGAATACCGAAAGCGGGCGGACAGCAGGCCGATCCCGATCCCCAGCGTTGTCCCGATGATCATCGCAGCGATCACCAGTTCCAGAGTGGCAGGCAGCCTGTCTGCGATGTCCTGCGCCACGGGGCGGCGGGTGTTGAACGAGGTGCCCATATCGCCCTGCACCAGATTTTTCATGTAGATGACATAGCGCACCGGAAAAGGCTCATCGAGGCCCCATTGTGCGCGGACCGCATTCACGATCTCGGGGTTGTTCATCATCCGCTCGGGCACGAGAGCAGACAGCGGATCGCCCTTTGTGCTCTGCGACAGGATGAAGGCCACGCTGGCCACGCCCAACAACAGAAAGGGAATTCCCAGTATCCGCCGTATGATATAGCGCAGCATGGCCCCGCCCTCTATTTGCGCGCGATTTCAGCGAGCGGCAAGTTGCAGCATGCGCTGTACCGTACGCCGGTGATTTCGCTGCGGTGGGCCAGCACGAGGTTCGGGCTGACCAGCGGGATGATGATGTTGTTACCCATCATCTCGCGGGCGAGTTCCTCGTATTTTGCGGCAGCAGCCTCACCCGATGCAGCAAGCGCTTCGGCATAGAGACCTGCCTCGCGCGGGTTGATGATCAGCTCGGGGGATTTGTAGCCTGCGCGCGCCACCCAAGGTGACCCCGGCGACATGCCGAAAAAGGCGGCATACTGGCCCGAACCGAAGTAATCTGGTGCGTAGTAGACTGCCGTCAGATCGGCGGTGCCATTGGCCATCTCTTCGCGCCAGACCGGATAGGTCACGGGCTTGAGCACGATTTCAACACCGACCTGCGCAAAGTCCTGCTGGAGTTTCTGCATCATGATGTTGAGATCGACACCGTAGACGTTGTCGTTGGGATAGACCGCCTGCATCTGGAACCCGTCAGCAATGCCTGCCTCGGCCAGCATGGCCCTGGACTTCTCCAGGTCCTGTACACGCGGCGTCAGATTGGCTGTGCCGGGAAAACCGTTGGGGATGGGTGCGGCAATCTTGGCACCATTGCCGCCCACGGTAAATTCGATCATGCCGTCGTAATCCACAGCATAGGTCAGCGCCTCGCGTACGGCAGGGGTCAATGTGTCTTTCATCGCCTCGGATCCGGGCAGAAAGGCGAAATACACGAAGTTGTAGGAGGCCACGATTTCGGTCGTGATGTCGGGGTTGTTGATGGAGGCGGCGGTATCCGCGTCGATCTGCATCGCGATATCGACCGATCCGGTCTCCAGCGCCTGCGCCTGAGCGACAGAATCCTGAATCTGAGTGATCACGATCTCACTGAATGCGGGTGCGGGGCCATAATAGCTGTCGTTGCGCGTCAGGCGCAGCTCGTCCTCGGGCGCATACCGCGCCAGAACAAAAGGACCACTGCCGACGGAATTCTCCAGAAACCAGCCCTCGGCGGTATCGGCGGTGGCGGCCGTCTCATCTGCGATGGCACCACCGAGCATGGCGGCCTCGGCGTTGATGATGCCGGTATAGGGCGCGGAGACCTTGTTGAGGAACTCCGAGTTGGGCGCATCGACCGTGATCCTCACGGTCTGCGCGTCAACCGCTTCGATGCTGCTGGTCCCGTCCATCAGGAAGGACGGGGACGCCTTGATGTTGCGCAGCCTCTCGAACGTCCAGACGACATCGGATGCCTCGACCGGGCTGCCATCCGAGAACACAGCATCGGGGTTCAGATTGAAGGTGAACTCGGTGAAGTCGGCGTTGTTCTCCCAGCTGGTCGCCAGTTTCGGCACCAGCGTCTTATTGTCCGCGTCCAGTGTGATCAGCGGCTCATAGACGGCCGTCAGATAGATCTGGCAGGTGTCACAAAACGCGCGTGACGGATCAAGCGAGTTGACGTCCATGGAGCGCCCGATCACCAGCGTGTCCTGTGCGGCAACCGCCGTGCTGAATGTCAGCGCAGTGACGGTGCCCAGTAGCAGGCTCGCGTGCAGTGTCCGCGATCGGGTTATGGGTGAGAAGAATGTCATCATTTCTGTGTTCCCTATTTTGCTTGAGGCAGTGCAGTCGAATTCCGGAAAGCTGGGTAGAAACGATCCGGGATTCACCACAGGCCGCTTCCTTGAAAGCTCTCCAAGTCATTATGGAAATCGGCAACATTCTTCTTGGCAAAACAGGAGACATCGCCCGTTCGCCCGTGCTCGCTCAGCTCCCACTCCATCAGGTTAGAGCGTGAATATTTGACTGGCTAGTGGGTTTTTATAGGCAGCGGGTGATCTATAAAGGGCGCAGAGCATCCGGTATCAGGGCGGTCATTTGCCGAAATTAAAACAGTCTATCGCTGATTTATCTTGCAGTTGAGCCTTCTGCGGCCTGTCAAACTGAGACTGCAGGTGTGCATTTTGATGATAAACTTTTTGACTAACTTCCAGTGCGCTCCGCCATAGGTAGAATCTCTGGCAGGAAGCAACGGAGATAGGCAATCGATGCCCGCGTGCTCTCATCAAGGAACGCATCGGTAATCCGGTTGCGTTGCGACCATGACAGCGCCCAGATGCCATCCATAAGCCCGATCGAGATCGCGATCCTTGCTTCCAGATCCGGGATTGACCGGCAATCGAACCAGCGCCGGAATTCGGCCGCGCGCAATGTGGCCAGTGAAGCATTGCCTTGCAGGTCCAATGTGCGCACCTGCGCGCTCACCCCTGCTCCCATGAAAAGGCGCAAGGCCGACGGGTGGTTGTTCAGGAACAAGACCCCACCTTCCTGGCGGCGCCGAATGATTTCCTGCCAGGTTTTCGGTGGCGGATCCAGATCTTTGCGGGCCATTTCAGCCAAATCTGCGTGATACCTCTGGGCCAGGGCAACAAGTATCGCGTCCGTATTCTTGAAAAAATGATAAATTGACGGAAGCGGAACATCTGCGGTGGACGCGACAAGAGCGAGGCTGATATTCTCATCTGGCCGGGCGATCAGTAACGTCTCGGTCGCATCCAGAAGCTTCTCGAAACGTTCAATCCCGCGCCGCCGCTGGGGCATTCGGATTTTTGGGTGAGAACTCGAAGGAGGCAAGCTGGAGGCTTTCATAGAAAATCAAAAATTCCTGTTGTCAGAGTTGCCAGCAACAATGCCCGCTCGACCTAAAACAATGCTCTGCTGTTTGCAGGTGGGTAATCCCTTCATTATTGGCAGGGTGCAAAACTGCACCGTTCCAGCCGTCATCACGCCAAGCAATAGGTGCAGTCATATGGGTGGCCAAGGGTCATCTTTCCAGGATCTTACTGTTATCGGTTCGTGGGAATCGGCTTGTGTAAATCTCTTTTCGATCACCTATTGTATAGTCCAAACTGCGAAAGCCCCACATGGATTGCAATGCCGGTATAAGACAACGAAGCGTCTTCATCTCTACCCAGCCTCGCACATGTCACACAGCGCCGGAGGTGACACCTTCCATGATCCCGCCAGATACGAAAACTTGTGGTCATGTTGCTGCACTTTGCCTAGCCTGAAAGCCAAGATGAGGGTGTGCCTCCGCCCGAATCGCGCCCCTCCGGGGTTTCGCCTTATGGGAGGATCCATCCGGCACCATTCATGAGGATGAAGTCTTGAGACACCATAAAGGTGATGTCAGTAAATCGTGTTGGTAAGGCTTCGTTAAACCCTTTTATGGCTAATATAGTTTCTCCCCATCATCAGGAGCAACCGTATGCCCATCGTTTCCAGCCATCAGCTCGCCGAACTGATAGATGTCGTTTCCAATCTACCACCTGACCGCATTGCGGATGTCGAAGCAGCGCTTGGCGATGCGCGCAGGCGTGCTGAAGCCTCAACCGAGGTGGATGGCGCGGCACACAAGCGGGCTTGCCCCCACTGTGGCGGGGTTGAAAGTATCAGATGGGGCAAGTGTCGGACAGGAATCCACCGTTGGCGGTGTAAGTCCTGTGACAAGACCTGGACCGGTCGAACAGGCACAGCGATCGCGCGGATTCACCGCCCAGGCCTCCTGCTGGATGTTGTCCGTAATATGATGGGCAACGCGCCTTTGTCGTGCAGGAAGCTCACAGAGGATTTGAAACTCTCACGTCATACTGTCTGGCGTTGGAGGATGATGATCCTGAATGAACTTGATGTGGCACCATCCGCCTTGCTTCAGGGTATCGTCGAGACCGACGACACTGGTCATCGCGAAAGCCGGAAAGGTAGTCGCGAGTGGGTTCGCCATTTCCGAGAACCAGCTCGGCATCCCGCTCCGCCGAGAAGGCGTTGGAAAGACTGGGGTCGCAAAGGCCCTCCGGGCACCATTACAATGGCTTGGCGGGAGCATGTCCTGGCAACGACTGATCGCTCTGGGGCTCTGATGCTCGAACATATGCCAGATAAAACTCTGCCGTCGATCGACGCGGCTTTGGTGCCATTGGTAGCAGTCGATGCTATGTTGCTGTTTGATGGCGCTCCGCAATACGAGAAAATAGCAAAGGTAAGGAAGCTTGGCTACAAGGTGCTCATCGCTGGCAAACGCAGCCCGACGACACCGGCGTCATATCACCTGAACACAGTTAATAACGTCCATTCGTCTTGGAAGGCCTTCCTACGGCCGTTTTGCGGACCGGCCAGCAAGAACCTGAACGCCTACGCTCACTGGTTCTTGGCTCGTCGCGCAGGATATCTTCCTGCATTCAGGGCGTTGCTGTCGTGAACTGAGGTATCACCAACACGATTTGCTGACATCACCACCATAAAAGACAGATCATGAGGGGGGTCTTGGCCTTTGTTCTGGCCATTCCGGCCCTGCCCGCTTTGGCGCAGGAACCTGTCGGCGCTTTCACCGGCACCTTCAATGGCACCCCGATTACCTGCCAGTTCCGGCCCTCGCAGTCGGATTTTGTCAGAACTGGCAATACTTTGACCATCAGCATCATGACCAACCCTTGCGAGGGGTTCGAAGACAGGCGCTGGATTGCCCTGAGTTTTGAGCAGACTGGCGAGTCCATCGGGTCGGTGGAAATTGACCTTTCTGGCCTGAATGACGTGCCCAAACTCTATGGCAAGACTGATACGGGTGCGACGGTTGACCTGCTCTCGGCCAGCGAGGAGGGTGATTTCCTGACGCTGTCGGGCGAGGTATCGGCGCAGATTGGCCCATCGGAAGATCGGGGCGGCACCATTGATCTGTCAGCCCCGCAGGCGCTTGATGGCAGTTTGTCCGGGGTGATTGGAAGACTGAGCTTTTGAAACGGGGGCCGACATGAAAGCTTCGATTTTAACATCATTGGCCGCCTTTTCCATGACGACACCTGCATTGGCGCAGACTTACAACACGCTTTGTGGTGTTGCGCTTGAGGCTGAACAACTCGTTGGCGCCTATACACTCACTGTTGGAAACGCCCTTGTCTTTGGGAACAGTCAGGTTGTTCCGATTGATGACATCCAGACAATTTCTGCGACAATCGCGCTTGTTGGCGAAGAACTGGTGCTGGAAAGCGGCGGCTATTCCGTCACCTTGGAGATTGTTGGGGAGGATTACGAGACCGAATGGAACTGGGACCGAATGGACGGTATTCTGGAAGTGTCCAGTGAGGACTTTTTAATGGTATTCAACTGTTCCGCCAATGATTTTCCACGCGTCACAGGGCAGGCATCCAGTGTGAGTGACGGAGTCACCTTCGTATCAAATTACTACCTTGTCGTTCACACTGTGGGTGAGGCTGGCGCCAAACCTTCCGGATTGTCAGCATCGACCCTCGCAGGCCCAAGTATCCGGTTTCGGCCGATCGCATCTCTGACGGACAGGGGCTCAAGTTCACCTCCGACCAAGTGGCTCTGTTGTTGCAAAAGGGGATGAGGGACGTGACGCCCAAGGGAGAGTGATGACACATCCGGCTCATACCGAACCTTCGTGCAACGCGCGGCGAACGGCAGGTGTGAGCCCACTTTTCGAATTTTCGGCAATGCAGCTAATGTCTGCTAACATGTGAGAGCCAAAACCTTTAACAACCACCTGAATCAGTGACTTCGCAGTCGAGATTATTTGATTTACCTATTGAGATAAAGCACTTAACCTTCATCTGAGATTAACCCTGCAGGTGAGCTCGGATGACCGACTTT
>Ga0136559_1000329_pt1 | contig 16547 bp, 13 predicted proteins | sample AntRauMeHopE1496_FD_104633 | JGI IMG/M metagenome (GOLD analysis project Ga0136559, IMG submission 104633) | Saline lake microbial communities from Rauer Islands, Antarctica - Metagenome Hop E1 #496 | ecosystem: Environmental > Aquatic > Non-marine Saline and Alkaline > Saline | place... | reverse complement strand
TGGCGACATTCAAAACTATTTTCATTCAATCTCCTAAAGAGCAATTCACTGATCGGGAAATTTATCTTTTGGACCAATATGTCCTTGGTGGAGGCAATCTGGTGGTTTTACTGAATGGAGTTGCCGTGGAAGAAGCTGCATTGTATGGTGGTGCCACAGTGGCTATGCCTTTTGAAACAGGGCTCGAAAATCTTCTTTTCCGCTATGGTGTCCGAGTGAACAATGATCTGATTCAAGATTTTAATTTTGGATTGATCCCGACGATGGCTGGTAATTTTGGAAATCAGGAGCAAATGCAACCAATGCCTTGGCTCTACTATTTTCAAGCTCAAGTGATGCAGAATCATCCGATTACCAAAGGCTTGGATGTGATAAATTTTAGATTTGCCAGTAGCATCGATACAGTCAAGGCCGATGGAGTGATCAAGACTCCCTTATTATTTACAAGCGATTATTCCAGAATTGTCCCTGCACCTCTTCAGATTTCCTTGGATGATGTCGGGATTGAGCCAGATCCGAAAGATTTTGGCATCAAAAATTTGCCCTTGGGCTATTTGTTGGAAGGGGAGTTTACCTCAGTTTTCAAGAATCGTTTTGCGCCAGAAGAATTCAAAGCCGCCGACTTCAAAGAAAGTGGGCAGGGGAAAGTGGTTGTTTTTGGAGATGGAGAGCTATTTCAGAGCCAACTCAGTTTTCAGGATGGATCTCCGCTTAAGCTGGGCGAAGACCAATTGAGCCAGACTACCTTTGCCAACAAGGCATTGTTAAGTAATCTGGTCAACTATCTGGCTGATCCTGAAGGGATCATCGCTTCTCGCACGCGAACCATCCAGATCAGACCTCTGAATAAAGTGAAAGTCGCCGCCGAAAAGACATTCTGGCAATTGGCCAATGTCGTGCTGCCCGTAATCCTGCTTTTGGGAATAGGAAGTGGCGTGTGGATGATTCGTAGAAAAAGGTATGGCAGCAGGATATGATCGATTGTCGGCTAGTAAATTATATGCCTTTTAGAGCCGCCGCTCTATTTTGAAGAAGAATATGTCATAGAAATCAAAATCGTTTGAGCTATTTCAGCTTTACAGCCGTTCGAATTAGATTTTATTTATAAATTTACCCCCATTCAAAAGTTAAAATAAAATAAGCCTTAGATATGAAATTCATTGTTTCCTCTTCTGCATTACTCAAGCAGCTTTCGGCCATCAATGGTGTAGTGACAACTAACCCAGTGGTGCCAATTTTGGAAAACTTCCTGTTTGAAATTAAAGATGGCCTTTTGATCATCACAGCTTCTGATCTTCAGACTTCTATGATGACAGAAATCAATGTGGAGGCAAAGGAAGACGGAAATATTGCGGTTCCTGCGCGAATTCTGATCGAGACGTTGAAGAATCTCCCTGAGCAGCCGGTGACTTTCAGCATCGATCATGATACCTATGCTGTGGAGATCAGCTCGGATAACGGTCGCTACAGACTTGCCGGCGAAAACGCAACCGATTTCCCTAAAATTCCTACCGTCACCAACGCAACTACAGTCGACATGTCGACTGAGGTGCTCGCAAGTGCTGTGGCTAACACGATTTTTGCAACCAGCTCTGACGAATTGAGACCTGCGATGACTGGTGTCTATATCAACCTGAGTGCAACGAATACTACCTTCGTAGCTACCGACGGACATCGATTGGTAAGATATAGACGAGTGGATATTGCTTCAGCAGAGCCTACAAGCTTGATTATTCCACGGAAAGCTTTGAATCTTCTTAAGTCAACGCTCCCGTCTGACAATGTGCCGGTTACGGTCGAGTTCAATCAGTCGAATGCTTATTTCAAGTTCAATAATATCAAAATGATCTGTCGATTGATCGACGAGCGATTCCCGGATTACGAAAATGTAATTCCTACAGAAAATCCTAATCGGATGAATATTGATCGTCAGGAGCTTTTAAGCTCGCTTCGAAGAATTGCCATCTATGCCAATAAGACTACCCATCAGGTGCGTTTGAAATTGACCGGTTCGGAATTGATGATTTCTGCTGAAGATTTGGATTTCTCCAATGAGGCGAATGAGCGACTTTCTTGCGATCATGATGGGGAGGATATCGAGATTGGATTCAACGCCAAGTTTTTGGTGGAAATGTTGAATAATCTTTCCTGCAAAGAAGTAAGCCTGAGATTCTCCGCTCCAAACAGAGCGGGTTTGATCTTGCCTGCTGAGCAAGACGAGAACGAGGATATCCTGATGCTGGTAATGCCGGTAATGCTTAATAACTACGTGTAATTAAGCGTTAATTCGGAATCACTAAATCTATCTTAGACGTAGTCAAAAGATCTTGATTAACGTTTTCAAAAAATAAAAAAGCCCGAAGATATTTTCGGGCTTTTTTTTTCTTGAATTATGAGGTAGAAAATAGTTGACTAACATTCAGTTAATTACTTGATACGATTATCCGCTATTTTGCCAGTAGGCAAAAAAGACAAGAATATAATTGTTGCCAAATTGATATTTGGGCGTTTCGGTATTCCCTGCCTACGGCAGGCAGGCGTATTCGGTCTTCTGTCCCAATAAGCAAAGAAAATAAGGCTACGGGTGCAGTTGCGGATATACATATTAGTTGAAAAGGACTCCTGTATTTTCAAATCCGGTTTGTTATTTTTGACGGATAGTCAATAAGTCTTTATCATTACCATCGGCCTCTTCAAATCGAATCTCAATTCCGTTGATTTCCAGAAGCTTCCATTCTTCGTCTACGTATTCAGCAAATCGGTTATCCGAAAGGTCCAACTCGAGGACTACCTCATTATTTTCAGTTCCAATCAGCCAAATACCAAGAGCTAATATTTGGTTTCCTTGCTTTAGTTGCAAACTTCTATTTTTCCCAAAACTCAGTTCGATATCTTTCATCGCCTGTGTATAATCTTCCCGATCATCTGTGACTTTGACGATAGAAAATGATTGGTCTTGAATTTTGTCGGCTAATGCTTTTGCCTGAATGATCGTTGCGTTAGTATTATTTTCTACTGCACCAGCTCTGACAAATATTAAGGTGTCAATTTCCGTATCATCTGCTTCGATCAGACTGATTCGGGAAGAGGAAAACTCTACGATTTCCCAGTCTTCGTTGAGTTCCTCCAATAGTCTGTTGTTGACAAATTGAAGATATAATTCGGAGATATTTTCATCACGTTCGATTCGCCAGCTTCCCTGAGAGAATTCAGATCCATTTTCTACGGTTAGTTTTCTTTCTTCCGCAAATAGAAAAGTAGATCCAAGATAGTTTGTCGTCAGGTCTCGACCCTCTTCTACAAATTTGCTGATCACCCAACGCTCATTCTGAGTAGCTTCAAGGAAAGAATTGGTATCAGTGATATTTTCTGCGGCATTATCATCTTCGATGCATGAGATAAATGGTAGTAAAAGAATGATTGCAAATAGCTTTTTCATAGTAGAGGTTTGTTGGTTTTAATATTTTATGATTTGACTCTATCACGTCGGTAGGTAATAAAACGGTTGCTTGGGAGAGATAATTTTTTCCCAGTTCCGCTTTAGTTTATGTGAGTTGAGTTAAGATTGAATTTATAGACTTTTTAGGTTCTATTTTTAACTCCGAAGTACAAGTTTTTTTAACCTCGAAGGTCTTTTGATTTTTAACCACATAGACCACATAGAAGACATAGCTTTTGCTAGAATTTTTTCAACCACAAAGACCGCCAAGATTTTGCAAAGGGTCGCAAAGCAAATTTGGAATCTGAATACCCTTAGAGGTTTTTTTTACCTCGAAGGTCTTTTGATTTTTAACCACATAGTTCACATAGAAAACATAGCTTTTGCTTGAATTTTTTCAACCGCAGAGACCGCCAAGGTTTCGCAAAGGGTCACAAAGTAGATTGTAAATCTGGTTGAAGTGAGCCAAAAATACTGATTTTGGCTTGGGCTGCGTTGCCGTGTGAACCAATTATCCTACTCCTTCTTTGCGTCTCTTAGCGCTTTCAAATACAAGCCTTCCACGCGCTCGCGAGCCCAAGGGGTTTTTCTCAAAAAAGTCAAACTCGATTTGATCGAAGGATCATGCGTGAAACATCGAATCGTGATTCGCTCGCCAAGTTCTTGCCAGCCATAGAACTCCACTAAATGCTGAAGTATATGGTCGAGCCGAATGCCGTGAAGAGGATTCTTGGGTTGGTGTTGGTATTCTGAATTTTCAGTCATTGGTTTTTCTAAATTAGCACTTAAAGATAGTTAGTACCATTTTAATCGTCTCCATAGTTTGAATGTCTTTCAATTCATAGGTTACAATCCTTTAAGACTGGAATTACATTTCTGTTTACGGTTTTTGCCAAATCCCTCCTAGCATTGCCCCGCATGCTGTCAGCTGAAGACTGCCTAATGCCTCACCGGCTCGATCAAATCCCACAAATTCCCATACAAATCCTTGAATACCGAGACGATTCCATAATCCTCGGTTGCTGGTTCGCGGATAAATTCTACTCCTTTGGAAGTGTAGTTTTTATAGTCTCGCCAGAAGTCATCCGTGTAGAGAAAGAGAAAAACCCGACCGCCAGCCTGATGGCCAATCTGGGAAATTTGGGCTTCATTGGCAGCTTTGGCTAGGAGTAAATGACATGCTGAACCGGGAGGCGAGATGCGAACCCATCGTTTGGTTTCGGATAGTTTGGTATCTTCAAGAAGTTCAAAGCCGAGGGTCTTGGTGTAATAGTCAATAGCTTCATCGTAATCTCTGACGAGAAGGGCAATTTGGGAGAGTTGTTGGTTCATTGGTTAAAAATAGCAGTTATCTCATTATTGAAATGAATCAAGCCTTCCTTTCATTTTTGTTTTACTATACATCTATAAACTACCAAGTACAAAAAAACTAGATCCAACTTTGATTTTTCATTTTTTATGGCCTGATTCAAACAACTACTTTTCCAAATAATAAAATGATGAAAAACGGTGTTCTCCTCCTTGTTATCGGACTTCTATTCTCTTGTCAAAATGAGAAATCAAACGAAGACAAAACCTTCGAATTAACCCCTTCAGGTAAATTTTTATCCCTAGACCTCGATGATTCCACAGCAAATATCAGCACGGGTTTGCAGTATTTTAAAGGGGATAAAGAATACCTTTTGAATGCCAGTTGGGGTACTAATTCCCTTCAGATTTATGATTTGCAAGACCAAATACTAACCAAGGAATTATTTTTTGACATGGAGGGTCCGAATGGAATAGGAGATTTATTTGGATTTCATGTACAAAGTATGGACAGTATTTTTCTTTTTACCGCACCTTTTGGATCGAGATTCTTTATGGTGAATTCATATGGGGAAATTAAAAATAGAATCGATTACCAAATTCCAGAGGGAGGGGGTTCGGCCTTTGTGCACAATGCCTTTATGATATCTCCTCCTGTCATTCGTGGAACTCTTCTCGCAGTTAACCATCGATTTCCCGCCAATATCAGAGAAATCACTTCGGAAGAATTGGTTAAAATCAGATTTGGGTATCAAATTGACCTGAGTAGTGGCGAGACTAAATTCTTTAATCATTTTTTTCCAGCTAATTATTTAAACACAGGCCGAAAATTACTTGATTATAGTCGAGCTCATGGAAAGGATAAAATCGTCTATTCCCTTCCTGGAGATCATCAACTCTATTATGCTTCGGCCTACGATTTACCGTTGGAATCTATTGAAGCAGCGAGTTCTTACTTGGATGAAACCCTTCCCAGTTTCCAAGCGGATGCTACAGCAGAGGACTACCAGCGTTATACTTTTTCTTCTTCGCGTTATGCTTCGCTGCTGTATGATTCCTATCGGAATGTGTACTATCGTTTTGCTTTTCCTACCATATCGGATGTGACAGCCGACGAACTCAGAAATCTTAGAACTGCTCCTGGCCCATTTGTAATTATGGTCTTCGATGAAAATCTAAAACTGCTAAGCGAAAAGCTCTTCGAAGCAGGAACCTACCTTCCAGACAATTCCTTCGTGGGCGAAAAGGGACTGTATCTCTCGATTAATCATCCTGATAATCCTCAAAATAAGGAAGATCAGTTGGCTTTTGAGCTGATTGAGTTGAAGGATTAATTTCGCTGTACAGAATTTTGCTGTTCTGCCATTCAGGATTTTCTGCTGTTCTGCTGTTCAGGATTTGTAATCCTGAACCTAGATCATAGGATTTCCAATCCGGCAAAACGTACCTTTCTGCTAAAGGCTTTCAGAATTTGTGTACTAGGTAGTATAGAAGAAGATTATAAATCTTCAGATCAAGCTTCGAGATTGCATCCGCAATAATTATCGGGACTCGAAGAGCAAGCAATCCTCTGCTGTTCTGCTATTCAGGATTTGTAATCCTGATCCTAGATCATAGGATTTCCAATCCGGCTATAAAAATCTCTATGTATTTAAATCTGGCTTTAACCCAAGAGTAGTTCAAGATTATAAATCTTCTGTTCAACCTTCGAGGTTTCGGCCGTGAGTATTGAAACTCGAAGAGCGAATAAGGATATCTCTTAGAGATTTCTAAAACCTTGAAGGATTGTTTTGATCAGTTAACTTGTATGGGTTAAGTGTAAAAAGATAAACCTTCGAGGTCAAAAAAGACCTCAAAGGTTAGCTGTTCCTACTTCTTCCTTTCACCCCGGAAAGTCCCGTTGGGCTGTATGAAATTTACCGCGAAGATTGCACCGTCCTTTTCTTCAAACTTGATTTTAAATCCATCCAAGGCTTTGAAGTTGAATTCATGAGTGCCCACAGGAATCTGCTCGTATTCTGGCTGACCGGCGACAAAGGCAAAGAGCTTTCCCTCTTTCACATAGATCTTTACTTCCTGCACGCCAGCGAGTAAATAGGAGCCTTCGTATTTGGCCAGATCATCTGCGGAGATTTCAAGCGTTTTCGGTGTTCGTTTAAATTCAATGGGTTTCAGCGCGGGTTCAAATGCTACATTTCCACCTGAGATATCTCCGTTGATGGCCGTGGTGAATTGAAAGGGAATAGCCTGGTCCATATTAGGCTTGCCTAAAGTAATCAGATAGAGATTAAAGATGTCGTAGTGCTTGTGCCCCAGATATCCTTTGAGCAATGCAGTCTGCAGAAATAGCGTATCATTTTTTAACTCCATTTCCATCTTGCCATAGCCCGGATTGTCATAGGTTCCGATGTAGTCAATCAAGGCGTGCGATGGCTTCGTTCCACTGATTTTGCTGGAATCGCACTGAGCTTTGATCTTTTCTTGTGCGATTTTGGCCTCTGCCATTCGCTTGAGCCCTTCTCCCGACCAATCTTCAGCCTTAAGTTTAAGCATCCGATCCGCAACCATATTTCGGACGATGCCGGGAACTTGAGATCCATTTTGGTTAGTCAGGACCATAATCCCTAGACTATCTGTTGGGAAGAATGCCGCCGAAGCCGAGAAGCCATCAATATTTCCGCCATGCTCTACGCGGTAGTGACCTCGATAGGAAGACAGAAACCAGCCGTATCCATAATTGGAAAATTGGGCGTCTGGATGTTCTTTGGAGGGAACCCCTGCGGCTACAACCATCTGTGCACTCACCGCTTCTTTTACATAGGCTTCAGGAATGATCTGCTCGCCCTTGAATTTGCCTCCGTTGATCCAAGTGATCAGCCAGTTGGACATCTCAGTGACGCTACTGTTGATCGCACCTGCCGGAGCCATGGCGGAGATGTCGTAGTAGTCCATGCGGGTGCTTATGCCTTCCAGATCGGTTGAGTATCCCAGCGAGGCATCGGGGTCTTTGGACATATCCTGCGTCTTGAAATTGCTGCGGGTCATGCCCAGTTTGTCAAAAAAGTTGGACTGGACATTCTGCTCCCAAGTTTTTCCGGTGATGCGCTTGGCGATCTGACCTTGAAGGAAAAACATCCAGTTGTTGTAATACCACTGCTGTCGAAGTCCAGTGAAAGGTTCATGATGAACGATTCGCTTCAGGAGTTCCTCATCTGAATTTGTGGGGAACATAAACCAAGCAAGGTCATGCCTCGGCAAACCTGTGCGATGTGCCATTAGATCCTTGACGACGATCTGCTCATTCATATAGTCCTTGTTGAATCGGAGTTCGGGAATGTACTTTCCCGGACGGGCTTCAAAGTCAACTTTATCTTCGGCCCGAAGTATACCCAATAACCCAGAGGTGAAGGCTTTGGAGGAAGATCCGATCGCAAATAGCGTATTGGGAGTGACGGGAGTTTTCTGATCCAGATCCGAATATCCGAAGCCTTTGGAATAGATGATGCGATCTTTCTCGACGATGGCAACTGCAAAGCCTGGAACGCTCCAGTCGGCACGAGCTTTCTCCAGGGCCGCATCAAGATCTTTGAATCGGGGATCGGGTTTCTGTGAAAAAGCGGAAAAAACTAGCGTAAAGCTGAGGAGAAGTAAAAGTGATTTTTTCATGGTTGGTATGGTCTTAAATCTAAACAAATAAAAGAATGCAATGCTCAAATTGCAATTTTAGCGTTGGATTAGGAAGTGATTTGTTCAAGTTGATACACAGGTTTTTTGGTTATCCACCTGGCGAAAAGTTTTAGGACTTGTGCCTTAAGTGGTGGAAAAAATCTTTAGAAGGACAAAAAATAGTGTTAAAACCCTCAAAAAATACCCATTAATGGGTATTTTTTGAGGGTTTTTTTCTTTCTAGCTTTGGTAGAAATAAACCAAAACTATTTATGAAAAAGAACTTAATATTTATGAAAATGGTCTTAGCTGGATTTATTATCTGGGGGGGGCTTAGTTGTACTACGAATTTTGAAGAGGAGGGGCCTTTAGAAAAGTTAAGCTCGGGTGTTCAAGTGATTCGAGGAACCTTGAAGATAGATTCGTTTGATCAATATGAACAATTAATAACGGGTCAAGAAAAAATCGGAGACTTAGCTTTTGTTAATTTTCAGGAGAATTTTAACCAGCTAATTAATTCCGGAACAAATCTACGGATCAGCCAGGAAGGATTTAATGAAATCACTCAGTGGGAAGGAAGTTTACTGCTAGAACTTTTGGATAAAGATGGCTTTGTCATACTAGAAGACTATCTAATTTACTTGAATTTCAATAATCGAACAGCAGTGGTATCGACTGATCTAAGTTTGAAAGAACAAATAGTAGCTGGGGCTATATCAAGCGAGGATATAAGGTTATTTTCTTTTGATGATGACGTAATCGGGTTGCTAGATATTAATAGTCCTTCTACAGTTTCGAAATCAGGGTATAATTTAAGGATACAAAACAATTTCATGCCTTTGGCTTTCACAGTTGAAGAAGGTTGTGGATGGAGCAAATGTGATAATTCTCAATATTTTGATGACCCCCTTCACGGAGATGTTATTGGACTAGGAAATGAAGGAGGGGAATTCAGATACAGACTTGACGCTAAACATACATATCAAGCTGCGGCAATCTCATTTAAGTTATTTACAAAAGTGAAACATATGCGCAAACCGGAGACAGGTTCTTTATTTTGGACACCAACAGCAACAACGCTTAAATTCTGGTACGATTATGAATTATTAAGTAAGAGAAGAAGAAGTACGCTCCAAAAAGCTTCAAGTGATACAACTAAGGTAGATAACGTTTTACAAGTCACTTTCCATGACTCTAGCAGAGGACTCGAAAGATTCTACCTTCGAACTCAGTTTTATGCCCAGCCAGGGGGAAGTCACGGGTATTCTCCCACAGGAAGATTCTGGCAAGGCAATTTAAGACAAATCGATAAAGGATACTGATATGAAAACTTTAAAATTACTTCTACTTGGCATTATTTGGCTTGCTTCAAATGAACTCTCATTTGGGCAGAAAAATTGGGTAATCGAAGCAAAGGTAGGCACGGGAAATACAGATATAAATACTACTGGCAATTTTCCGGATTTGACATTAACAACAAATAGTCACACATTTATTAGTTTTGGTGTCTTAAAAAAACTAAAAAATAATTTTAGCATTGGTTTAGAAACTGATATATATAGATTTAATTTACGTTTTACGTTTTTACCTTTGGAAGCTGATAATGGAGGTGGAATTAATAATAGATTTTGGTCAATAGGACCGAAAATTCAAAAAGATATTTATCTACTTCCCAAACTTGGCCTTAGTCTTTCCGCTGGATTTCATCTAGCTCAAACTCATCCGCTTGAAAAGACCTATGAGGGAATATGGCAGAGTGTTCTGCTGCCTGGTGGAGGTCAACCAATACCTGTCTTATTATATGGCAATGAAGATATCCAGCAATTTACTTTTCATATAAAACCTGAAGTTGGCATATTCTACGATCTCACAGAATCCTCCAGAATTACATTTTCTTGCGAGTGGGGAATAAACTTAAGTCAGCCTGCACTTGTCGTGAATTTGGATAGAATAGTATTCGAGGATCAAACCTTTCAGAATCGACATGTATTCAATGGCAATTACTTCGCTGCCCAACTTGGCTATCGCTACTCTTTCTAACCGACTATTTTAATCACAAAAAAGGCTACCAATCGGCAGCCTTGTTACTTTATCTGCTGTTCTGGCACCGATAGCCATCGGTAGTAACAATTTGGCTCAAGTCTTCAGACTTGTGCCTTAAATAGATTATAAATCTTCGAGTAAAGCGGCAAGATTTTATGCGAGCTTTAGGGAATGGGATAACAAAAATACTTAAAAAGGTAAAAAATAGTGTTAAAACCCTCAAAAAATACCCAATACTGGGTATTTTTTGAGGGTTTTTTTCTCCTTAACTTTCACTTAAACAAACCAAATAGAATTATGAAAAATAAAACGTTTTTGTCGAATATGGCTATAGCCGTATTTGTAGTCTGGGGGGGGCTTAGTTGTACCACTAATTTTGAAGATGATACTCCTTTACCAATCCTGGATTCTGGAGTGGAAATTTATCAAGGGACATTAAAAGTGACCACTTTTGATCACTTTGAAGATTTGATCACTGGAAAAGAACAAATTGGATCCGATTTACAATTTCTCAGTTTTCAAGAAAACTTCCAAGAGCTGATGAACCCTGGTAATAATCTTCGAATCAGTCAGGATGGATTTAATGAAATCAATGCTTGGAATGGAAGTGTTTTATTAGAGATTCTAGACGAAGATGGATTTGTAATTATTGAGGAATATTTGATTTATTTGAATTTCAATAGTCGAACAGCAGTAGTTTCGACTAATCTGGAATTAAAAGAAAGGATATTGGAAGGGGATGTCATAAGTGAGGATATAAGGTTATTTTCTTTTGATGATGACGTAATCGGGTTGCTAGATATTAACAGTCCTTCCACGGTATCGAAATCAGGGTATAATTTAAGGATACAAAACAATTTCATGCCTTTGGCTTTCACAGTTATAGAAGGTTGTGGATGGAGCAAATGTGATAATTCGACAACTTTTGGAAGTTCAAGTATTCAAGGCGGAGACATTCTTGGACTAGGGAATGAAGGAGGGGAATTCAGATACAGACTTGACGCTAAACATACATATCAAGCTGCGGCAATTTCATTTAAGTTATTCTCCAAAGTGAAACACATGCGTAAGCCTGAGGAAGGTTTTTTATTTTGGACACCAACATCGACAACGCTTAAAATCTGGTACGATTATGAATTATTAAGTAAGAGAAGAAGAAGTGTGCTCCAAAAAGCTTCCAGTGATACAACTAGGGTAAATAACGTTTTAGAAGTTACTTACCATGACTCTAGCAGAGGTCTTGAAAGATTCTACCTTCGAACTCAGTTTTATGCCCAGCCGGGGGGAAGTCACGGCTATTCTCCAAATGGAACATTTTGGCAATTCAATTTAAGACAAATCGATAAAGGATACTGATATGAAAATTTTGAAATTACTTCTACTTGGCATTATTTGGCTTGCTTCAAATGAACTCTCATTTGGGCAGAAAAATTGGGTAATCGAAGCAAAGGTAGGTACGGGAAATACAAACATCAATACTACCGGCAATTTTCCGGATTTGACGCTAACAACAAATAGTCACACATTTATTAGTTTTGGAGTTTTGAAAAAACTAAAAAACAACTTTAGTATTGGTTTGGAAGCTGATAATTATAGGTTTCGTTCGGTTTATACGTTTTTGCCCTTGGGAGAAGGAAGTGGTAGCCGAGAGAAATATTGGTCAATCGGACCGAAAATTCAAAAAGATATTTATCTAGTTCCCAAGCTTGGTCTAAGTCTTTCTGCTGGATTTCACCTTACTCAAACTCATCCAAATGGAAATATTTATGAAGGGATATGGCAGATAACTTTGCTTCCAGGTGGAGGTCAACCAATACCTGTCTTATTATATGGCAATGAAGATATCCAGCAATTTACCTTTCATCTAAAACCTGAAGGTGGCATATTCTACGATCTCACAGAATCCTCCAGAATTACATTTTCTTGCGAGTGGGGCATAAACTTAAGTCAGCCTGCCCTTGTCGTGAATTTGGATAGAATAGTATTCGAGGATCAAACCTTTCAGAATACGCATATATTCAATGGCAATTACTTCGCCGCCCAACTAGGTTATCGCTACTCATTCTAACCGACTATTTTAATCACAAAAAAGGCTACCGATCGGCAGCCTTTTTAAGTATTATCCTTTTCGCTCATTGGTTAGCGTCATTCGGATGGTATTCAGATTGACCCGAATCTCCTCAATACTTTCCCATTCACGCTGTGTTTCGCCATGTTCTATCCCCACGTAGCCATCGAATCCTCCGGCTAACACGATCTTCATCATTCGCTCGTAGTCCAATTGCTTTTCCTCGCCTTGATCATTCCAAACCATCGGCTTTAGACTTACCCCTTTGGCATACGGCATCAATTCATCGACTCCGCGATAAGAATCGTAGCTAAAGATTTTACCGCCTTCTTTAGTCATTTGGAAATTTCCAAAATCAGGTAAAGTCCCCGCTCGACTGTGGGCGGTCTGCTTGATCAGTTCGGCCAGCCACTTGCCATTACTGGAGAAGCCGCCATGATTCTCGATAATCACATTGACGTCATAGTCATGTGCAAACTCACATAGCTGTCGAAGGCCCGAGCTGCATACATTGATCGCTTCCTGTTCGGCATCTTTGGCCGTAGAGTAGGGCACTGCCGTATAGGAATTCACACGAATCGAATGACAACCTAGAAACTTTGCCGCTTCCACCCATTTTTTGTGGTTTTCTACCGTTTGCTTTCTGCCCTCCGAAGTGGCTGCACCCAACATGCCTTCGCCATCGCACATGATCAATACCGAAGTCACGCCCTCTCCATCTGCTCGGGTTTTCATTTCTTTTAGGTAATCCATGTCTTTTGCCTTGTCCATGAAGAACTGATTGACATATTCGACTGCGTCAATATTGGCTTTCTTGGCAAGTTTGGCAAAGTCCAAGTGATCCATTCGCCCGGCAAAAAGCGGTCGACTGAGAGACCATTCTGCCAAAGAAATCTTAAAAAGTTCCTCTCGCGGGGCAGAAGCAAATGCAGGTAATCCAAAACTCAAAGCCGCGGAAGCTAATCCCGCCGTTTTCAAAAATTCTCTTCTGTTTTTCATCGTATCAATATTTAATTTTCCTTTAGTTAAAAATCATGGTATAATCTAATCTGTAAATTGTATTTATCCAAGTTTTTGCACTGTAAATTGCTGGGTAATACTGGTTTTTAATTTTTGATTATTCTCCAAAATTCTTTCTTCATGGATTCCGCATTGATCCCTACATAGACCTTGACAAGCCGTTGATGATTTTCTGGCGGTGTCTGGACCTCTGCCACCGTTGACCACTCGGGATGTAAATAGGCCACCACCAAACCCAAATCCCACATCACTCGTGTGCTGTCCTGTGGGTTCTGTATGAGCCATCGATCGGCTAAAATCTTCTCGATTTCGACCGATTCATCTAAGGCGGCATAAGTCTCCTCCCGGTCAAATTTCAATGCAAAAGAAGTGGTGGTGGTCATGATATGGAAATCTAGACCTTCTAGATTTAGCAGATAGTCAAAGGCATTGAGGTCGCAGCGGATGTTGAATTCACTTTTGTTCCATGCGTTGGATTCAGGAGTGTACCAGCTTCCCAGAGAGTAGAGTCTGATTTTGGGCAAAATATCAGGTGCCAGTATCAGCGCTGTAGCGATATTAGTCATCGCTCCGAGGGTGAGAATATCCAGTTTTTCGCTGCCTTTCATCGCACGAGCTTCAGCTATGATCGCCTGTGCAGCTGGGGAATCTCGGGGTTCTTGCTGACCCCAAGCTCTGCCGATTTGCCGATCTGCACCTAGCGGGTGTGAGATATCCATTCGATCCATCGCCGCTAGAATTTCTTCATTGAGCCGCTGACTTTCTTCAACAGGCTTCAATGTAGCGGCATCGTAAGCATTCCACTTTTCAAATACATTCAGATCAGCATTGTTGAAATGTGCAGAACTGATTCCGATCAAATTGATTTTCGTTGATTTTACTAGATGTGCGATCGCGTAGACGTCATCCATTTCATTGCCGGTATCGGCATCCAGCCATACTTTTTGCTGGGCAAAATTAGGATAGGGATAAAAAGAAAATAGAACGAAAAGAAGAGTTAGGGAGGTTTTCATGGGCTGAATTAGGTTGAAGGGTTAATCTACAGAATTTCCTTTTGTAGCCAAAAGGATAGCAATTTTTAAAGAAAGAAGTATCTTTTGGAAATTGCTTTCGCTGTCTATCATGAAAATCCTCTTTCCTGTTTTTAGTTTGTTTTTGATTTTCTCCTGCCAAGAAAAGCAGGTTGAAAAAGTTGAAATCACCTATCCAGTTCAACCCAATATCGTCTGGCTCGTTGCGGAAGATCTTTCACCACAGCATTTGGGGATTTATGGCGGGACTGGAGGAAGCACACCATATCTTGATTCGCTGGCATCGGACGGGATTTTTTTTACACATGCATATTCTACTGCGGGAGTCTGTGCGCCCAGTCGAGCTGCTCTGATCACAGGAGCCTACCAGACTTCCATCGGAGCTATGCATATGCGGACACTGGGAATGTCTCAGAATGCGCTCGATGCCTATCCTCCCGGGCACCAATCGTATTCGGCGGTGATTCCTGAGGATATGAGAACTTATTCAGAGCTCCTTCGGATGGCTGGATATTATACCAGTAATAACTCCAAGGAGGATTACCAGTTTCGTAGCCCGGTCACCATGTGGGATGAGAGCAGCAATAAAGCCCACTGGCGAAATCGAAAAGATCCAAAGCAGCCTTTCTTCTCGATTTTTAACTTTACGATTTCCCACGAATCTCAAGTCTGGGTGAGAGCGGATGAACCCCTTTTGGTGGATCCTGCAGATGTCTATATTCCACCGTATTATCCTGACGATTCCATCAGCCGGGCGGTGATGGCAAGATTCATTACCAATGCCATGCGAATGGATATGCAAGTGGGTGAGATCATCACCCAACTTAAAGAAGATGGACTCTATGAGAATACGATCATCTTTTTCTATGGAGATCATGGGGACGGGATGCCAAATGCCAAGCGAGAACTTTATGACAGAGGCTTGAAAGTACCGCTAATTGTGAAAGCCCCGTTTCTTGAAAAAGGAGGAACAGCTGAGGAATTGGTCAGCTTTGTAGATTTTGGGCCGACGGTTCTATCAATTGCGGGAGTGGAGGTTCCAAAAAGTATGCAGGGGCAGGCTTTCCTAGGACCCCAAAAAGCGCCTGAGCGGAAATACATTTATGCTGCCAGAGATCGGATGGATTCAGAATACGATCGGGTGCGGGCTGTTTCGGACGGACGATATAAATATATCCGCAACTACATGCCCGAGAAGTCGAACTATCAAAATATTCAATACCGATTGAATAATCCCCTGATGGTTCATTTGCTGGAGCTGAATAAGGAAAATAAACTGGATGCCAATCAAGCCCGATGGTTTGCTCCCACGAAGCCAGATGAGGAATTTTACGATACAAGTGTAGACCCATTCGAATTCAATAACCTTGTGGAGGATCCAAAATATGCAAAAAACCTTGCCGAACTCCGTGCTGCCCATCTCAAATGGATTAAAGATTTTGGAGATTTGGGTGCGATGTATGAGCAGGAGATGATCAAGAATTGGTGGGGTGGAAAGGATACTCCTCCAGTCACTGCCGGCCCTGAGATTTCATTTCAATCTGGAAAAGTAACGCTGAGCTCAGCGACCAAAGGGGCTTCTATCGGCTATCGCCAAACGACCTCGGACACTTGGTCAGTTTATCAGCAACCATTTGAATGGACTATTGGAGATTCACTTTATGTGAATGCGCATCGAATCGGATATGAGCCGAATGAAGCGGTGATGGTGGTTAAGTAAAGCAGATATAAGCTTTGCGAAATAGAGCTTCGCTGAGATAGGCCTTCGGCCAGATATATGCTTCGCAAAATAATGCTTCGCTGAGATAGGCCTTCGGCGAGATATATGCTTCGCGAAATAGAGCTTCGCTGAGATAGGCCTGCGGCGAGATATATGCTTTGCGAAATAGAGCTTCGCTGAGATAGGCCTGCGGCGAGATATATGCTTCGCGAAATAATGCTTCGCTGAGATAGGCATTCGGCGAGATATACG
>Ga0136559_1000324_pt1 | contig 16624 bp, 11 predicted proteins | sample AntRauMeHopE1496_FD_104633 | JGI IMG/M metagenome (GOLD analysis project Ga0136559, IMG submission 104633) | Saline lake microbial communities from Rauer Islands, Antarctica - Metagenome Hop E1 #496 | ecosystem: Environmental > Aquatic > Non-marine Saline and Alkaline > Saline | place... | reverse complement strand
TTCTATAGCGCTGATTGGTTTTGCACCAAGTGCTTCAGCACAATCAGGTAAGAAGAAAAAGAAAAATTCTAAAACGGAAGAGCCGCAAAAGACTCCTGATTCTAAAAAAGGGATTCAGCCTTACGCCAAAGTGATTACCGAAAAAACGAATTCGCAAGAGGGTATGATAACCGTACATCAACTCGATGAAAAATGGATGTTTGAAATCCATGATTCGTTAATTGGGCGAGAAATAATGACGATTACACGCTACAAGCAGACTCCTGCAGGTGGTGGGAAATACGGTGGTGAAGAAGTCAACCGTCAAGTGATTAAGTTTGAAGTAGCGAAAAATGATAAATTATTCATGCGTTCTATTACTTATTTTGCTGTAAGTAATGACAGTACATCGCCAATATACAAGTCGGTAGATAATTCTAACGCCTCTCCGATAGTAGGTTCTTTTGATATCAAAGCTATCCGCGATGTAGACGGTTCTAAAGCGTATGTTATTGATGTGACTTCAATTTATGCTGGCGATGAACAAATATTTTCATTGAGTTCGTTTGAAAAACAACGTTTTAATTTGACATCGCTGGATAAAGAGAAGTCATTTATTGATCGAATGTCTTCTTACCCAATTAATACAGAAATCCATACGGTTAAGACGTTCAACGTAAAGCCGCCCATAATCTCCCGTTCTCCGGTTCCTTCGATTGGAACATACTTTCCTGCTGGAAGAGATGCAGGGGTCGTAACTATTCAATTAAATACTTCAATGGTATTGCTACCAAAAAAGCCGATGCGAAAGCGTTATTTTGACGCTAGAGTAGGTTACTTCGCGAACCAACATGTGCTTTTTGAGGAAGAATCGCAACGGGCAGACAACGAGGTTTTCGCTGTGCGTTGGAAGTTAGAGCCTAAAAATGCTTCAGATGCAGTAAAGCAAAAAAATGGAGAATTGATAGAACCTAAAAAACCAATAGTATATTATATCGATCCTGCAACACCAGATAAGTGGAAGAAATACCTCAAAATGGGGGTGGATGATTGGAACGTAGCTTTTGAAGCTGCTGGATGGAAAAATGCTATTCGAGGTGAGTATTGGCCAGAAAATGATTCGACTATGAGCCTAGAAGATGCTCGTTTTTCTGTAATTCGTTATTTTGCATCTGATATTCAAAATGCTTACGGACCAAACGTACATGATCCGCGTTCAGGTGAAATTATTGAAAGTCACATTGGGTGGTATCACAATGTGATGCGCCTATTGCGTAATTGGTATTTGGTGCAAGCCTCAGCAGTTGATCCCCGCGCACGTAATGTTAAGTTTGACGACGATTTAATGGGAGAATTAATTCGTTTTGTTGCCTCTCATGAAGTGGGACACACCATTGGGTTGCGTCATAACTTTGCTTCAAGCGCTGCAACTCCTGTTGAAATGCTAAGAAATAAAGAGTTTACAGATAAATACGGACATACTTCTTCAATTATGGATTATGCACGCTTCAATTACGTAGCGCAACCGGAGGACGGTATCACGGATTTATTTCCTCGAGTGAATGATTACGATATTTGGGCGATTAAATGGGGGTATAGTTTTTTTACGGATGCGAATTCAGCGCAGGAAGAAAAAGCTATTCTTCATGAATGGACGAAAGAGGCATATAATAATCCTCGCTTGTTATTTGGTACTGAAATAAGTCCGTATGACCCACGTTACCAAAATGAAGATTTAGGTGATAACGCCATGCTTGCTTCTGAATACGGTATAAAAAATCTAAAACGAATCCTTCCAAATCTTCCTGAATGGTCCAGAGTAGATGGAGAAAGTTATCAAGAGCTCGATGAGTTGTATAAAAACTTGACAGGTCAATTTCGTCGTTACATGGGGCATGTTACAAAAAACATAGGTGGAATATATGATACACCTGTAACGTATGATATGGAGCAAGATCAGTTTGAGGTAGTGCCTAAATCAGTTCAAAAAGAAGCTGTTGCATTTTTACATAAAAATTTATTTACCTCGCCTTCATGGTTAATGCCACAAGAAGTGTTAAGCAAAATTAAACCAGAGTCTGGGGTGCAAAGTATTACAGCTATGCAATCTTCAATTTTAAAAAGTTTGTTGAGCGGAGATCGATTAGTAAGGTTGATCGAAACGGGTGCCATGACGAAAGAAAACTATCAGTTAGAGGAGTTTATGATGGATGTTCACAATGGAATTTGTGCTGAAATAAAGTCAGGAGGTGAAATTGACGTTCACCGAAGAAACTTGCAGCGGGTGTATGTAGATGAGTTGGGCAAGTTGCTAACGAGTGATAAGGCATTTGTAACAGCAATTCCGGTAGGAGTAACTTATGGTTTTGATAGAAAAATGGTCAACATCAATCAAACAGATATTCCAGCACTGAGTCGCTATATATTAGAAGAGCTTAAAGGTGATGTGAAAAAACGAATTGCTGGTTCTCGTGATTTGATGACGAAAGTGCACTTACAAGATTTACAAAACAGAATCGAATCTTTTTTGGATCCTAAATAGGTGAGGAATAAGATGAACTATACACTGCTTATCTTAAGCATAATCCTCTTGGGGGGCTGTTCTTACAAATTGGAAGATACAGCTCCTCCAGGTGATTTAATTCCTCAAGATTCTTTTCAATTAGTTCTTATGGATGTGATGCTTCTCGAGGGGTACGTAAAAACCAAACATACCAATGTGCATGATTTCTACCAAATTGTAATTAAGTCGGCAGATTCTATTTTTCAAAAATATAATATCGATAGTTCCAGGTATGCGAGCTCTATGGATTATTATGGTCACCATCAAGCTGTGCTAAAACAAATGTATGAGGTTATTCAAGATAGTATTACACTATGGTCAGTGAGTGAAGTGATTGCGCCGGGAGACTCATTAGTAATTCAATAGACTTCAGCGAAGCAAATTACTTAAGTATAATCAAGGATCGATCATGTTTTATACGCTTTCTTATTCTATGTAAAATATCGTATTGTGAGCAACTTTTTCTATGATTATTTTTGAGCTCTCAAATTTCTAATCATTGAAGTGTGCTAATACCAAATAATTTTTTGAATGGAGTAGGTGAATTCTTAAAAAAGTGGGATGCTTCTATATTTTCGATCATAACGTTACTTGCCGTTTGGAGTGGTGAAGTTACTTTGTTTTATATTTTGTACCTGTTTTGGTTTAATGAACTTATTCGAATAGTCGTAGATCGTATTTTTCTAAATCGAAATCCTAATATCAAGAACAAGAGTGAAGAACCTATTCATTTTCTGGGTTCTTTTTTTCAAATGGGAATTTATTTCGTTTTTATAGTTGTTTTCTTCGGTATAATCGCCAACTGGGGAAATAAGGACATTACCTTTATTAATGTAGAGGTGTTCCTTTTTCAAAATTGGTTTTTTAACGCTAATCTACTCATAGTTTTATTCGAACGTATTTATGTACATTTAATAAAACAGCCAGTTGTTATTAGTGCTGGTTCTTTCACGCCGAATATGATTGTGCTTCACATCTCAATAATTATTGGTGGCATATTGATGTTTTTTTTAGTTAAAAATTACCCTGAAACATTTGCCCCTGATAATTTATGGGGTTCTGTCATCACTATATTGCCTTTCATATTGCTGAAAATGGCTGTGGAAAAGCTCAGTAAATCCTAAGAAATGGAGTGTGAGGTTCACTTTTCTTAAAATTCATTAAATAGTTTATGAAGTGTAAGAATAGTTATTAATAAATATATGTACATTTGATATATAATGGACAAGCCTGTAAAATGCTATCGTAATAATTTCTACTCAAGAATTCTTTCTGGGGCAGGAAATACGTTGTTCATTTTTCAATTCTTGTTCGCCAGTATTATATTATTTACTTCTCTAGAGAGCAAGGCAATTACTTCGAGTGCTGGTTACAAGAGTGATGATTTGGCTTTTGCAGACGTGGTAAAAACGTCTTTGAATGATGAATGTTTTCAATTAGTAGAACTCGAGGTAAAGGGTCTTTTCATTGAAAAAAATGACGAGGATGACGAAGAAGATAAGTATTTCTTCGTAAACGAATCCACTGATTCTCGTCCATCAGACAATGTGCTTTCAATATGTACAGCTCACTTTTTTAGCAAACAAAAGGTTAAATTTTACATCCTTTTCCATTCCTGGAGAAACTTTATTTCTTAATTATTATTTATGCTATCTAATCTGTGCTTGAATGCGCAGTGATCAAGGTATTCAATCTGTTAGGTTGGTTCTATTAGATAGTTTTTAGTTAATAATTAAGAAAAAAGAAATGAAATACATAAATATAATTTCTTGTTTCGCACTATCGATAAGCATGATACGTTGTGAACAAGCTCAGGAAGAAAAACATGAATTAGGTACTTTTGAGGCAACTACACCAATCATAAAAGACACAATTATTTTTAATAATTACGTATGTCAAATAAATGCACATCAGCATATTGAGTTAAGAGCACTCGAAAAAGGATACCTTCAGGAAATTCTAATTGATGAGGGTCAATTTGTAAAGAAAGGTCAGCTACTATTTAAAATTCAACGCACAATATATGAAGCCGAGGTTGAAATAGCCGAGGCGGAAGTGGAAACTGCAAAGATTGAATACTTCAATACGAAAGCCTTAGCAGATAGTGATATAGTTTCCAAAAGTGAACTAGCTCTTGCAGCAGCTAATTTAGCAAAAAGTAAGGCGGAGTTGAAGTTGAAGCAAACCCATCTCAATTTCACAGAAATAAGAGCACCATTTGATGGTATAGTGGGTCGGTTTGAGGATGTTCGTCTCGGAAGCTTGTTAGATGAGGGGGAATTCTTAACAACGCTTTCAGATAATAGCACAATGTGGGTATACTTCAATGTTCCTGAAGCTGAGTATTTAGACTATGCGGAGCAAGTAAAGTCTGCTCGTCCGCAATTACTTAATTTGCAATTAGCGAACTATAGATTATTTAAAAATCAAGGTAGAGTTTCCGCCATAGAGTCTGATTTCAATAATAGTACAGGAACCATTCCTTTTAGAGCAACTTTCGATAATTCAGATAAATTATTACGCCATGGTCAAACAGGTAATATTTTATGGCCTGTTGAACTCAATAAAGCGCTTATTATCCCACAAAAAGCAACGTTTGAAGTGCTTGATAAAAAGTATGTGTTCGTTGTTGACCAAGACGGTGTTGTGCGTTCCACTGAAATAATAGTGCAGGCAGAGCTAGATCATTTGTACGTTGTTAGAAAAGGTTTGTCTATCAAAGACACTATCCTGCTTGAAGGTATTCGTAAGGTTCAAAGTGGTGATAAAATACACGTTGAGCTCAAGAGTTCTAAGGAAGTCTACAACCATTTGAAGCTTCACGCCGAGTAATTAATAACTGATTAAATCAACAGATATGTTTCAGAAAATATTAAAAAGACCGGTTTTAGCTATAGTTATTTCGGTTGTCATCGTTTTCGTAGGATTGCTTTCTATTTTTAAACTTCCTATTTCTCAATTCCCATCCATTGCGCCCACAACAGTGAATATTTTTGTTGCGTTCCCAGGATCTAGTGCAGATGTTTTAACAACATCAACCTTAATTCCTTTAGAAACCGCAATTAATGGCGTTGAAGGTATGCGTTATATTGCATCTGATGCAACAAGTGCGGGCGAAGGTACTATACGTATCATTTTTGAGCCGGGAACCGATCCGAATGAAGCGGTTGTCCGAATTAAAACACGCGTTGATCAAGTGATGCCAAATTTACCTCCATTAGTTCAGCGAGAAGGTGTAATAATTTCTCCTGTTCAACCGAGTATGTTGCTCTATGTTGATTTATATAATGAAAACAAGAGCAGTAGTATAGATGAAAAATTCTTATACAATTACGCATACACCAAGATCATTCCAGAACTCCAACGAATTAATGGAATAGCAAGGGCTGATATTTTAGGAGCACGAAAATATGCTATGAGAGTTTGGCTAAAGCCAGATCGCATGCGGGCGTACAAAATATCCGCCGAAGAGGTCTTAAAAGCAATGGAAGAGCAGAGTGTAATTGCCCGCCCTGGAAGGTTAGGTATAAGTTCTGGTATTCAAGCGCAGTCATTGGAGTATGTGCTTACGTATTCGGGAAGGTTTAATGAGGCAGAACAATACAAGGATATCATCATTAGAAGTACTGAAGACGGTGAGGCTATTAAACTGAAAGATATTGCTGAAGTAGAATTGGGAAGCGAGTTTTTTGATATTTATTCGAATTTAGATGGAAAGGCGTCCTCGTCTATTGTGCTAAAGCAAACTTTAGGAAGCAATGGAAGCGACGTGATTGCTGAAGTCAAGGATAAAATCAATGAATTAGCACAGGATTTTCCGGAAGGAGTAAAGTTCCAATATAGTTATGATGTATCCAATTTTTTGGATGCTTCCATTGAGCAAGTTTTGCATACTATTCGAGATGCTTTCTTTTTAGTTGCATTAGTAGTGTTTCTTTTTCTCGGTGATTGGCGTTCTACGCTTATTCCTATTCTTGCAGTGCCTGTTTCGCTTATTGGTGCCTTCTTTTTTATTCAAATGTTCGGGTTATCTATTAATTTAATTACCCTTTTCGCTTTAGTACTTGCTATTGGAGTTGTAGTGGATGACGCCATTGTAGTTGTGGAGGCTGTTCATGCTAAAATGGAGGAAGACCAGAAACTTTCTCCTTATAAAGCTACTCAAAAGGCGATTGGAGAACTAACAGGTGCAATTATAGCAATAACGCTGGTAATGGTCTCTGTGTTTATACCTGTTGCCTTTATGACTGGGCCAGTGGGTGTGTTTTATCGACAGTTCGCAATTACCATGGCAAGCGCCATTGTAATATCTGGTGTCGTGGCATTGACGTTAACACCTGTTCTCTGCGCTATGCTTTTAAAAAATCAACATGGAAAACGGAAAAAGTCATTGTTTGACCGTTTCATTGACTGGTTTAATCGACAATTTGAAAAACTAACAGGCGCTTATGTGAAAGTGTTGAATAAAATTGTTGCGAGAAGAGTGGTTACCTTCGGAATACTTGCTTTTTTTATTGGAGGTATAGTAATCGAAAGCCAACTACTGCCATCTGGATTCGTCCCGAATGAAGATCAAGGAACCATTTATGCGATCATTCAAACTCCTCCTGGATCAACTCTAGAACAAACGAACGATGTTGCTCAAGAAGTTCAAGAAATTGCTATGCAGCTAGAAGGCATACAGTCAATTACCTCATTGGCTGGTTATGAAATCATGACAGAAGGAAGAGGCTCTAATGCTGGAACTTGCTTGATTAATCTAAAACCTTGGTCTGAAAGAGTGCAGAATGTTCATGAAATAATGGAAGAGCTGGAAGAAAAAACTAAGAATATTGGAGCGATAATTGAATATTTTGAGCCCCCAGCCATTCCCGGTTTTGGCTCATCTGGTGGTTTTTCATTCAGATTGCTAGATAAAACGAACTATACCAATTATCAAGAGTTTGATAAGGTCAACCAACAATTTTTAGCGGCATTGAAGGAGCGAGAAGAGTTATCAGGTTTATTTACCTTTTTCGCCGCAAACTACCCTCAATACGATATAGAGATTGATAATCAAGCAGCTATGCAAAAAGGTGTTTCCATCGGTGCTGCTATGGAAAACCTTAATATCTTGATAGGGAGTACATACGAACAGGGATTTGTGAGGTTTGGTAGGTTTTTTAAGGTGTATACTCAAGCTGCTCCAGAATATAGAAGGTACCCTTCGGATTTAACTGAACTGTTTGTTAAAAATGAGCAAGGTGAGATGGTTCCCTACTCTGCTTTTATGAAACTTACGAAAACGCAAGGTCCTAATGAGATTACACGTTATAATCTTTATAATTCCGCAGCTATTCGAGGACTTCCTGCAGAAGGGTTTACTTCCGGGCAATCAATTGCCGCTATCAAAGAAGTTGCCGCGCAAACATTGCCAAAGGGATATGATATCGCTTGGGAAGGACTCTCTTATGATGAGGCTAGACGAGGAAATGAGGCACTTTATATTTTTTTAGTCGTGCTGTTTTTTGTGTATTTAGTATTAGCTGCTCAATATGAGAGTTTTGTGTTGCCTCTTGCCGTTTTATTATCACTTCCTGTAGGGATTTTTGGAACATTTTTCATGCTAGAATTAATGGGGTTGGCCAATGATATATACGCACAAATTGGGATGATCATGTTAGTTGGGTTACTTGGTAAAAATGCCGTTCTTATTGTTGAATTCGCTGTCCAAAAACAAAAAGAGGGAGCAACAGTTTTATCGGCTGCAATTGAAGGCGCAAAGGTTCGTTTTCGTCCTATTTTGATGACGTCTTTCGCATTTATAGCAGGACTTATACCTTTAGTTTTGGCGCATGGAGCTGGAGAAATTGGCAATCGAACGATAGGGACAGCAGCAATGGGAGGAATGCTTTTCGGAACTATTTTCGGAATACTCGTGATACCGGGGTTGTATTTTTTATTCGGAAGTTTAATTCAAGGAAAAGATATGATAAAAGGAGAAGCTCATTCATCCGTCTCTCAGCAATATGTTGAAGATAATTCGGAGGATTCTTTACCAATTAAAAATAAATAAAACGAGCACTTTTCTAGGAGTTCGTAAATAATATTAGTAGAAAAATGAAAAGCAATAAAAAAGTACAACAAATAGTTTTTTTATTATCTGTCGCCTTCGTGCTAAACAGCTGTAATGTTTCAAAAATAGCACTTAAAGAAGTGGATAAGGAAATCGCAGGTAGTTTCGGTGATGGTTATACTAACGACACAATGAATAGCGCTTCTATTAATTGGCGTAGTTATTTTGATGATCCGTATTTAATTTCCCTAATTGATACCGCTCTTGAAAATAATCAGGAGCTGAACATTGTGCTTCAAGAAATTGAAATAGATAGAAATGAAGTGATGGAAAGGAAAGGTGAGTACTTGCCTACGGTGAATATTGGAACGGGTATGGGCACAGATAAAGTAGGGAGGTTTACGCGAAACGGTGCAGTTGAAAATGCACTTGATATAGCTCCTGACACTGAATTCCCTGAACCCCTAGGCGATTTTGTTATTAGTGCCTCAGCATCGTGGGAAATTGATATTTGGAAAAAGTTACGGAATGCTAAAGATGCCGCGGAATTAAGGTTAATAGCTCAAATGGAGGGCAAAAACTTTCTGGTGACAGAATTGATTTCTGAGATTGCTAAGTCGTATTATGAATTGATGGCGCTGGATAATCAATTGGAAATCATTAACAATAATGTAATCATTCAAACGGATGCGCTTGATAAAGTAAGATTGCAAAAAGAAAATGCACGTTCCACTCAATTGGCAGTAAATCGATTTGAAGCACAACTGCTCAAAACGACAAACCTTCAGTTTAATATCCGTCAGCGAATCACAACAACTGAAAATCGTATTCATCTTTTAGTAGGAAAGTATTCTCCAAAAATTGATCGAAAAGCAGAAGTTTTTCTAGCACTGCCCATTGATAGCGTGCGCGCTGGTATTCCTTCACAACTCTTACTTAACAGACCTGATGTCCGGCAGGCTGAGCATCAACTGGAAGCGGCTAACCTGGAAGTAAAAGTTGCACGTGCTGACTTTTATCCGAATTTAGGCATTTCCGCTGGGTTAGGTTTTCAGGCTTTTAATCCTAGTTTTTTATTTAATCCTGAGTCGCTTCTCTTTAATTTGGCAGGGGATTTAGTGGCTCCGTTAGTCAATAAAAAAGGAATCCAAGCTCGTTATAATAGAGCAAATGCAATACAGATTCAAGCTGTTTATAACTATGAACAAATACTGCTGTTTGCCTATACAGACGTGCTGAATGAACTCAATAAATTAGAAAACTTTTCCCTAAGTGTAGAGATGAAATCAAAAGAGGTCGACATTCTAAATAACTCTATTCAAATTGCGAATAGTTTATATCAAAGTGCAAGGGCAGATTATGTAGAAGTGCTATTAACTCAAGAAGAAGCATTATATGCTAAAATAGAATTGGTAGAAATTAAACTAGATCAACTTGTTGCGAAGATAGATATCTATAGAGCTCTCGGTGGAGGATGGCAATACTAATTTTTCTATGCGATGGGAGAGTTCTGCTTTGCTGCATGTCTTTGTCTTCTTGTTCTTTTTGTCATGCAATAATTTATTACATTTGTTAAAAACAATTACAATACTATGTACGGCAAATTAAAAGAACATTTAGCGGAAGAATTAAGCAACATCAAAAACGATGGTGTTTTTAAGAGAGAAAGAGTGATTACAACTCCTCAAGGAGCTGAGGTGCATGTGAGTACGGGTGAAGATGTGGTGATCATGTGTGCGAATAATTACCTGGGGTTGTCTTCGCACCCCGAAGTCATTAAAGCTGCTAAAGATACCTTGGATACACATGGTTTTGGTATGTCATCCGTTCGTTTTATTTGTGGTACGCAGGATATTCATAAGACACTTGAGAAAAAAATAGCAGACTTCTATGGCACGGAAGACACTATTCTTTACGCAGCTGCATTTGATGCAAATGGAGGACTTTTTGAGCCGTTATTTGGTCCAGAAGATGCTATTATTTCGGATGAATTGAATCATGCATCAATTATAGACGGTATTCGCTTGTGTAAAGCGGAGCGATATAGGTACAAGCACAGCGATATGGCTGATTTAGAAGAGCAATTGAAAAAGGCTCAGGATCAACGTTTTCGTATCATAGTAACAGATGGTGTTTTCTCAATGGATGGTGATATCGCTAAAATGGATGAGATTTGTGATTTAGCAGATAAATATGATGCATTGGTTATGACAGATGAATGTCATTCTGCTGGATTTATAGGAAAAACAGGTCGTGGTGTTCCTGAGCATTGTGGCGTATTAAATCGTGTTGATATTATCACCGGTACGCTTGGAAAAGCCCTAGGGGGAGCAATGGGAGGATATACTACGGGTAAAAAAGAAGTAATCGAAATGTTGCGTCAACGTTCACGCCCTTACCTATTTTCAAATTCGCTAGCACCTGCAATTGTTGGCGCGGCAAATAAAGTGTTTGATATTTTAGCGTCAAGTACCGAACTTCGCGACCGTTTAGAGGATAATACGGCTTATTTTAAAAATGCAATTGTAGAAGCTGGCTTTGACATTGTAAAAGGTGACTCTCCGATTGTACCGATCATGCTGTATGATGCTGCGTTGTCACAACAATTTGCTGATAAATTACTACAAGAAGGTGTTTATGCAATTGGATTTTTCTATCCTGTTGTTCCAAAAGGAAAAGCGCGTATTCGTACACAAATTTCTGCAGCACATACAAAGGCGCATTTAGATAAAGCGATTGCGGCATTTGTAAAGGTTGGAAAAGAACTGGGAGTTATCAAATAATTGTGCCCTGCGCACTAAATTTGCATGAATAGAAGAACGATTAACGCAGTTGTCATTATTGGAGTACTTTCAATACTTAGCGTGTTGTTTATACAGATATTTTGGATTAATCAGACTATTCGGACACAAGATAAGGCTATTCTTATTCAAGACAGACAAGATAGTTTGAACCAAAAGCAGTTCGAGGAGCAAGTGCGTGTCTCGCTCAGAAACGTGGTAGAAGAAATAAGTACACATCATGCTGATAGCAGCGATCTATACGGTGCAGTAAAACAGCAACGTTCCAATTATTTCTTAGTTGATATAAATGAAGACTTGCACCCGTATTATCTAGAGCAATTGTTGAAGCGTAATTTTTATGACCATGGTATTTCAGATGATTTCCAATATGGTATTTATGATTGTTACAACGATAGTATCGTTTATGGAAATATTATTCGATATTCGAGAGACTCGTTGTATAATCCTATTTCCGATACGGTTATTGGAATCACTTCTCCTGGTTTAGCATGGAAAAAAGATGGTCACTATTTTACTGTCTTTTTTCCGGATATTTCTGCTCAACCACTCGATTCTTTAGAAACGAATAACGACTCTCCCTGGATTTACTTAATGATTATAGTCGGTCTTATTTTAGCCTTTTTTGCTTTTTCTATTTCGATAATCATTCGTCAAAAGAGATTGTCTGAAGTGAAAACAGACTTTATTAATAATATGACGCATGAATTAAAAACACCTATTTCAACAATAGGGTTGTCCAGTGAAATGCTATTGCGTGAAGATTTTTCAGACGATTCTGAACGACTGAAGCGTTACGCGGGATTAATTTATAAAGAGAATAAACGATTAGAGCATCAAGTGGAAAGGGTGTTGAATATTGCTAAACTGAATAAAAACGAATTAAGTTTAAAGAAGACCCCGCTTCACTTGCATGAACTTATTGAAGAAGCAGCAGATAGTTTTCGATTTAATCAACTGCAAGCGGGTGGTGAAATTAAATTAGAATTGAATGCTTCTCCAGATGAAATTAATGGAGATCAGGTACATGTTACCAATGTTATTTTTAATCTGATAGATAATGCAGTGAAATACTCTAAAGAAAAGGCAGAGGTATTTGTTTCTTCCTCTAATGAGAAAAAAGGAGTACTCATTACTATTTCCGATAAGGGAATTGGAATAAAGAAGGAAGATGTTAAACTTATTTTTGATAAATTTTACCGCGTATCTACTGGAAATCTTCACGATGTTAAAGGGTTCGGACTAGGTTTGTATTATGTCAAGCTAGTCGTTGATGCACACAATGGCACAATTCATGTAAAAAGCCATTTTGGAGAAGGGACTACGTTCACTATTTGGTTCCCAAGAAAATAAATTACTACACTATGAAAGCACCAAAAATATTATTAGTTGAAGACGATACGAGCTTAGGTTTTATTATTTCAGATCAATTAAAATCTTTGGGTTACCAAGTTACATTATGCTCAGATGGTATGGAGGGTTTCAAACGTTTCAATGATGAGGTCTTTCACATGTGTATTTTCGATGTGATGATGCCTAAAAAGGATGGATTCACACTCGCAAAGGAAATACGTCAGATGAATACCGAGATTCCAATCTTGTTTCTCACAGCAAAATCAATGACTGCCGATAAGGTGGAAGGGTTTAATTCTGGAGGAGATGATTACCTCACCAAACCATTTAGTTCCGAAGAGTTGTTAGTTCGTGTAAAAGCATTGCTCCGAAGAGTGAATATTGTAGAAGATGAACAGCAGGATAAAGTAGTTAAAATTGGGGATTATGATTTTGATACGGCCAATTACATCCTCAATCACGCTGATTTTGAAAAAAAACTAACTAAAAAAGAAGCGCAAATATTAGTCATGTTGTGCAAATTCAAAAATCAAGTTCTTCCCAGAGAAATTGTGTTAAATGGTGTTTGGGGTCAAGATGATTATTTTGTTGGTCGAAGTTTAGATGTGTTCATCACGAAACTTAGAAAGTATCTTTTACATGATGAAAATGTTGCGATTCAAAACATTCACGGTATCGGGTTTAAGTTAGAAGTGAAGGATTGAAGTAATTTGGCAATTTTGTAATTTGGCAATTTGATGATTTGGTGATTTGGCAATTTGATGATTTTGCGATTTTTGGAGTGATAGGTTAAACAAATTTTAAAGGTAGTATGGAAGGGTCTTTATGGCTTCACGATTTATTTCCAACAAAATCTTTCAAATAAAATGGTTCGAAGTAGGCAACATTTTCAAAATCAGAAGCCTGAAATTTCTTATAGGCAAGGTCTATTTGCCCTCTAACGGAGGAGTGAATTGATGTATCAATGTGGATGTTTCTGTTTTCCCAGATAGATGTTAGTTTTTCTGAACCATCACCACAAATTATAAAAGGTTCAAATTCAGAATAACTTTCTTCGTCAATTACGTCCGCAGAAATGGGCTTTAACGGGTTTAAATCAGTGTCATAAAAGGCTGAAAAAATTTCCATACGCCGCGCATCAATAGCTGCACAGATTGTCTTTTCTGGATATTTCTGTTTTGCTTGGGTAGCTAAACTCACTAATGCATCTACCGCAATGAGTGGTTTTTCGAGGGCGTAACACAAGCCTTTCGCAGTTGAAACCCCAATGCGTAAACCTGTGTAAGAACCTGGACCCGAAGTGACCGCTATGGCATCTAAGTCTTTCAATGCCCAACCTGCATTTTTCACTACTTCAGCTATGAATAAGGTAATATTTTCAGCATGCGTATATTCAGCGGATAACTCCTCTTTAAGTTTCATCAGTTGTCCATTTTCTGAAACACCGACCGAGCAAGCTTTGGTTGCTGTTTCTATATGTAGGATTTTCGCCATAAAACAAAAGTAACCACAAAACTTCGAACTATTCTTTTCAGGGGTTAGAAATTGAGAAGTTAGCTTGATGAAAAGGTAGAGCAACCTTTATTTTAATAAATCTAAGAGTTCAAAACATACCTTATCGATCAGCATAGATTGTTTGTGAAGGGCGGAGATATTTGATAAAATTATAACACTCGTTTTGTTGCTTGTTCTAAATGAAATAGAAGAGGTGAAGCCCCCAGTTGCCCCATTGTGCCAATATTTTGTTTGTGAATGAGCAGGGTTAATTATATGCCAGCCCAGTCCTATCGACATGTTGGTGGAAATGGAGTGTGTTGGCTGCCGAGTTAGGGAAAGTCCGTAATTCGTGCTGTCAAACTGAGCGATAATAAATTTTGATAAGTCAGAAGTACTAGAAATCAAACCGCCAGCCCCTTTTAGAGCGTTAAATTGCCAGTTACTGGCAGGTTGGTTCTCACCACTTATTCCCGAATAGGATGTCTTTAGATCAAACGCAGTCTGAGTCATATTGTATTTTGCGAAAATATCTTTTTCTAATAGGTTTTCGAAAGGTTCTTCGCATATATTAGAGAGGGCATACGCCAATAATCCAGCTCCTAAATTCGAATAAGCGTACGATGAATTTTTGGATTTATTCAGTTTTAAATCCTCTTGGAGGTATTTGTCAAGTAGTTCAACTGAGTATTCAGCGTAAGGATTGTCTTGATTTTTAATTATGAGTGGGAAAATGTTGGAGGGGAGTCGCGGCAAACCTGATGTGTGGTTCGCTAAATCTTGATAGGTTAACTTGATTTTATTATTCAATTTGTAGGGGAACGACTTATTAATAGGCTTAGTCAGTTTTAATTTACTATGAACGACTTGATGAGCCAATAATGTAGACGTAAAAATTTTGGTTATAGATCCGATTTCAAAAAGCGAATCTTTAAGATCACGGATAATCCATGTATCATTATGTTTTGTTAAGCCAACGTATCTAATCTCTTCATTCTTTATGAGCGCCACTGAAACAGCGAAGCCACTAGGCATCGAATCGAGCTTACTTGAAATGAATGCTGTTAAAGTGTCTCTACCCTCCTGACTGTAAGAACAAAAAGAGTAGATTGTGAAAATTAAAGAAAACAGTATGCGCATATTCTTATGTTTAGGACTTAGCTAGTTAACTTTTTTACAAAGAATTGAAGGTGAGTAATTATTATCAGCGCCGCGCTTTACATACATGCCAACACCATCATTTCCACTCCCACTTTCAGTGCGTTTGGATCAATATCAAATCTAGGATGATGCACACCATAAACGATACCTTTTTCTTCATTTCGTACCCCAACTCTGAAAAAACAAGTGGGAATCGTTTGCGAATAGAAAGAAAAGTCTTCCGCTGTTAAACGAATGGGTAACTCCACAACATTGGCTGCGCCAAGATGTTCTATGGCTTTTGAGCGAAGTTCCTGTGTTAACAACGGATCGTTTTCTAGAAAAGGATAACCTTTACTGATTTCAACATCGGCAGTGCCTCCATGAGCAAGGGCAATGTGCTCAGCTTGTCGCTTGATACGGGTTAACGCTTCTGCCCTCCAGGCTTCATCCATAGTTCTGAATGTTCCTTTTAAATAGGCTTTCGGAGGAATAATATTTGTAGCACCCAATGCTTCAAAGTGTCCAAAAGAAAGTACGCAAGGAATTTTAGGATCACATTGTCGGCTAACAATTTGTTGCAATGAAGTCACGATTTCTGCACCAATTAAAATACTGTCAATGGCTTGATGAGGTGTTGCTCCGTGGCCACCTTTCCCGTTAACTGTAATATAAATTTCGTCGCAAGAAGCCATATATAGTCCTTCTTTAAATCCTGTTTTTCCTGTTTCTAAATCTGGAAATACGTGAAGCGCATACATTTTATCCACTGTTGGATTTTCTAGGCACCCAGCTGCTATCATTAAACTTGCTCCACCGGGATTTTTTTCTTCACCAGGTTGAAAAATAAGTTTCACAGGTTGCTTCAGCGCATTGCGGTTTTCCCATAAAATCTCTGCCGCCCCTAAGAGTATGGAAGAGTGCACATCATGTCCGCAAGCATGCATAACACCTTCATTTTTGGACTTATACGGCACATTATTTTCTTCTTTTATAGGCAAGGCATCAATATCGGCACGCAGTCCAATACAAGGCATGGTTTCAGAGTGATGGTCTCCTCGAATAATTCCCACGATACCTGTTTCAGCTACTCCAGTTTCGTGCGGAACCCCTATAGCGGTGAGTTGTTCCGAAATATAACGCATCGTAGCGTGTTCTTCATAAGAAAGCTCGGGAAATTGATGCAAATGCTCGCGGTATCCAACAACTTTGTCAAAAATCTCCGCTGCTTTCTCTTTT
>Ga0136559_1000322_pt1 | contig 16635 bp, 14 predicted proteins | sample AntRauMeHopE1496_FD_104633 | JGI IMG/M metagenome (GOLD analysis project Ga0136559, IMG submission 104633) | Saline lake microbial communities from Rauer Islands, Antarctica - Metagenome Hop E1 #496 | ecosystem: Environmental > Aquatic > Non-marine Saline and Alkaline > Saline | place... | reverse complement strand
GCACGTATTTCAGCAAGGGCAGCATGAAGAAGATCACGCTGATCGCCACGAATGTACCGGAGATCGGCCGCTCGATAAAGGCGAAGATGTTGCCCTGCTCCGAGATCAGCGTCTGGCGGAAGCTGCGCTCCATCAGGGGGCCGAGGACGAGGGCAAGGATCAGCGGTGCCATCGGGTAATCGGCCTTGCGCAAAAGATATGCGCCCACCCCGATGATGATGATCAGCCAGACATCATGCATCCGCTGACTGGGGGCAAAGCCGCCCACGATGCACAGCACCAGCACCAGCGCACAGAGCACGGTGAAAGGCATGCGCAGCGCCCAGACAAAGACCGGGATCAGCGCAAGGTTCACCAGAACGGCGGCGAGGTTGGCGGTATAGAGTGAGGTGATCAGGCCCCAGACAAAATCCGGCTGCTCGATAAACAGCATCGGGCCGGGCACGAGGCCCCACATCACCATGCCGCCCAGCAGCAGTGCCGTGGTGGGCGAGCCGGGAATGCCCAGCGTCATCATCGGCAGCAGCGATCCGGTGGAGGCGGCATTGTTCGCCGTCTCGGGGGCCACGACGCCCTCAATGGCGCCCTTGCCGAACTGTTCGGAGTTCTTGGAGCCGATCTTGGCCAGACCGTAGGCCATCAGTGCGGCAGGTGTCGCACCGGCGGCGGGCAGCATGCCCACGAAAAACCCGATGAACGATCCGAAAGTCATGGTTTTCCACAGCTTGTTCATTTCCCGCAGGCCAAGGCCCAGCTCGCGGAAGGTAAGCTTGGCCGGGGTGACCTGAGGTGCGGATTTGGACCGCTCCACTGTATAGAGGATCTCGCCCACACCGTAGGCACCGATGGCCAGCACCAGAAAGCTGATGCCCGAGAAGAAACCGGGCTGGTCGAAGAAAATCAGACGCGGCTGGCCGGAGATCAGATCAAGGCCCACCGTGGACAGGGCCAGACCCAGACAGATCATGATGATCGTTTTCAGCACATCATCGCCGCCCAGACCCACAAAGGTCGTGAAGGCCATGAGCACCAGCGCGAATTCCTCAGGCGGGCCGAATTTCAGCGCCACATCCGCCAGCGGTGCGGCGAAGAGCGTAAAAAGCACCACGGAAATCGTGCCGCCCACAAAGGAAGCAACGGCGGCGGCAATGAGCGCAAGACCCGCCTTGCCCTGTTGCGCCATGGGCCTGCCGTCAAAGGTGGTGGCCACGGCCGTGGAGGCACCGGGAATGCCCAGCAGGATCGAGCTGACCGCGCCGCCGTACATCGCCCCGTAGTAAATCGCCGCCAGCAGGATGATTGCAGAGGTCGGCGGCACGATGAACGTGAGCGGCAGCACAATCGCCACCCCGTTGACCGAGCCGAGCCCCGGCATCGCGCCAATAAAAAGCCCGGCCGTGACCCCGAGGATCACGATCATCAGGTTGAAGGGGGCGAGCGAGACGGCAAAGCCGTCCATCATATGTCCAAGAAGTTCCATCTCAGTGCCTTCCTAGAAAAACATCATGTAAAGCGGGATGAACAGCGGTTCCGTCAGCCCCTTGGGCAGCAGGATCTTCAGCGTCACCTCGAAGAAGAAGAACAGGAAAACCGGCGTGCCGATCACCAGACACAGGGTCACCGTCCAGCCGTGGCCGCCAAAGATCCTGACATACCACAGCAAGAACAGCGGCAGCGCCACATAGGCCCCCAGCCAGCCCATAAGGGCCACGGTGACCACAAGTGCCGTCACGATCAGCACCACGGAGCGCAACGTCTCGGGGTCGAAGAAATCACCGGCGTAATCGGTCTTGCCGCGCAGCGAGCGGGTCAGGATCCCGCCCGCGCAGACGAACATGGCCGCCGACAGCCAGAACGGGAAGGCCCCGCCGCCCGGGCCGCCGGTCATGCCGTTCCAGCCGATCGGCAATACGGTGGCATGCCACATGAAATAAGCGGACATCACCATGATGCCTACCGCGATCAGCCTGTCAGCCATCAACATAAATCTGGTCTCTGCTCTTTGGTTTTTTGCCCGCTCTCGTGATCATGATCATAAGGCCAGAGGCGGGAATCATCAGGGGTGGGATCAGGCGCAGAACGAAAGGGTGGGACGCGCGATCACGCCCCACCCCCGTTGCTTTGGTCTGTGTCAGGACCCTTCGGTCATGGCCGCCAGAAGGTCCGCATGCTTTGCCCGCTCCTCGAGGAAGTAGGCCTGCAGGTCGTCGCCTGTCAGGAACTCATCTGCCAGCAGCGCCTGCTCCTGGGTATAGGTGGTCCAGGCTTCCGTCTCGCTCAGCTTGCGGAACATCTCCGTGTAATAGGCGACGGCCTCGGGGGACATGTCTTTTGGCCCCACGAAAGACCGCTGCATCCAGTAGACCAGCTCATGACCCAGCTCCGTCATGGTGGGGGTGTCGGGGAAGACATCGATCCGGTCGGGGGTGAATGTCGCGATCGGGCGCAGGTTGCCCGCGTTGAAAAAGCCCATCGCCTCGGAGGGGTTGTTGACCGAGGATTCGATATGCCCGCCCACAAGGTTGCGCGCCACATCGCCGCCGCCGCCAAAGGGCACATAGGTCATCTTGACGCCGAACTCCTTCTCCAGCATCGCGGTGACCAGGCTGTCTTCCTGGCCGGTGCCGGTGCCGCCCATCTTCCATGCGCCGTCAGCGGCCTTCACGGCAGCCACATAATCCTCCAGCGTCATGATATCGCTGTCGGAATTGACCCAGAGCACGAAAGTATCCAGCGCCATGCGGGCGAGGGGGGTGAATTCCTCGATGTTGACGCCGATATCGGTGCGCAGGGGCGTGGTGTAATAGCTGTTGAGCGTTGCCATGATGACGTGGTCATCGCCGGATTTGTCCAAGAGATACCGCAGCGCTTCCGCACCGGAGCCGCCGCCCTTGTTCACGGGCAGGATCGGCATGCTGGCCAGCCCTTCCTTCTGGATGATGGACTGGAACAGGCGTGCCAACTGGTCAGCGCCCCCGCCGGTGCCTGCCATGATCACCATTTCCACAGGCTTCATGGGCTTCCAGCCCTCGGCGAACGCCGGTGTCGCGGCCAGAAACGCCGCTGCTGCGGCCATCGCCATGCGGCGTGTGAACGTGTAAGTCATGTTATATCCTCCCAATGATTTAATCATGAGACACCGCGAAAATGGACGCCCTGTTGCGGGCATCTGTCTCATAAACCTGCGGAATTCGTACCGGAACGAAATATAATTACACGTGAATACGCGTGGGCGTGTTACTTGTTGCGTTCACAAACTTCGATTGTGTAATGTTGTCATATGACCAAAACCCTGATCGGCCCACAATTGCGGCAGTTGCGCCGCGCTCACAAGCAGACGCAGTCCGACATGGCGCAGCGGCTGGGTGTCAGCGCCTCTTATGTGAACCTGCTGGAGAACAACCAGCGCAGCCTTTCGGTCAAGGTTCTGCTGGCGCTGAGCGATTCGTACGGCGTGGCGTGGAAGGAGCTGATCAACGACAATGAGATTGCGCGGCTGGCGGATCTGCGCGCGACCGTGCGCGACCCGATCTTTCCCGGCATGCGCCCCGATCTGCAGGAATTGCGCGCGGCCCTTGACCATGCGCCGCAGCTGGTGGCGCAGTTTCAGCACCTCTATGAAACCTACCGCGCCATGCTTGGCAGCCTGACCCATCTGGACGAGCAGGGGGCGGTGCCTGAGATGCTCGCCACCTCGCCCGAGGCCGCGATATACGACATGTTTCGCAAGCACGCCAACCACTTCGCCAGTCTGGAGACCGCCGCCGATACCGCGCGTGCGGCAGTGGGCGGGCGCGATGACGACATCTATGCCAATCTCAAGCGGCACCTGCGCGAGGCCTACGGGATCGAGGTCGATCTGGTGGATTTCAACGAGATGTCCGACACGCTGCGGATCTTTGACGAGGACCGCCGCCGGGTCCTGCTGTCGGAGGCGTTTGACCAGATCAACCGCAACTTCCAGCTGGCCTATGTGCTGGCCATGGTCAGTGCGGGCCATCTGCTCGACGGGCTGATCGCGCAGGCGGATCCTGTGTCGGAGCCTGCGCGCGTGCGCTTCCGGGTGGAGCTGGCCAATTATTTCGCCGCCGCCTTCCTGATGCCCTATGCCCCGTTTCTGGCCGTGGCGGAGCAGACCGGCTATGATATTGACCGGATCGCCACCACCTTTGGTGTGTCCTACGAGATGGTCTGCCACCGGCTGACCACGCTGCAACGCCCCGGCGCGCAGGGCGTGCCCTTCTTTTTTCTGCGCATCGACCGGGCGGGCAATGTCACCAAGCGGTTCAACGCCACATCGTTTACGCTGGCCAACAAGGGCGGCTCCTGTCCGGTCTGGAACATCCACAGCGCCTTTGCGTCGCCCGGGACCATCGTGCCGCAATATGTGGAGATGCCCGATGCGGGCCAATTCTTTACGATCAGCCGCACCATCGCGCGCCCGGTTCTGAACCGCCACAGCCAGGACCGCAAGCTGGTGGTGACCCTGGGCTGCGAGCGGGTGCATGCGGAAAAAGTGGGCTATGCCCGCGCACTGCGCATCACCGACGAGGATCACATCGCGAAAATCGGGATCAACTGCCACATCTGCACCCGGCAGGCTTGCGCACAGCGCGCCCATGAGCCGATCCACCTCGATCTGGCGATAGACGCCAACCGGCGCGGCTCCACCCGCTATGAGAGTTAGGACAGCCGATCCCCCGCGCTGCTAATCCGGTGCGCTGCTGATCCGGTGCGCTGTTGATCCGGTTGGCATGGCTGCGCCGCAGGACCGGGGGAGAAGGCCGTGGCAGCGAACCGGGGCAGCGAACCGGGGCCGGCAACCCGGGCAGGGAACCGAAACAAGGTTGTTAGAGACGTGCAACACCCGAAAAAGACAGGGCCTTTGCAGCAGCGGCACCATCTGGCGTGTTGCGCAGAGGGCTGTTTCGTGGCAATCGATTGGACAACAACCAAAAACGGGAGGGTTTGATGCGCGGACTTGGATTTGCCGTCAGGGCGATCTGCGGCTTGAATGCGCTGGTGGGGCATGTGTTTTCATGGCTGTCGCTGGGGATTGTCGTGGTCTGTTTTACCGTCGTGGTGCAGCGCTACGTCTTCGCCACCTCCTTTGTCTGGATGCAGGACCTCTATGTCTGGCTGAATGGCGTGATGTTCACGGCCGTGGCGGGCTTTGCGCTGATGCGCAATGATCACGTGCGGGTCGATATCTTCTACCGCCCCGCCAAGCCCACGACGAAGGCCATCGTGGATCTGATCGGCTGCGTGCTGTTCCTGCTGCCCTTCTGTGCGATCGTCTATATCTACTCCATGCCCTTCGTGACCCGCTCCTGGGCCTTTATGGAAGGGTCGGCCAATGTGGGCGGGATGCCGGGGCTGTTCGTGCTGAAAAGCTTTATCATCGTGTTTGTGGTCCTGCTGGCGCTGCAGGGCATTGCGATGATCCTGACCTCCATTCTGGTGCTTGCGGGGCGCTCCGATCTGGTGCCGCCCGCGCAACGCTATCCTGAAACCGCAAGCCTGCCTGACGACAAGGGAGTCGCCTGATGGATCCGATCCTCATCGGGGAGATCCTCGCCGGTCTCATGTTCTTCGGCATCATCGGCTTTTTGCTGCTGGGCTTTCCGGTGGCCTTCACGCTGGCCGGTGTCTCCTTGATGTTCGGTGCGGTGGGCATGGCGCTGGGCGTGTTCGATCCGTCGAACTTCGGCGCCATTCCCAACCGCTACATCGGCTTCATGTCCAGCGAGGTGCTGGTGGCGGTGCCGCTGTTCATCTTCATGGGGGTGATGCTGGAGCGGTCCAACATCGCGGAACAGCTGCTGCTGACCATGGCCAAGCTCTTCGGCAACCTGCGCGGCGGCCTTGGCATGTCGGTGATCATCGTGGGTGCGATGCTGGCCGCGTCCACCGGTGTGGTGGGGGCGACCGTGGTGACCATGGGCCTCATCTCGCTGCCGGCGATGCTGCGCGCGGGCTATGACCCCAAGCTGGCCACGGGTGTGATCTGCGCCAGCGGGACGCTGGGCCAGATCATCCCGCCGTCGACCGTGCTCATCTTCATGGGCGACATGCTGTCGGGCATCAACTCTCAGGTGCAGATGGCCAAGGGAAATTTCGCGCCGACGCCGGTTTCGGTGGGCGATCTGTTCGCGGGCGCGCTGCTGCCGGGTTTCATGCTGGTGGGGCTCTATCTGCTCTATACGATTTTCAAGGCGATCACCGATCCGGCCAGCTGCCCCGCGACGCCCGTGCCGCCGGAAGAGCGCAAGGATCTGCCGCGCGAAGTGATGGTGTCGCTGGTGCCGCCGATGCTGCTGATCCTGTCGGTGCTGGGCTCCATCCTCGGCGGTATCGCCACGCCGACGGAGGCTGCCTCGGTGGGGGCGGTTGGCGCGATGGTGCTTGCCGCGCTGCGCTGGCGGCTGTCGTTCACGATCCTGCGCCAGACGACTGTGACGGCGGCGACGATCACCTCCATGGTGTTCATCATCCTGCTGGGCGCGTCGGTATTCTCCATCGTGTTCCGCCTGATGGGCGGCGACAATCTGGTGCATGAGTTCCTCTCGAGCCTGCCGGGCGGCGCGCTGACGGCGGTGGCGGTCGTCATGCTGATCATGTTCGTGCTGGGCTTCATCCTCGACACGTTCGAGATCATCTTCATCGTGATCCCGATCACCGCACCCGTGCTGCTGGCGCTGGATGTGGATCCGGTCTGGCTGGGCGTGATTGTCGGGGTCAACCTGCAGACATCGTTCCTGACGCCGCCCTTCGGCTTTGCGCTGTTCTATCTGCGCGGTGTGGCACCCGATACGCTGCCGACGTCTGCGATCTACAAAGGGGTGATCCCGTTTGTGATGCTGCAGGTCGTGGCGATCTCGATCCTGTTCGCCTTCCCGCAGATCGTGACCTGGCTGCCGCGCCTGATCGCATCATAGAAAAAGGGGCCGGTTTGTACCGGCCCCTTCTTTTGTAGTTCTTGAGCGCCTGAACGGCGATCAGAGCTGCGCCATGAACTTCTGGCGCGCCTGAACATAGGGGCTGTCGATCTGCTCTGTCCGCTGGCGGATGATGTTGAGGTTGGTCACAAAGCTCTCAGCAACCTTTTTGGTCAGCTCATCGCCGCTGTCGCGGATCTCGGTGATGACCTCGGCGGCAGCCTTGGCACCGGCATCCCAGATCTCGTCGGGGAACTGACGGACCTGCACGCCGTGATCATTGACGAGAGTCTGCAGCGAGCGTGGGTCATTCGCGGCGAAATCGGCGGCGACCATGTCGTATTCGGCCTGGCTCACATCGCGGACGATGGCTTGCAGATCATCGGGCAGGGCCTGGAACTTGGCCTTGTCCACGACGATTTCCGTGGCCAGACCCGGCTCCACGAAGGACGACAGGTAGTAGTTCTTGGCGACCTGGTGGAAGCCCAGCGCCAGATCATTGTAGGGTCCGACGAATTCGGCAGCGTCCAGCGTACCGGACTGCAGCGCCTGAAAGATCTCGCCTGCGGCCATGTTGGTCACGGTGGCGCCCAGTTTCTCCCAGACGCGGCCGCCAAGGCCGGGTGTGCGGAAGCGCAGGCCCTGCAGATCGGAGAGGCCCGTCAGCTCGTTTTTGAACCAGCCGCCCGCCTGTGTGCCGGTATCGCCCGACATGAAGCCCTGAACGCCGAACTGGTCATAGACCTCGTCCCACAGCTCCTGGCCGCCCATGTAGCGCATCCATGCCGTCAGCTCGCGCGAGGTCATGCCGAAGGGCACCCCGGTGAAGAACGACAGGGCAGTGGATTTGTTCTGCCAGTAATAGGCGGCACCATGGCTCATCTCGGCGGTGCCGTCGATGACAGCATCCAGAGACTGCAGCGGTGGCACCAGCTCGCCTGCGGAGTAGACCTGAACGGTCAGGCGGCCCCCGGAGGCGGCGGTGATGCGGTCGCCCAGACGCTGCGCACCGACACCGAGGCCGGGAAAGTTCTTGGGCCAGGTGGTGACCATACGCCAGGTGATGTTGCCCTGCGCGATGGCGGGTGCGGCCAGTGCCGTGGCACCGACACCGGCAATGCCTGCGCTCTTGATAAAGGAACGACGATCCATGTTTTTCTCCCACTGATTTTACACGCTGGCCGTTTCTGTCCGGCGGCAGCGCGGCGGCCTCTGGGGCCAGCGCGAACAGCTAATTATTTTAACGCGGGTTTGTCCATAAGGATGATCGCCTAATTGCACGAATTCAGGCGGTAGGCCGGGGCCAGCGGGCCTGTCCGAGGGGCGGTGAGGCGCTGCATCCAGTCCTGTTCGGCCTGCACGCGCTGCGGCGGCACAGGCTCAGGGCTGGGGCTTGATGTCCAGGCTGGCCAGAATTTCATCGCGGTGCGCATCGCGGGAAGGGGGCTTGCCCGGCTGCACGGTCCGGTTGTCAAAACGGGGCGCGGGGGCGGCCTGCAGCGGGCCGTCCGCCTGCCAGATGCCGCGCGCCACGCTCAGCGGATGGCTGCGCGCCTCATCCGGGCTCAGCACCGGGGCGGCGCAGGCATCGCTGCCCGCAAAAACCTGCGCCCAGTGATCGCGGCTCCGGGTCGCAAAGAGCGCCGTCAGTCGGCGGGTCGCCTGCGGCCAGCTGTTCGTGTCAAACTGACGGGCGAAATCGGGATCCTCCGACAGCCCCAGCAGCCCCAGAAACACTGCGTAGAACTTCGCCTCCAGACATTGCACGGAAATAAAACCGCCGTCCGCACAGGCGTAGCTGCGGCTCCAGTGTGGGCCGTCCAGCAGGCTGGTTCCGCGCCCTGAGTGTTGCGGGCCGGTCTGCCGGAGGGTCATCAGCAGGTTCATCATATGCGCAGAGCCATCGACGATGGCCGCATCGACCACCGTGCCCGTGCCGGTCTGGCGGGCATTCAGGATCCCGGCCAGCATGCCGACGGTGAGATAAAGCGCGCCGCCCCCGATATCCCCCACCAGCGTGGGCGGTGCGACAGGCGGCTGGCCGGGCAGCGAGGCATACCACAGCGCCCCCGACATGCCGATGTAGTTCATGTCATGGCCCGCCATCGCCGCCATCGGCCCGGTCTGGCCCCAGCCGGTCATCCGCCCGTAGACAAGTGCGGGGTTGATCGCGTGGCACACCTCCGGCCCCAGCCCCAGCTTTTCCATCACACCGGGTCGGAACCCTTCGATCAGCCCGTCGGCACTGCGCAGCAAGGCCTTGAGAATGTCCACGTCCTGCGGCTGTTTGAGATCCAGCGCGATGGACCGCTTGCCCCGGTCAACGATTGGCGCATCGGGCATCCCCGGCGTCGGGTTGCCGCCCTTGCGGTGCACCACGATCACATCCGCGCCCAGATCAGCCAGATGCATGGCGGCAAACGGGGCAGGGCCGATGCCTTCGATCTCTATGATGCGGATGCCGTTCAACATCGGTGTCGTCCTTCTGGCGGCAAGCCCGGTAGCAGCTCTGACAGATTTGCCGTTGCCCTTTTAGTGAAGCGTGGTGGTGGGTGCGTCAACCGCACAAAGTCACTTTGCCAGCAACAGATCGCAGGGCGGCTTGCGGATCAGACCGGCGGTGAAGCCGCCAAGGACATAGCGCCCGGTGTTGGAGCGCGTATGCGCCCCGATGGCCAGCAGATCATAGCTGCCGTTGCGCATCATCTCATCCAGCGCCTCGCGGGCGGAGGCTTCGAGATAGATGGGCGCGGGCATGCTGGCGGTCTGCGGATGCATGGCCTGCCACGTCGCATAGTCCCGCTCGGCTTCCGCGCGGAACGACACCTCATGGGCATGAAACAGCGTCACCTCCGCCGCGGGGGCGACAATTTTGATCTTCTGAACCGCAGCCGCACAAATGGCGGACAGATCCACGCCGGTCAGGACCTTTTCGTAGGGCCCCAAGGCCTCTGACACCACCAGCAGCACCGGAGACCGGCTCGACCGGACCAGATGCTCCATCGTGGTTTCCCGGATCTGGTCAAAAAAGGTGCGGCGGCGGTGCACCCCGACCACCAGCAGATCCGCATCGACCTTGCGGCAGGCCTCGTTGATTGTCTCTATTGCGTCGCCACTGACCACCTCGAGGGTGTGGGACAGGGCGCGGTCCCCGGCATCGGCGGCAATCTGCTCTGCCAGAAGCGTTCGGGCACCGGCCTGCAACTGTTCCGACAACTGCGCGGGAATGGCCGGGTCCACCACATGCACTACGGTCAGTGCGGCACCCTGCTCAAAGGCCAGTTGGATGGCACGCTGCACTGCGGCTCTCGAGCGGTCCGAAAGATCACTTGCGACGACAATGGTATCCACGGGTATCCTTCCAGCATTGTTTCCCAATTCCTGACTTAATTTATAGGATCTGCATCGGGATACAAGATGCGGGGCCGATACTGTTGCACAAAGGCGCGGCTGAGCGGCCGTCCCCTTTGCCTTACCTGCGTCATCCCGGGGCTTTCTGGGATGGGCCTGCCAAGGGCGGTGCAGTCATTCGTGCCGGCACCCTTCGCTTGGCCGATGGCCAAACCGGTCACGGTAGTAGGATGAAAACCGGCCAAGATGGGAAAAACCGCTCGAGTAGGCTGTGTCTGAGACGCTGGGCGTATTGCGGCGGGCCATCAAAAGGTAATGTGCCAGATCCAGACGCGCATTGCGCAACACTTGCATCGGGGTGAGACCGAGTGTCTGGCGAAAGCTTTTCTGCAATGTCCGCACGTTCACCTCTGCCGCCTGCGCGATGTCGATGATTGTGATCGGCTCGCCCAGATTTGCATGCATATAATCGAGAGCACGGCGGATATCACGGGGGCGTGCGACGGATCCGGCACGCGCTATGATATGGCTGATGTTGCTGTTCTGCCGGGTCAGCAACGTTTGTACCAGGTCGAATTCAACGCGGGCATCGAAGCTTGATAGGGGCCGCTGAAACAGGGCGCCACGCTCCACAGCCTCCGCGCAGGCCATGAAGCTGCGGTATATGACCTTCCCCTGAGGCGACGCGAAATCAACAGGCATGTCAAACCGCACCGGGCCGGGCAGAGGCGCACCTGTCAGGGCGCGGGCCACCGTCTCCAGATGGTTGCGGTCAATCTGAAAGAGGAGCTGGGCGCAATCGGCATCCCAGTGCAATTGTGCGGGACGGTCGGGGTTGAGCAGGATGCCCGCGCGCCTGTGGGCGGTCATTGCATCGCCGCGGTGTTGGATCTGCGCTTTGCCCGTCAAGGGAATCTGGAACAGATAGAACGCCCCCAGATACCCCGGATCAACCATGACATCTGCGCCATAAGACAGGTAATTCACGGAGATATGGCGTCCCCGGACCGCATTATGCGCGACGCTGAGACGTGCTGTGCGGTGGGTTATATTCAGGCGGTGATCGCAGAATTTTTGCGACACCTTTGCGCGCGCCTCATCCAGATCACTGGTGCGCAGGACCGAATGCTCGGTGAAATAGGGCTGATGCGGCTGGTGGATCATAGCGGGCTCAGACTCCTTTCAACCACATCCGCTCAAACTAAAGGCTGGCAAATATATTTCAAGCTTAAAGTAGGCGGGCGCAAGATGGGTTCGTTTTATGGATAAGGGGTTTTGGGATTTGTGTGCACACTGTAGGGCAAACATGCACAATCAGGGAGATTACCGATGCAAAAAGGCGTAACACCAGCCGCGCACGGGTTGAACGAGCACAGTTGGAGCGTGGTGGGCCAGACCTATGTGCCCAAGCTGCTGACCGACGAGGCCTTTGTGTGGCATGCCACCATTCCAGCTGACAGTTTCGTGCCGCCGCATGTTCATCCGCATCAGGACGAATGGATCTATGTGATCAGCGGCGCGCTGGAGGTGGAATTCTCCGGGGAGGTTCACAAGGCTGGGGCAGGGGACACCGTCAGGATGCCGCGCGGTGTGGCCCACGGCATTTTCAACCGGTCGGGCGGGCAGGCGACCTGCATCTTTGGCGTAGCCCCCGCGCGCAAGCTCTATGACCTGTTTGTGCAGTTGGACGGGGTTACGGACCCGGCGGAACTGACACGTATTTCCGCGCTGCACGAAGTTGATTTTCTGCCCCCGCCAGAGGCCGCTGAATAATGCAGGCCATCGACTGGGACGATGCTTTTGCCAATATGGCGCATGTGGAGGGGTCCGCCGCACTGCCCGGGTTCTGGGCTGCGCGCGCGGCTGCGTATCGTGCGGCACTGGACCCGGCTTTATTGGTGCAGGACATCGCTTATGGCGATGCGCCACGTCAAAAGCTGGACATCGTCCGGCCTGATGGTCCTGTGGATGGTCCGGTGCGGGGCTTGGCCGTGTTCGTGCATGGCGGCTACTGGATGCGGCTGGATAAATCCCATTGGAGCGATCTGGCCGAGGGGGCGCGGGCGCGCGGCTGGGCGGTCTGTATTCCCAGCTATACGCTCACTCCGGAGGTTCGCATCCACCAGATCACCGCCGAGATTGGTGCTGCGATCACCACCGCCGCCGCCTTGGTCGACGGGCCGATTTGTCTGGCCGGTCATTCGGCGGGGGGCCATCTGGTGACGCGGATGCTGTGCGAAGATAGTCCGCTGTCAGAGACAGTGCGCGCTCGAATTGTCCACACCTTGTCGATCAGCGGCCTGCATGATCTGCGTCCTTTGCTGCAAACGCGAATGAACGACACGCTGCATCTGGACGCAGGCGAAGCGGCGCTTGAGAGCGCTGTGCTGCACGCCCCGTCCGTGACCAGCCCGCTGACCTGCTGGGTAGGCGGCAACGAGCGGCCCGAGTTCATCCGTCAATCGCAGCTCATGGCGATGGTCTGGGCGGGGCTTGATGTGCCAACGCGCTGCCATACCGACGGGCAGCACAACCATTTCACTATTCTGGACGCGCTGAAGCAGGCGGACAGCCCGCTGACGGCGGCGTTCACGGGTCATTCTGAAGGAACACCCACATGATCAAGATGGAGCCGGGCATCGTCCGCTCCGGCGAGAGCCTTGAAGGCATCCGCTGGAATATTCTGGGCCAGACCTATGTGCCCAAACAGTTTACCGAAGAGTGCCTGTCCTGGCACGCGACCCTGCCACCCGGCACCTTCGTGCCGCCGCATATCCACCCCGAACAGGATGAATTCCTCTATATTCTGGAGGGCAAGTTCGACTTTGTGCTGGACGGGCAGGAGATGACGGGCGAGCCGGGTGATCTGGTCACCTTGCCGCGCGGCATCCCGCACGGGATTTTCAACAAATCAGGTCACACCATCAAGACGCTGTTCTGGGTCACGCCTGCGCTGCGGCTCTATGATCTGTTCTGGGCGCTGAATAATTTGGGGCCAGCCCCCAATCCCGCAGAGGTTGTCGCAATTTCTGCGGCACATGCGGTTGATTTCCTGCCGCCGCCCGATGGGGATGACGCATGACCGTATTGATTGCCGGTGCGGGGATCGGGGGGCTGACGGCTGCGCTGATGCTGCACCAGCGCGGGATTAAAGCGCAGGTGGTCGAGCAGGCGGCGCAGGTGCGCGAAGTGGGGGTGGGGATCAACACCTTGCCGCATTCGATTGCAGAGCTGGCCGGGCTCGGCCTGTTGCCGCGCCTGGACGAGGTGGGCCTGCGCACGCGCGAGTTGCGCTATCTGACCCGCAGCGGGCAGGAGGTCTGGCGCGAGGCGCGGGGCGTTCATGCGGGCCATGAGCATCCGCAATTCTCCATCCATCGTGGCAGGCTGCAAAAACTGCTGTTTGATGCCGTACTGGAGCGTATGGGGCCGGAGGCCGTGCACACCGGCCTGCGCATGTCGGGCTTTGTGCAGGATGAGGCGGGCGTGACTGCGCATTTTACCGATTCTATCGATGGCTGCTCCTCGCGGACGTTCCGCGCGGAGGTGCTGGTCTGTGCCGATGGCATCCACAGTGTCGGGCGGCGGCAGTTTTTCCCGGGCGAAGGCCCGCCCAGCTGGCCCGGTGTGGTCATGTGGCGCGGTGCTGCCGAATGGCCCGTCTGGGAGGACGGCGAGACGATGGCGATTGCCGGCGGGCTGGCGGGAAAGCTGGTGCTCTATCCGATCGCGCCCGCCAAGGACGGCAAACAGCTGATGAACTGGGTCGTGAACGTGCGCGTGGCGGACCCCGCCGTGTCCACACCGCCACCCGAGAGCTGGTCCAAAATGGCGCAGCTGTCGCGGGTGCTGCCCTATGCCAAACGCTTTCAGATCCCGGGGATCGATCTTGAGGCCCTGGTGCGGGGCAGTGGCGCGATCTATGAATATCCCATGGCCGACCGTGATCCGCTGCCACGCTGGACCCATGGGCGCGTGACGCTCTTGGGCGATGCTGCACACCCGATGTATCCTGTGGGCTCCAACGGCGCGGCGCAGGCCATTCTGGACGCGCGCTGCCTTGCGGATATGCTGGCGCGCGCCGAGCACCCGCGCGAGGCCCTCTACCGCTATGAGTTGGAGCGTTTACCCAAGACCGCAGAGGTGGTGCGCACAAACCGCCTTGGCGGGCCGGAGCGGGTGATTGACGAGGTCGAGAAACGTGCCCCCGCAGGGTTTGACCGCATCGACGACGTCATGTCCCATGCCGAGCGCGAAGCCGTAGTGCGCGGCTACGCGAAAATGGCCGGCTTTGCCGCTAAATCCGATATTCCGGCTGTAAAAAGCTGACAAAGGGCGCAACTGTCGCAATACTTCGCAACACTGCATAAACAGCCTCACCAAAGGGGCACTTAAAGGGAGAGACACAGATGAAGAGCTACTTTGGACATGTGACAGCCGGCCTGGCCATGAGTGTGCTGATGGGCACCACGGCGCTGGCCGAAGACCTGAAAATCGGGATGGTCGTGACGCTGTCGGGACCGCCTGCCGCCCTGGGTCAGCAGATTGTGGACGGGTTTCAGCTGGCGCTGGATCACAAGGACGGGATGCTGGGCGGGCGCACTGTGGTCCTCACCGTCGAGGATGATGAGCTCAAGCCCGATGTGGCGCTGCTCAAAGCGACCTCTCTGGTAGAGAGAGACGAGGTGGATTTCGTCGTCGGCACCGTATTTTCCAACATGCTGCAGGCGATTTTCAAACCGGTTGTGGAATCCAACACCTTCCTCATCAGCCCGAATGCCGGTCCTTCGACCTTTGCGGGCCGCAACTGCAATCCCTATTTCTTCGTGACCTCCTATCAGAACAACCAGAACGCCGAGATCAGCGGGATGATCGCGAACGAAGAAGGGTATGAGAACGTCTTTACCATGGTGCCCAACTATCAGGCGGGACGGGACAATATCGAAGGGTTCAAACAGACCTTCGAAGGCACGGTAACAGGCGAGGTGTTCACACCGCTGGGCCATCAGGATTTCTCGGCTGAGCTGGCGCGGATGTCCACATCGGGCTCTGATGCCGTATTCACCTTCATGCCGGGCGGAATGGGCGTGCGTCTGGTCAACCAGTTCGCAAATGCGGGCCTGTCCGACAGCATGAAATTCATGTCCGTCTTTACCACCGATGAGACGACACTGCCCGGCCAGAAAGATGCCGCCGTGGGGTTCCTCTCTGCCGGATCCTGGGCGCCTGATCTCGACAATGAGGCGAACACCGCTTTCGTGACCGCTTTTGAGGCAAAATACGGCTATATCCCCGGCTCCTATGCGATGCAGGCCTATGACACAGCCAATCTGATCGACAGCGCCGTGACTGCGACGGGCGGTGACCTGAGCGATAAGGACGCCGTGCGCGCGGCCCTCAAGGCGGCTGACTTCACTTCCCTGCGGGGGAATTTCTCGTTCAGCAACAACCACTATCCGGTACAGGATTTCCACATGCTGACGGTGGTGAAACGTGACGATGGGCAGTTCCATACCTCGTTCGTGCGCACGGTGGTAGAGGATTATGCCGACAGCTTTCATGAAGAATGCGCCATGTAATCTGACGACGCGAAACTGACGCGAAATCAGGGCCTGCGCGGGTAACGCGCGGGCTCTGCCTGTCCAAGATTGAGGAACACCCATGTCGCTGACGCTTTTTCTGATCCTGTGCCTGAACGGGCTCCAATACGGTATGCTCTTGTTCCTGATTGCCGCAGGGCTGACGCTGGTGTTCGGGGTCATGGGGTTCATCAATCTGGCGCATGGGGTGCAATATATGGTGGGGGCCTATCTGGTCTTTGCCTTTACGCAGCTCACGGGCAGCTTTGGACTGGCGGTTATCCTGTCGCTGGGCACGGCCTTGGTCTTCGGGCTGGTGCTGGAGTATTTCGTGTTCCGGCATCTGTATGCGCGCAGTCATCTTGATCAGGTGCTGGCGACTTTCGGCATCATCATTTTCCTCAATGAGCTGGCCAAGGTCGTGTTCGGCCCCGCAACCCTCTCCATCGCGCCACCGGAATTCCTGTCAGGCTCCATTCAGCTGACCGAGACGCTGCGCTATCCGGTCTACCGCTTTGTCACTATTCTGGCAGGTCTGGGTGTGGCGCTGCTGTTGTTCTTCACGGTCAGCTATACCCGTATCGGCATGTTGATCCGTGCGGGGGCTACTACGCCCGATATGGTTGCGGCGCTGGGGGTGAATATTAAACAGCTGTTTATGATTGTCTTTGGTGTGGGGGCGATGCTGGCCGGCTTTGCGGGCGTCATTGCGGCACCGATTTTCGCGATAGAGCCGGGGATGGGCGATAACATCCTGATTGTTGCCT
>Ga0136559_1000321_pt1 | contig 16645 bp, 12 predicted proteins | sample AntRauMeHopE1496_FD_104633 | JGI IMG/M metagenome (GOLD analysis project Ga0136559, IMG submission 104633) | Saline lake microbial communities from Rauer Islands, Antarctica - Metagenome Hop E1 #496 | ecosystem: Environmental > Aquatic > Non-marine Saline and Alkaline > Saline | place... | reverse complement strand
GACGCCCCGGACCGCTCCGCCAATCTTGACGCTGACCTCGTGGCCTTCCCCTATGTCAACGGTGCGCTGTTCGATTCGACCATCCTCGGTGCGCGCGCCGCGCATCCTGGCGCGACCTTGGCCGATCTTTACGATCCCGACCTGATGCCGCCCGACCTGCGCCGCGCGCACACCGCGCTCGACCGGGCGGTGGACCGGCTTTACCACCCCAGGGGTTTTCAGAATGACCGCGAACGGGTCGAACATCTGTTCCAGCGCTACGAGGCGATGGTCAAACCCCTTCTGGCCCCCAAACCGCGCCGCAAACCCCGCCGCAAGGCGGATGCGGGCATCTGATCGGCATCTGATCGGCGTATGCATGGGTTGTGCATCAATTGTGCATGGGTTGTGCATACGCTCCGCCGCCTTGCGCCCCGCCCTTTGGCTGCGTATATGACTCCCTGAAACAGATGCAGATCGGACCTTTGCAATGGCCATCGTCAACCCGTTCCAGTTCCTCCAGCAGACCCGCGCGGAAGTCGCCAAGGTCGTCTGGCCGACCCGCCGCGAGGTGTTGATGACCACCACGATGGTGTTCATCATGGCGGTGCTGGCCGCGATATTTTTCTTCTTCATCGACTGGATGATCCGTCAGGGGCTTGAACTGATCCTGACGGTATTTGGCTGACGGCGGGCGAAACCCGCCCCAAGCCCTTGATTTCCCCCGGCGCGGGCGATAGGGCATGCAACAACTTCCTTGACATGGCGCGCGTCGATTCGTGATGCGCGCTGTTTTTGTTCGGGGTGCGATGCGCAAGGCATTGCGATGACTTGGAAATTTGGCCATGCGGGGCCTTTGACGGATACGGGCGGAAGACATGTCGAAACGGTGGTATTCGGTCAGCGTGCTGTCCAATTATGAAAAGCGCATTGCCGAACAGATCAGGACAGCCGTGGCCGAAAAGGGCCTGCAGGACGAGATCGAAGAAGTTCTGGTCCCCGAAGAAGAAGTGATTGAGGTGCGGCGCGGCAAGAAGGTGACGGTGCCCCGGCGCTTCATGCCCGGCTATGTGCTGGTGCGGATGGAACTGACGGACCGCGCCTATCACGCGATCAGCTCGATCCCCCGCGTCACCGGATTTCTGGGCCCGCAAGGCCGCCCCAGCCCGATGAAGGATGAAGAGGTCAATTCGATCCTCAACCGTGTTGAAGAAGGCGAAGCCTCACCGCGCAACACCATCACCTTCGACATCGGCGAAAAGGTAAAAGTTAACGACGGCCCGTTTGAGGATTTCGACGGCATGGTCGAGGATGTCGACGAAGACAACCAGCGCCTCAAGGTGTCGGTGTCGATCTTTGGCCGGGCCACCCCGGTCGAACTGGAATTCACGCAGGTCTCAAAGCAGGGCTGAGTGGGAAGGGGTTGCTGATTTGTCTTGCAGATCAGCGACATGTGGGAGGCGCGCCGCACGCGAGCGGCAGACCGGACCACAGCAACAAAAGCCTCCGGGGACGCGCCCTGCAGGTGTTGGCATGAAAGGAAAAGGCCCATGGCCAAGAAACTCGCTGGCAAGATGAAGCTGCAGATACCTGCAGGCAAAGCCAATCCCAGCCCGCCCGTTGGTCCCGCATTGGGTCAGCGCGGGATCAACATCATGGAATTCTGCAAGGCGTTCAATGCCAAGACTGCGGAATTGGAAGTGGGCGCGCCGTGCCCCACCGTGATCACCTATTACCAGGACAAATCCTTCACGATGGAAATCAAGACGCCGCCCGCGTCCTATTTCCTCAAGAAGGCCGCGGGCCTCAAGCCAGTGGGCAAGCGTAACCGCCCCAAGGGTGCCGTGTTGCCGGGTCGTGAGGTCGTGGCCACGATCACCACCGCGCAACTGCGCGAGATTGCCGAAGCGAAGATGGTCGATCTGAGCGCAAACGATGTTGAAGCAGCGATGAAGATCGTTCTGGGTTCTGCCCAGTCGATGGGTATCGAGGTAAAAGGGTAAGTCATGGGCAAGATCGGAAAACGTCTTCAGGCTGCCCGCGCAGCTTTCGCCGACAAGGAAAACATCACCGTTGAAGAAGCGGTGGACCTGATCAAGGCGAACACGAAAAGCAAGTTCGACGAGACCGTCGAAATTGCGATGAACCTGGGTGTAGACCCGCGCCACGCCGACCAGATGGTCCGCGGCACGGTGAACCTGCCCAATGGCACGGGCAAGACCGTGCGCGTGGCGGTGTTTGCCCGCGGCGCCAAGGCCGATGAGGCCAAGGCCGCCGGTGCCGATATCGTCGGGGCCGAGGATCTGATGGAAACCGTGCAGGGCGGCACGATCGATTTCGATCGTTGCATTGCCACACCCGACATGATGCCGATCGTCGGCCGTCTGGGCAAGGTTCTGGGTCCACGCAATCTGATGCCGAACCCCAAGATCGGCACCGTGACCATGGACGTCAAGGAGGCCGTCGAGGCCGCCAAGGGCGGTCAGGTCCAGTTCCGTGTCGAAAAGGCCGGTGTGATCCATGCCGGTATCGGCAAGGCTAGCTTTGACGCCGACAAGTTGGCGGAAAACATCCGCGCCTTCGTGGATGCCGTGTCGAAGGCCAAGCCTGCAGGTGCCAAGGGTGCGTATCTCAAGCGTGTGTCGCTGAGTTCCACCATGGGCCCCGGCGTGTCCGTCAGCGTCGAAAGCGCGACGGGCAACTAGAGATTTGTTGCGGGGGTCACACCCCGGAACGAATGGCGGGGCCGCATCGTTGGCCCTGTCCTGTCCGAGACGGAGGGTTCAGGCGTCCGCCTGAATAATTCCTTCCCGAGATGGGGAAACGAGATTTGGATTTCCGTATGGGCGCAAGGCCTGCGGGCGATCTGGCACTCGGGCCCCTGACTTGGACCCGAAGAGGTGGGGGCAACCCCGCCAAACATGAGCTGGGGCATAGTGCCCCAAATTGGAGTGAACCTGTGGATAGAGCCCAGAAAGAGAAAGTGGTCGAGGAACTCGGCCAAATCTTTGAAAGCTCTGGCGTCGTGGTAGTTGCACACTACCAGGGCCTCACGGTTGCAGAGATGCAGGACTTGCGCGCGAAACTACGCGATGTGGGCGGGTCTGTACGTGTCGCCAAGAACAAGCTCGCCAAGATCGCCCTCGAAGGAACGCCTGCCGCTGGCATCGCTGACCTGATGTTGGGGATGACCGTTCTGTCCTATTCCGAGGATCCTGTGGCAGCTGCCAAGGCCGCGGATGCGTATGCCAAGACCAACGACAAGTTCGTGATCCTTGGTGGCGCAATGGGCGAAACGATTCTGGATTCCGAAGGTATCAAGGCTTTGGCCAAGATGCCGTCGCGCGAGGAGCTTATTGCCTCCATCGTCGGCTGCATCGCTGCCCCTGCCGCGAATATCGCCGGAGCCATTGGCGCGCCTGCTTCCAACATCGCTTCCATCCTGTCGACCATCGAGGAAAAGGCAGAGGCGGCGTAAGCAACCCATGAGACCCGCAGCAAGGGGCCCCCTTGCGGCGTTGGAAACCAACCTTACATACGGAAATCGTGAAAATGGCTGATCTGAAAAAACTGGCAGAAGAGATCGTTGGTCTTACCCTGCTGCAAGCACAAGAACTGAAGACCATCCTCAAGGATGAATATGGCATCGAACCCGCCGCTGGCGGCGCCGTGATGATGGCAGGCCCTGCTGCTGCTGCAGAAGCGGCCGAAGAGCAGACCGAATTCGACGTCGTTCTGAAGAACGCCGGCGCATCCAAGATCAACGTGATCAAGGAAGTCCGCGCGATCACCGGCCTGGGCCTGAAAGAGGCCAAGGATCTGGTGGAAGCCGGTGGCAAGATCAAGGAAGGCATCTCCAAGGCCGAAGCCGACGAGATCAAGGGCAAGCTGGAAGCAGCTGGCGCCGAGGTCGTCGTGGCTTGATCGCCGGGGGTGGCGTTGCGCCGCCCCCATCACATTGACGGACGGGCCCGATGCGTATTTCGGGCCCGACCATCCACGTCTTGGCAAGGGTCTGCGGTTGCGGGCTTTTCCTAAGGCGGCAACAGGGATCGGGAGCTTGCCGGTGGGACGGCAGGCATGAATAGATCCCGCACGTCTCGTTTCAGTGTGGCCCATGCCGATACCCCGACGGCGTGTGACATGCGAGACAAATGAAAGGTGTTTGAGAGCATGGCTCAGACCTACGCAGGCCAGAAACGTATCCGTAAGTTTTATGGCAAAATCCGCGAAGTATTGGAGATGCCGAACCTTATCGAGGTTCAGAAGTCATCCTACGATTTGTTCCTGAAATCCGGTGATCAACTGCAGCCGATGGACGGCGAAGGCATCAAAGGTGTCTTTCAGTCGGTCTTCCCGATCAAGGATTTCAACGAAACCGCCGTGCTTGAGTTCGTGAAATACGAGCTGGAGCATCCGAAATACGACGTGGAAGAGTGCCAGCAGCGCGACATGACCTATGCCGCGCCGCTGAAAGTCACCCTGCGTCTGATCGTGTTCGATGTGGACGAGGATACCGGTGCGAAATCGGTCAAGGACATCAAGGAACAGGACGTGTTCATGGGGGACATGCCCCTCATGACGCCGAACGGCACGTTCGTCGTGAACGGGACCGAGCGGGTGATCGTCAGCCAGATGCACCGTTCCCCCGGTGTGTTCTTCGACCATGACAAGGGCAAGACCCACTCATCGGGCAAGCTGTTGTTCGCCTGCCGCATCATCCCCTATCGCGGTAGCTGGCTGGACTTTGAGTTTGACGCCAAGGATGTCGTGTTCGCGCGCATCGACCGTCGCCGCAAGCTGCCGGTGACGACGCTTTTGTATGCGCTTGGCATGGACCAGGAAGGCATCATGGATGCCTATTACGAAACCGTCCATTACAAGCTCGACAAGAAGAAAAAGAACTGGGTCACACCGTTCTTCCCGGAACGTGTGAAGGGCACCCGCCCGACCTTTGACCTGATCGACGCCAAGACTGGCGAAGTCATCGCCGAGGCCGGCAAGAAGATCACGCCCCGCGCGGCAAAGCAGTTGATCGACGACGGCAAGATCAAGGATCTGCTGGTTCCGTTCGATCAGATCATGGGCCGTTTCGTGGCCAAGGACATCATCGACGAGGCCACCGGCGCGCTCTATATCGAGGCGGGCGACGAGCTGACCTGGGAACTGGGCAAGGATGGCGAGGTTTCCGGCGGCACCCTGAAGGAGCTGTTGGATGCGGGTATCACCGACATTCCGGTGTTGGACATCGACAACATCAACGTCGGCCCCTACATTCGCAACACCGTGGCGGTGGACAAGAACCTGAACCGCGACGGCGCGCTGATGGATATCTATCGCGTGATGCGCCCTGGTGAGCCGCCAACCGTTGAATCGGCAAGTGCGTTGTTCAACCAGATGTTCTTCGACAGCGAACGCTATGACCTATCCGCCGTGGGCCGGGTCAAGATGAACATGCGCCTGGCGCTTGATGCCGAAGACACGATGCGCACCCTGCGCAACGAAGACATCGTGGCCTGCGTCAAGGCATTGGTGGAACTGCGCGACGGCAAGGGCGACATCGACGACATCGACCACCTGGGCAACCGCCGCGTGCGGTCCGTGGGCGAATTGATGGAGAACCAGTACCGTGTCGGTCTGCTGCGGATGGAACGTGCCATCAAGGAACGGATGTCATCGGTCGAGATCGACACCGTGATGCCGCAGGATCTGATCAATGCGAAACCTGCTGCCGCTGCGGTGCGCGAATTCTTCGGCTCCAGCCAGTTGTCGCAGTTCATGGACCAGACCAACCCCCTGTCGGAGGTGACGCACAAGCGTCGCCTGTCCGCGCTTGGGCCGGGCGGTCTGACCCGCGAACGTGCGGGATTTGAGGTGCGCGACGTGCATCCGACCCACTATGGCCGGATGTGCCCGATCGAGACGCCGGAAGGCCCGAACATCGGCCTGATCAACTCGTTGGCCACCTATGCCCGCGTGAACAAATATGGCTTCATCGAAACGCCCTATCGCAAGGTGGTGGACGGCAAGGTGACAGATGATGTGCAATACATGTCTGCGACCGAGGAAATGCGCCACACCGTGGCGCAGGCCAACGCGAACATGAATGCCGACGGCTCCTTCACCAACGATCTGGTGTCGACCCGGCAGAATGGCGATTACACTCTGGCACCGCGTGAAAACGTGACCCTGATCGACGTATCGCCCAAGCAGCTGGTGTCGGTCGCGGCCTCGCTGATCCCGTTCCTTGAGAACGACGACGCGAACCGCGCGCTGATGGGGTCGAACATGCAGCGGCAGGCCGTGCCGCTGCTGCAGGCCGATGCGCCTTTCGTGGGCACCGGCATAGAAAGCGTCGTGGCCAAGGATTCCGGCGCGGCGATCATGGCGAAACGCGGCGGTATCATCGACCAAGTCGATGCGCAGCGGATCGTGGTGCGCGCCACCGAGGATCTGGCACTGGGCGATGCGGGTGTGGATATCTATCGCCTGCGGAAATTCCAGCGGTCAAACCAGAACACCTGCATCAACCAGCGTCCGTTGGTGAAAGTCGGCGATCTGGTGTCCAAGGACGAGGTGATTGCCGATGGTCCCTCCACCGATATGGGGGAACTGGCGCTTGGCAAGAACGTCATCGTCGCCTTCATGCCATGGAACGGCTACAACTATGAAGATTCGATCCTGATTTCCGAGCGGATCACCCGCGACGACGTCTTCACCTCGATCCACATCGACGAGTTCGAGGTCGCGGCCCGCGACACCAAGCTGGGGCCAGAGGAAATTACCCGCGACATCCCCAATGTCGGTGAGGAAGCCCTGCGCAACCTCGACGAGGCGGGCATCGTCTATATCGGGGCCGAGGTCGGGCCGGGTGATATTCTGGTGGGCAAGATCACCCCCAAGGGCGAAAGCCCGATGACACCTGAAGAAAAGCTGCTGCGCGCGATCTTCGGCGAAAAGGCAAGCGACGTGCGCGACACGTCCCTGCGCCTGCCGCCGGGTGATTTCGGCACGGTCGTGGAAGTGCGCGTCTTCAACCGCCACGGTGTGGAAAAGGACGAACGCGCCCTCCAGATCGAGCGCGAGGAAGTCGAGCGTCTGGCCCGTGACCGGGACGACGAGTTGCTGATCCTTGAGCGGAATATTTATGGCCGCCTCAAGGGCATGATCATGGGCAAGACCGCTGTGAAGGGGCCGAAAGGCATCAAGCCGGGGTCCGAGATCACACAAGATCTGCTGGACACGCTGTCGCGCGGACAGTGGTGGCAGCTGGCCCTTGGTGGCGAACAGGATGCAGCCCAGGTGGAGGCGCTGAACGAACAGTTCGACGCGCAGAAGCGGACGCTGGATCACCGGTTCGAGGACAAGGTGGAAAAGGTGCGCCGTGGCGACGACCTGCCGCCGGGTGTGATGAAGATGGTCAAGGTCTTTATCGCGGTGAAGCGCAAGCTGCAGCCGGGCGACAAGATGGCCGGACGGCATGGCAACAAGGGCGTCATCTCCAAGGTGGTGCCGATCGAGGACATGCCGTTCCTGGCGGATGGCACGGCGGTTGATTTCGTGCTGAACCCGCTTGGTGTTCCGTCGCGGATGAACGTGGGCCAGATTCTGGAAACCCACATGGGCTGGGCCGCGCGCGGCCTGGGGATCAAGATCGACGAGGCACTGGATGAATATCGCCGCTCTGGCGACATGACGCCGGTGCGCGACGCGCTCAAGATCGCCTATGGCGACCAGACCTATTCCGATGCCTTCGACGGCATGAACGAGCATCAGGTTCTGGAAGCGGCGGGCAATGTCACCAAGGGCGTGCCGATTGCCACACCCGTGTTTGACGGCGCGAAAGAGGCTGACGTGAACGATGCGCTGACCCGCGCGGGGTTCGACACCTCAGGGCAGTCGGACCTGTTCGATGGTCGGTCGGGCGAGAAATTCGCGCGCCCAGTGACAGTGGGTGTCAAATACCTGCTGAAACTGCATCACCTTGTCGATGACAAGATCCACGCACGTTCCACCGGGCCCTACAGCCTGGTCACGCAGCAGCCCCTGGGTGGCAAAGCCCAGTTCGGCGGCCAGCGTTTCGGGGAAATGGAGGTCTGGGCCCTTGAGGCCTACGGCGCCGCCTATACCCTGCAGGAAATGCTGACGGTCAAGTCGGACGACGTGGCGGGCCGCACCAAGGTCTACGAGTCGATCGTCAAGGGCGAGGATAACTTCGAGGCTGGCGTGCCGGAATCGTTCAACGTTCTCGTCAAGGAGGTCCGGGGTCTGGGTCTCAACATGGAACTCCTGGATGCGGAGGATGAGGAGTGAGCCGGATACCGGGCTGAAGCCCGGTCTACGGCAAACGGGTAGGCCGGGCTTCAGCCCGGCACGCCCCATCCCTGACGCACATACCGAGGTATCAAGATGAACCAGGAACTGACCAACAACCCGTTCAACCCGCTGACGCCCGCCAAGGCATTTGACGAGATCAAGATCTCGCTGGCCTCGCCCGAGCGTATCCTCAGCTGGTCCTACGGCGAGATCAAGAAGCCCGAAACCATCAACTATCGCACGTTCAAGCCGGAACGTGACGGGTTGTTCTGCGCGCGTATCTTTGGCCCGATCAAGGATTACGAATGCCTGTGCGGCAAATACAAGCGCATGAAGTATCGCGGCGTCGTCTGCGAGAAGTGCGGCGTGGAAGTGACCCTGCAAAAAGTTCGCCGCGAACGCATGGGCCATATCGAACTGGCCGCACCCGTCGCCCACATCTGGTTCCTGAAATCGCTGCCGTCGCGGATCGGCCTGATGCTGGACACGACGCTGCGCGATCTGGAACGGATCCTGTATTTCGAGAACTACGTCGTGATCGAACCGGGGCTGACCGACCTGACCTATGGCCAGTTGATGAGCGAAGAGGAATTCCTTGATGCGCAGGACGCCTATGGGTCCGACGCCTTCCAGGCAAATATCGGAGCCGAAGCCATCCGCGAGATGCTGGCCAATATCGACCTTGAGGCCGAGGCCGCGCAGCTGCGCGAAGACCTGAAGGTTGCCACCGGCGAATTGAAGCCCAAGAAAATCATCAAGCGGCTGAAGATCGTCGAAAGCTTCATCGATTCTGGCAACCGCCCGGAATGGATGATCCTGACAGTTGTGCCGGTTATCCCGCCGGAACTGCGCCCGCTGGTGCCGCTGGACGGGGGCCGCTTTGCGACGTCCGACCTCAACGACCTCTATCGCCGCGTGATCAACCGTAACAACCGCCTCAAGCGGCTGATCGAATTGCGCGCGCCCGACATCATCATCCGCAACGAAAAGCGGATGTTGCAGGAATCCGTTGATGCGCTGTTCGATAACGGCCGTCGTGGCCGGGTGATCACAGGGGCCAACAAGCGCCCGCTGAAATCGCTGTCGGACATGCTGAAGGGCAAGCAGGGCCGTTTCCGTCAGAACCTTCTGGGCAAGCGCGTCGACTTCTCGGGCCGTTCGGTCATTGTGACCGGGCCGGAACTGAAGCTGCATCAATGCGGCCTGCCGAAGAAGATGGCATTGGAGCTGTTCAAGCCGTTCATCTATTCGCGGCTGGAGGCCAAGGGTCTGTCGTCAACGGTAAAGCAAGCCAAGAAGCTGGTCGAAAAAGAACGTCCCGAGGTTTGGGACATCTTGGATGAGGTCATCCGTGAGCATCCGGTTCTTCTGAACCGCGCGCCGACGCTGCACCGTCTTGGCATCCAAGCGTTCGAGCCGGTTCTGATCGAGGGCAAGGCCATCCAGCTTCACCCGCTGGTCTGTTCTGCATTCAACGCCGATTTCGACGGCGACCAGATGGCCGTTCACGTTCCCCTGAGCCTTGAGGCCCAGTTGGAAGCGCGCGTGTTGATGATGTCGACCAACAACGTCCTGTCGCCCGCCAACGGCGCACCGATCATCGTGCCGTCGCAGGATATGATCCTGGGTCTCTACTATGTGACCCTGGAACGTGAAGGCATGAAGGGCGAAGGCATGGCCTTCTCCTCGGTCGATGAGGTGGAACATGCACTGAACGCGGGCGAGGTGCATCTGCACACCAAGATCAAGGCGCGCCTCAAGCAGATCGACGATGAAGGTAACGAGGTCTACATCCGGTTCGACACCACGCCGGGGCGGGTCCGTCTGGGCGCGCTTTTGCCGCTGAATGCCAAGGCACCGTTCGACCTGGTCAACCGTCTGCTGCGCAAGAAAGAGGTGCAGCAGGTCATCGACACCGTCTATCGCTACTGCGGTCAGAAGGAGAGTGTCATCTTCTGCGACCAGATCATGACCCTTGGGTTCCGCGAGGCGTTCAAGGCCGGGATTTCCTTCGGCAAGGACGACATGCTGATCCCTGAAGACAAATGGGTGATGGTCGATGCAACCCGCGATCAGGTCAAGGAATTCGAGCAGCAGTATATGGACGGCCTGATCACCCAGGGTGAGAAATACAACAAGGTCATCGATGCCTGGTCGAAAGCCAACGACAAGGTGACGGATGCCATGATGGCGTCGATCTCGGCCAAGCGGGTGGATGACACCGGCATGGAGATGGAGCCGAACTCGGTCTACATGATGGCGCATTCCGGTGCGCGCGGATCGGTCACGCAGATGAAGCAGTTGGGCGGCATGCGCGGCCTGATGGCCAAGCCCTCGGGCGAGATCATCGAAACGCCGATCATCTCGAACTTCAAGGAAGGTCTGACCGTTCTTGAATACTTCAACTCCACCCACGGTGCCCGCAAGGGCCTGTCGGATACGGCGCTGAAGACGGCGAACTCGGGCTATCTGACGCGTCGTCTGGTGGACGTGGCGCAGGATTGCATCGTGCGCATGATCGACTGTGGCACCGACCGTGTGATCACCGCGCAGGCGGCGGTCAACGATGGTGAGGTCGTATCGTCACTGGCCGAGCGTATCCTGGGCCGGACAGCCGGTGAAGACGTGCTGGTTCCCGGCACCGATGAAGTGGTCTGCCCCAAGGGTGAGCTGATCGACGAGCGCAAGGCAGATCAGATCGAAGCGGCGGGCGTGGTATCCATGTTCATCCGTTCGCCCCTGACCTGCGAGGCGGAAGAGGGCGTTTGCGCCACCTGCTACGGGCGTGACCTTGCCCGCGGCACCCGCGTGAACACCGGCGAGGCTGTCGGCATCATCGCCGCGCAGTCCATCGGTGAACCGGGCACGCAGCTGACGATGCGGACCTTCCACATCGGCGGCGTGGCACAGGGCGGGCAGCAGTCCTTCCAGGAGGCGAATGTCGAAGGCACGCTGGTATTCCGCAACACCAACCTGCTGACCAACCAGGCGGGCGATGCGATTGTCATGGGGCGGAACATGGTTCTGGCCGTGACGGATGATCAGGGCGCGGAACGGGCCAGCTTCAAGCTGGGCTATGGCACCAAGGTTCATGCGGCCGAGGGGTCCAAGGTCAAGCGTGGCGACCGCCTGTTCGAGTGGGATCCCTATACCCTGCCGATCATCGCGGAAAAGGCCGGGATGGTGAAGTTCGTCGATCTGGTCAGCGGCATTGCCGTGCGTGACGAAACCGATGATGCGACCGGCATGACCCAGAAGATCGTGATCGACTGGCGGTCGGCTGCACGCGGCAACGAGTTGAAGCCCGAAATTCTGGTGGTGGGCGAAGATGGAGAGCCGATGCGCAACGACGTGGGCAACCCGGTGACCTACCAGATGTCGGTGGATGCGATCCTGTCGGTCGAAGACGGCCAGCAGATCGAAGCCGGTGACGTCGTGGCCCGTATCCCGCGCGAAGGTGCCAAGACCAAGGACATCACCGGGGGCCTTCCCCGCGTGGCGGAATTGTTCGAGGCACGCCGTCCCAAGGACCACGCGATCATCGCCGAAAAGGATGGTTATGTGAAATTTGGCCGCGACTTCAAGAACAAGCGCCGGATTTCCATCGTGCCCGCCGACGAGACCCAGGAGCCGGTGGAATACATGGTTCCCAAGGGCAAGCACATCCCGGTTGCCGAGGGCGATTTCGTCCAGAAGGGCGACTACATCATGGATGGCAACCCGGCCCCGCATGACATCCTGCGGATCATGGGGATCGAGGCGTTGGCCGATTATCTGATCGACGAGGTGCAGGATGTCTATCGCCTGCAGGGCGTGAAGATCAACGACAAGCACATCGAGGTGATCGTCCGGCAGATGCTGCAGAAGTGGGAGATCCTGGATTCAGGGGAAACCACGCTGCTCAAGGGCGAGAATGTCGACAAGGCCGAGTTTGACGAGGCGAATGAAAAGGCGATTTCCAAAGGTGGGCGTCCGGCGACGGGCGAACCGATCCTGTTGGGGATCACCAAGGCGTCGCTGCAGACACGGTCGTTCATCTCGGCAGCATCGTTCCAGGAAACCACGCGCGTGCTGACCGAGGCGTCGGTTCAGGGCAAGCGGGACAAGCTGGTCGGTCTGAAGGAGAACGTGATCGTCGGGCGTCTGATCCCTGCAGGAACCGGCGGCGCGACACAGCAGATGCGTCGCATTGCGACCGAGCGGGACCAGAAGGTGATTGATGCCAACCGCGCCGAGGCCGAGGCCGCCGCCGCACTGGCTGCACCCGCCCCGGAAGAAGAAGTGGCAGGGGACGCCAGCGAAAGCTGAGGCAACCCCGCCATCTGATCGACAGGAAAACACCCCGTGGTCCGCCACGGGGTGTTTTCGTTGACGTTGCAAGCGCACGGGGATTCCCCTGTGCCCTGCTTTGCCCTAGGATATCCGTCAAAGGGCAGTGATGGGCAAGCGCGTGAAAAACCAGATCGTCGGCGTCTGCCGGTTTTCATATCTTGGGGAGGGTGGGTTCGAGACCACCAAGAAACGCCGCGAAAAGGCCGAGGCGGAGCTGTATGACATCGAACGGATGCGTCGGCGGTTTGCCTATTTCGAGAATATCTGCCTGCCGTCGCTGGCCAATCAGACGGATATGGATTTCCGGCTGGTTGCCCTGATCGGGGATACGATGCCGTTTCGCTGGCGTCGCAGGCTCAAGGATATGATGGAGAGCTATCCCTTCCTGCATGTCTGCACGCTTGAGGCAGCAGGGCCGCTTAATTCCACCCGTCGCGCGTTTCGGCGGGGGGCGGATGACGATGCCGATTTCATCACAGGGTTTCGCATCGACGATGACGACGCCGTTGCCAAGGATTACATCGCCCGCACCCGTGACATTGCCGACAAGCTGCTGACGATCGGATGGGCGGATGTCGATACACCCGCCGTCATCGCCTTTCATCGTGGCATCTATTGGGACATGGCGCGCGACGATGATGAGCAGTTCTGGGACTTCAGCGAGATGCAGCCCCTGGGACTGGCCAGTGCGATGATAACGCCGCTGGAAAGCCAGGTGAATATCTTCCGTTGGAACCATCGCAAGCTGGCCTCTCAGGTGCGCTGCTGGATTGATCCGCAGGATTATATGTTCGTCCGCACCCTGCACGGCTATAACGACAGCGACCGGTCCATACCGCCCGATGCGCGACTGCTTCCTGCTTGGCAGGCGAAAAAGCTGTTCCGGGACCGGTTTGGCTTGGCACCCAAGAAATTGCTGCCATTAATGGCGCAATTACAGATGGAACAGGCCGAACTTAAATCATGACCCGCAGCCCGAACGTGACCGGCGCCATCTATATGACGGTCAGCATGGCGGCCTTTACCTTCAACGATGCCTGCGTGAAGCTGGCGTCTGCCGATGTGCCGCTGTTTCAGCTGGTGTTCCTGCGCGGCCTGCTGACGACCATCATGTTGACGGCGGTTGTCTGGGCCATGGGACGCCTCAGCTTTGTCATTCCGCGCCAGGACCTGCCCAAGGTCATCGGGCGGACAATCGCGGAAATCGCCAGCCTGGTGTGTTTTCTGCTCGCGCTGATCAACATGCCGCTGGCCAATGTGACCGCCATTCTGGGTGCCCTGCCGCTGACCGTGACGCTGGCGGCGGCGGTGTTTCTGCGCGAACCCATCGGCTGGAAGCGGATGCTGGCGATCCTGGTGGGGTTTGTCGGCGTTTTGCTGATCGTGCAGCCCGGCACCGACGGCTTCAACGCCTATGCCCTGCTGGCTTTGCTTGCGGTCGTGTTCATCACGGCCCGTGATCTGTTCACCCGTCAGTTAAGCTCGCAGGTGCCGTCGATGACCGTGGCGGTGATCACGGCGGCGGCAGTCTGCGTCTTTGGCGGCGCGATGTCGGTGACGGAAACCTGGCAGCCGCTGGACCTGCGCAGCATGGCCCTGATCGCTGCCGCATCGGTGTTCATCATCGGCGCCTATGTCTTTTCCATCATGGTGATGCGGGTGGGCGACATCGGGTATGTGGCGCCGTTTCGATATACATCGCTGGTCTTTGCGCTGGTGCTTGGCTGGGCGGCATTTGGGGATTGGCCCAACGCACTGACCTTGATCGGGGGCGGCATCGTTGTGGCGACCGGGTTGTTCACGCTGTTGCGGGAACAGCGGGTCGCGCGCCGGGTGGGACGTTCGCCCGCGTCGCCCACGGCGACGGCGGTGGCCGCAGCACCGGTTGCGGGCCCGCGCATCGGGGCAGGTCCGGGTGACTGAGCCGCAGATACAGGTGCAGGGATTATGCCGCTTTTCCTCTGCCTGCACGGGCGGCTTCAAGAAATACCATGGCAGCGTTCACGAACGGTGGGCGGCCATGTATGCGCCCGCCCGCTTGCGTGAACGGACGGTCTGGTTCGATCATGTCCGCCTGCCCGTGATCGGTGCGCAGAACGCCCCGATTTCCAGTTGCACGTCCTGTTGGGCGATTTTTTCCCCGAACCCTTCTGGGCGCAGTTGCCTGAGCTGATCACGCCATCCCGCAGGTCGTGACCCAGTTCCGCCTGGATGACGATGATGCCATAACGGTCAACTATGCCGCCAACTTACGCCGCATGTTCCCGCCGATCGATGGGCTGCGGCGGGGCGGTTGGCGCGTGATCATGGTGGAAACGACGCAAGGATACTTTGGGCGGGTACAGGAAAAGTGGTGGTCGGGGCCGCCAAAATATACAACATGATGCGACGGCGCGTTGCCATACGCATGGCCGCCTCCACACCCGCATGGCAGTCTGTGGCCTGTCGGTGACGGTATCGCGGTCGCGCTGTTGACACCCCATCCGATTCCCCATATATCGCGCCCACTCGGCTTTGACAGGGATCCCTGTCGGTGTGCCGGAATAACATATTCTAGTGGCCACGATCCGGGCTAATGCTGCCTCGATCCTCTGGGAATTCCACCGCGGCGTCCTCCAGGTAGGGAAGGGGCGCATGCGGTTTTGGTGTTTTCGCGTTCGCGGTGATGCCACTTAAATGAGAAAGCAAGACGGGGAACCGAATGCCGACGATTCAGCAGCTGATCCGCAAACCGCGCCAGCCCAAAGTAAAACGCTCCAAGTCGATGCACATGGAAGGCTGCCCGCAGAAACGCGGCGTATGCACACGCGTCTATACAACGACGCCGAAAAAGCCGAACTCGGCCATGCGGAAAGTAGCCAAGGTGCGCCTGACCAACGGGTTTGAGGTGATCAGCTACATTCCCGGCGAAAGCCACAACCTTCAGGAACACTCGGTGGTTCTGATCCGTGGGGGCCGCGTAAAAGATCTTCCCGGCGTCCGCTATCACATCCTGCGCGGTGTGCTGGATACGCAGGGCGTCAAAGATCGCCGCCAGCGTCGTTCCAAATACGGCACCAAGCGTCCGAAATAAGAGGATTTAGAAGATGTCCCGCCGCCACGCCGCTGAAAAGCGCCAAGTCCTGCCCGACGCCAAGTTTGGTGATACGGTCCTGACCAAGTTCATGAACAATCTGATGATCGACGGCAAGAAGTCGATCGCGGAAACCATCGTCTACAACGCGTTCGACCGCGTGGAACAGCGCCTCAAGCGCGCCCCGGTCGAGGTCTTCCACGAGGCGTTGGACAACATCCAGCCCTCCGTCGAGGTGCGCTCGCGTCGTGTGGGTGGTGCCACCTATCAGGTGCCCGTCGAGGTCCGCCCCGAGCGGCGTCAGGCGCTTGCGATCCGCTGGCTGATCAACGCCGCGCGCTCGCGCAACGAGCACACGATGGAAGAGCGTCTGGCCGGTGAACTGGTCGATGCGGTCAACTCGCGCGGGTCCGCCGTGAAAAAGCGGGAAGACACGCACAAGATGGCAGATGCCAACAAGGCATTCTCCCATTACCGCTGGTAATTTTTATTTCGCCTAAGGACTGAACCAATGGCACGCGACTATCCGCTATCCCGCTACCGTAACTTTGGGATCATGGCCCATATCGATGCAGGTAAAACCACCTGCACCGAGCGGATCCTGTTTTACACCGGAAAATCCCACAACCTTGGTGAGGTCCATGATGGGGCCGCGACGATGGACTGGATGGAGCAGGAACAGGAACGTGGCATCACGATCACGTCCGCCGCGACGACCACGTTCTGGCAGCGGCAGGATGATCCGTCCGCTGATGGCACGTCTGATGCGAAAATCCGGATGAACATCATCGACACCCCCGGCCACGTTGACTTCACCATTGAGGTTGAGCGTTCGTTGGCTGTGCTTGATGGTGCGATCTGCCTGCTTGACGCAAACGCCGGTGTCGAGCCGCAGACCGAAACCGTCTGGCGTCAGGCCGATCGCTACAAGGTGCCGCGGATTGT
>Ga0136559_1000320_pt1 | contig 16652 bp, 14 predicted proteins | sample AntRauMeHopE1496_FD_104633 | JGI IMG/M metagenome (GOLD analysis project Ga0136559, IMG submission 104633) | Saline lake microbial communities from Rauer Islands, Antarctica - Metagenome Hop E1 #496 | ecosystem: Environmental > Aquatic > Non-marine Saline and Alkaline > Saline | place... | reverse complement strand
GCCTTTATCATTTTACCCATAACGCCATCTAAATCAAGCATTTTTTCTTCTTCAACGATATCTAAACCAACCGCTGATGTTGCTCCCATTAAAACATCATCCAATGTTTGCCTAGTTTCTTTAGCTGTTGCATCTGCAAAAAGTTCAGATGGATAGTCGTTATAGCCAACGATATAAATTTTTGTTACACTTTCTTCGTACATAAACATTTCGATTAGAATATCTCCAACTTCAGTTGGTTCGATAACACTCGATTGCTGGGGTGTTCCTGGCATTTGTATAGAAAAACCACCATCTTCATTCGAAAAATTAATCCAGCCTGGCAATAGGTCAGTTGATGCTTCAGGACTTTCTGTAGTTCCATCTAGGTCGTTAGCTACTTCTATTGATTCTTCAGCTTTTGTGGACTGACAAGAAACAACGATGCTTGCAGTAAAAAAAACAAGACTTAAATAATAAATACTTTTCATAAATAATTAGATTTTAATGCCGTAAAGTTATGTAAAATAATTCAATCAACAAGAAACTAACTCATTTTAAGAAAATTACGAATAAAAATAGCCTGCAATCAAAAATCAATATCCAACTTAAATCTCTTTTGGAGCGTTTGTAAGTGAGGGTTTCTTTTCACCATATCTTCAAACTTATCTTTACCAGAATAGAGTTTCTTAGTATCATCACTTGTGACTTCAACAATTGTTAAGGAAACAGAAAAGTTCTTCAATTCGTTTCTCAAAAAAGCCATCAATCTAGCTTCATGAGTTTCAAGGAAAGTTTTTTGAACCGTATTATCAATTTCGTGTGTTATTAGGAAAGTTTCCAGGTTTACCTTAGGATCTCTGCCAGATAAAGCTGCATAAAGGGTGTCCATTCCCTCCTCTTTACATTGAAAAGCAAAACGCTTCCAAGTCATGATTAAATCATCATACGTAAATTTTTCTCGAGGTTTATCTTTTTCAAAATCAGCACTGCTTGACTTTTCTTTACGCTGTTGTTCTTGTAATTCTTTAATTGAAAGATACGATGTTTTCAGATTTCCGGTGGGCGATGTCAGTACTTTTATCTCTTTTTGCATTTCCACTACAGGAGGCAAATCCTTTGCAACACTCTTCGCGGCGGGCTTACTCTCTTTTTCAGTGCTTGATTGACCAATAAAAGGGATGATTTCAACTGGGTCAGTTAGGCTTTTTTTTTTTCGATTTCGCTTTTAATAGAGCAAAGTTGCATGAGAACTAACTCCACTAAAAGACGGGAGTTTTTAGCGGATTTGTAATCTGTATCCGCCTTAGAAAGAACGCCTAGTGCCCTCAACACATGTTGAACATCTACTTTAGCAGACTGCTCCACGTACTTTGATTTTATACTATCAGCTACTTCCAGTAATTCTACGGTTTTTGCATCCTTACAAATTAGTAAATTTCTGTAATGCTCTGAGTGACCAACAATAAACTGATGACCATCGAAACCATGATCCATTATTTCATGATAAAGGAGCAGGCTAGAAGGAATATCTTCAGCAAGCGCATAATCAACTAATCTAAAGTAATAGTCGTAATCAAGAACATTTAAGTTTTCAATAACCGATTTATATGTCAACGTATTTCCTGCAAAACTAACAATCTGGTCAAAAATAGAAAGCGCATCTCTTAATGCTCCATCTGCTTTCTGTGCAATTAAATGCAACCCTTCACTTTCAGCATTAATCCCCTCTTTTACGGCAATATTGCTCAAATGATCAGCAATGTCATTGACTTTTATACGACTGAAGTCAAAAATCTGACAACGGGAAAGTATGGTAGGAATAATTTTATGCTTTTCAGTAGTTGCCAAGATGAAAATCGCATGTTTCGGAGGCTCCTCCAACGTTTTCAAAAAGGCATTAAATGCTGCATTAGACAGCATGTGAACCTCATCAATGATGTAGATCTTGTGCGAGCCTAACTGAGGAGCGATGCGCACTTGATCAATCAAGCTACGAATATCTTCTACACTATTATTTGATGCAGCATCCAGCTCGTATACATTCAAGGAACTTCCTTCGTCAAAAGAAACACAGGAATCACATTTACCGCACGCCTCGATGTTGTCTGTTCTGTCAAAGCAATTAATAGTCTTAGCAAGAATACGCGCGGTGGAGGTCTTTCCCACTCCGCGAGAACCACAAAATAGAAAAGCCTGAGCCAACTGGTCATTCTTAATCGCATTTTTCAACGTGGTAGCAATAGACTTTTGTCCTACTAGCGTGTCAAATGTTTGTGGTCTATATTTCCTCGCCGAAACGATGTAATCACTCATACTACAAAAATAAAATAAAAATCTGCGTGAATGAGAAAGCAGCAGGATAAAGTTTTAAACAGTTGAACACAATAACAGAATTAACTAAAAAAGTAGCGAATTGAACTATGTATAACAACAATTCACTTCTTACTGCAAGCAGAACTGTTCTCTACGTGCTAAACTGATAATTTTTAATCCAAAAAATGCGTTAATCATTAGAAATCCTTACCTTTGAACAACATTAAATTAAAATCAAAATGAAGCACATACACCTATTTGGAATCGGTATTTCTTTGCTACTCGCAAGTTGCGGAGGTACTGAAAATGAAACACAAGAAGAAGTAACTGATAAAGTTATTGAAAACTGTATTTACACCTACAATCCCGCAATGACGGCATTAGACTGGACAGCTTATAAGTTTTTAAGAAAAGCTGGAGTTGGTGGGACATTTACCACTATTAATGTGGAAGGAAATAAAAGTGGAGCTGATCCTAAAAGCATCATTGAAAGTTTATCATTTTCTATTCCTGTAAGTTCTGTTGAAACAAATGATCCAGGACGAAATAAGAAGATTGATTCTTTGTTTTTCGGAAAATTAAACAACTCTTCACTCTTATCAGGTAAAGTTGTTTCACTCGGTGAAAATGGAAAAGCAATTTTGTTGGTTACCATGAATGACATTTCCAATGAAGTTGAAGGTGATTATACACTGACCGATAATGTATTCACTTTCAACACTGAAATAAACGTTGAACGTTGGAATGCCCAGTCAGGAATTGAAAGCTTAAATGAAGCATGTAAAGACTTGCACACAGATGTTGAAAATGGCGATACGGAATCCAAGTTATGGTCGGATGTTACCATTTCATTCTCTACCGAACTTAGCAAGGAATGCAATTAATATTCATGAATTGAGTAATACATGTACTTTAGAACTGATAACTCGTTAAGAGTTATCAGTTTTTTTATTGGATTTCTTTGAGAATTAATAATATTTTTGTGCAATTGTAGTTATACAGTAAAAACCTAGTTGTTGAGTCAATTTATTCTAAAATACAGATATTCCATTATTGGGTTTGCCCTGCTCACTCTAATTGTGGTTGCATGCTCTACAGAGAAGAATACGTTTATCAACAGAACGTACCATAGTACTACTGCCAAGTTCAATGGTTATTGGAATGCGAATGAACTCTTACGTGTAGGTTTGCGCGACTATAGAAGAAACTACAAAGAAGATTTTTTTGCCATACTTCCCTTAGATTTGTTACCAACAGAGGAGAACGTAGTGGATATGTATCCCGTTTTAGATACAGCTATTTCGAAATGTAAGACAGTTATTTCGAAGCATAGTATGCCTACTGCCTCAAAACCAGCGAAGAAAAAAACAGAGTACGCCAAATGGATTGATCAAAACTGGATTTTGATTGGAAAGGCCAATTTTTATCGCAGAGATTATCAAAAAGCGTTAGATAACTTCGAATTTGTTCGAAAATTCTATACCAACCGCCCTTCCATGTATGAGGGAATGCTTTGGAAAGCGAAATGTCAAATAGAACTTGGAGACCTAGCAGAAGCCCAACGCACCTTGCAGATTTTGGATAAAAATTTCGATAATTATTTGAGTGAAAAAAAAGAAAAGAACACATCAAAATCAAAGAAAAAGAAGAAGAAAGAGGATGATGGTCCACCCGCTTTTCCGAAGCATTTGCATGCCGAGATTGCAAAAACGAAAGCACATCTTGCCTTAATAAACAACGAAACGGATAAAGCAATCAACTATCTTCAAGAGGCCGTAAAAAAGTCTAAGATAAAAGAAGAAAAGGCCCGACTAAATTTTATTATAGGTCAACTATTGCAACTAAAGAATGACGAAAGCGCAAGGCAATATTATTCTAAAACGATTAAATTAAATGCACCGTTTGAAATGAGCTTTCACGCTAAAATTAATCGAGCCACAGTTGGAGGGGCATCAGCTGACGAGATTATTCATGACCTTAAAAAAATGGCCAAAGAGCAAAAATATTTGGAATATCGAGACCAAATTTATTATGCGATGGCCGATGTTGAATTATCCAGAAACGACGTTGCCTTAGGAAAAACTTATTTAACCAAATCCGCTTTTTTTTCACTAAACAATCCCCGCCAAAAAGGAGTCAGCTATGAACGATTGGGAGACATTGCTTTCAAAGAACGAAATTATGTCAATGCTCAGCGCTACTTCGACAGCTCCGCACAAGTGATTCCAGATGATTATGTAAATGCGGAATTAATCCGTAACAAGGCCAATAATCTTTCTCAACTTGTAGAAAACATAGATATTGTGACCTATGAAGATAGCGTCCAACGTATTGCTCAACTCTCGGAAAAAGACCGTGATAAATACTTGAAAGACCTTGTTAAGCAATTACAAGAAGAAGACCGATTACGCAAAGAAAAAGAAGCGCAGCGCGCAGAGGAGATGCGAAAGCTTCAGCAGCAACTAGCCATTCAAAATCAAGGCACGGGAAATAAATGGTACTGGAACAATCCGAAAAATGTGGAGCAAGGGTTTACTGAGTTTAGAAATATTTGGGGCCAGCGGGAAGATGAAAATGATTGGAGAAGATCGAACAAAGCGCCGTCCATTGATTTCACAGAATTAGCGGAAGGAGATTCACTCGTTGACTCTTTACCTCAAAGGACTAAAACCGCGATTGAGGAATTGACTCCTGAGATTTTACTTGCCGATATTCCGCTGACTGATTCCGCCATGAATGTATCCAACGAACGATTATTAGCAGCCTTATACACTTCTGGAATCATTTACAAAGACCAATTAAATGAACTTGAATTTGGAGCAAAACAATTTCAACGTGTAGTAGATATTAATGTCGAAAATAAACACGACGTATTATCCGCCTTTCAACTATACAAAATCAACGAAGGGAATCCTGGGAGGTCTTCTGTTTACAAAGATTACATTATCACTAATTACCCTGATTCAGATTACGCCAATTACTTGCGTGATCCAGATTATTTTGTGAAGAAAAAAGAAATAGAAGCGCTTGCATTGGATGACTATTTAAAATCAGTTGAACGATACGAAAGTGGACTTTACTACCCTGTTATTCTGAAAGCAAGTAACGTCATCAATGGCGAACCCGACAATAAATACAGAGGGCAATATTTCATATTGAAAGCAATGGCGATGGGTCGTGTGAATCCTGATAAAACCACGCTACTACCCACGTTAAATCAGGCGGTATTAGAATTTCCTGATACGCAAATAGCTGAAAAAGCGAAAGAACTTATAAGTTTCATAGAAAAAGGAGTGCCGCTATTCGAGGACTTTAGTGTCATTGAGAATTCAGACCTCTACAAATACAGTAGTAAAGATAAATTATTTGTACTTATCTTCCTTGAGGAAAAAGACGATTCACGATCCGCACAAACTAAGATTTCGGATTTCAATAGAGAATTTTTTAGCAGATCAAGATTAAAAACTGGCGCTCAAATGCTTTCACCGGCAGAATCAATGGTTGTTATTCGCGAATTCGACAATGCCAATGATGCGCGTGAATATGTAAAAAGTTTTGAGCGCACCAAAAAACATGTAGACGATTATAAATCACGAAAAATCATGTTTATTTCAAGTGAAAACTTTAAAGTCTTTATGAAAGAAAAAGATATTGAAGTTTATGAAAAATTCTTTTACGACAATTATTAATGTAACTTTGGTCTATGTTCAAAGGAGAGAAAAATAAAGGAGTAGTTGATAGTCCAGAGCGACTAAATAGACTTGTGAGTGGGACAAAACTCAAAGGAGATTTGACAACGGAAAGCAATCTTCGTGCAGATGGATTAATACAAGGTTCAATTTCCTGCCAAGGAAAGTTTGTACTTGGAGAACAAGGAAAACTAGAAGGAAATCTTGTCGCTTTGGAAGCAGAAATTGAAGGAACAATAGATGGCGACTTGACCGTTGATGGACTTTTAATGTTGCGGAAATCAGCAAATATTCTAGGATCCGTTCAAACAGGCCGCTTGGTTATCGAAGATGGTGCGCAGATTAATGGAAACATTACTACTGGAGATCTTCCTAAGATTGCTCCGAAACCACTTTCTAAAGTAATTGATAAAACAGCAACTGCTCCGATAGAAAAAGAAGCAGACGTCGTTTACTAACACAGATGCTCGAAGATAGTTCTAAGAAAAAAGTCAGTACTTATTTGAAATTCACATCCATTGGACTTCAAATGGGAGTACTGGTCACAGCTGCTGCATTTGGAGGAAGATGGCTGGATGAAAAGCAAGGAAATGAAACACCCATCTGGACACTTGTTTTAATTCTAATTTCAATTTTCGCTTCACTTTATCAAATCATTCGAGAAGTTATAAAAATGGGAAAAGACAATGATTAAAGACACACTTGTTTACATTGTTTTTTATGGTATCATCGGAACTATTCATTACTTCTTATTACCACAATTACCAGTAATCGATCCGTTTAACGACTTCTACCTCATGTATTTTTGCTTATTTATAGTGTCGTTAATGGGGTCAACGCTGTTTTTTTTAAATAAAAAAGTTTCTTCTAATAATTTTGCAGGAATGTTTATCGTTTTCACGACTATTCAACTTTTAGCGTGTATGTCGTTTTCGTTGGCCATTAAAGTAATACGAACTGACGATGCTAAAGTCACGTTACTTCACTTTATTAGTGTTTTCTTTATCACACTAATCTTTCAGACTATTTACCTGCTGCGCGTGCACAATAATCAGCACGAAACGGATTAGTTTTCCCAAGTAACTTCTACGATCACCTCGTTTCGTCTGTTCACCACATCAAAAGGAGCATTATACCCTAGGAAGGCAAATTCACCCGTATGACTAATTTTTTCCTTCGCCAGTGATTCCATAAGTTGCTTAGACAATTGAGTAATTGTCTCATCATTCGCCCATCCTCCAAAACGAACAGCAGCAACAATTCTCTCGGGATATTCTTCAAAATAGATGGATTGATTGTTTGGCTTCGGCAAATCTGCTCTATTCATGCTTTTCGGAACCATAAACATCATTTTAGATGTATCATTAATTTCCATCGTTACAGGAGATGTCATGGCAATCTGCTCTTTCTTTTCATTCCCTCCAAAAATATAGCCCGCTAATGTTTGAAAACCTTGACTAGAAATTTGCTTGTACGAGTTAGAAGAGAACTTCACGGAAGAATAAAGAGCTGGAGCATAGCGTCGTATTTCAAACTCATCATAGACTTTGACCACCTCATATTCGAGTGTTTCTGTATTACTTAAGTTTTTCTTCACAAATGCTGCCATTACAAAACCTACTAAAAGTATTATACCTACAACTATAAAAAATGATTTCATTATTACTCTTTTCTTTAAAGAACAAGTTGAGATCAAATAAGTTCTCGATCTTATTTCAGAGACAAGGATTTTACACGATCGGGGTAATCCGAAATAATCGCATCCACTCCAATATTAATCATTCTGCGAATCTCTTTGGGTTTATTCACTGTCCATGCCCCTACTTTAATTCCTGATGCATGTATTTCTTTTACTTTCCTCTTATTCAACAACTTATAAAATGGCGTATAATAAGCAGGTTGAAAACCTAAAGATTCGATATTAGATTCAAAGCTATTCAGGTTCGCAACAAGAAAAGAAATAGTTATCTCTGGAGCTTGGCGATGAAGCTCTTGAAGAATTCGCTCGTCGAATGATTGAACGATTAAATGATTATTGATGTTTTTCGAGCGCAAAAGCTCCACTAAAATCCCTACGTAACGCGCAGGTTCAGGATGGTGTGTATGGTCTCCTTTTGGGTCGCTTTTCACCTCAACATTAAACACAACAGGAGCAATACCTTGTTGTTTCACATAGTTTTCAACTGCATCAACAACATCTTCCAGCAAAGGCTTAACCACCTTTATATTTTCTTGCTCAGGAAAGCGGCTATGCTTTATCGAACCGCAATCGTAACAAGCGATTTGTGCATAGTTCATTTCATAAATATTATGATTTTTTGAAGGATTTTTTAACTGTTGCCCCAAGCTGTCTAAGCAAATGGCAGCAGACATGTATGGCTCATGAGAAACGACAACGCGTCCGTCTTTTGAAATGACAACATCTAGTTCTATGGCTGTAGCGCCTAATTCTATCGCTCTAATAAAGCTAGGAATAGTGTTTTCAGGGAGATAACCTCTCGCCCCTCTGTGACCATGAATTTCAATCTCCTGTTGCCCCATAACTATGAAGTTAGATAAAATAAAAACTAGCGTAAAAAAACTTTTCAATTGCGTCCGCATAAAAATAACTACTGTGTTTAAGACAAACATAGTCTTTTTGTATAAGTTCCATATCACTACACTATTAATTCTAGATTTTTCATAACTTTAGTCATTAATAAATAAATATGAAGCTTCCTTATTTTATACTCGCGTTAGGTGTTATAGTTTTGATTAGCTCGTGTAATGAGCGCGTCCAAGAGCACGATTCACCGAATCCATTATCAACAGCATCTAAAATAACAACCGAGCAACCGATTGCGCTTGTTATTCACGGGGGAGCTGGAGCGATGAAGAAAGAATTTATGTCCGATAGCCTAGAAGCAGCGTATCTTTTCGTACTCGATAGCGCGCTGAGTGTTGGGTATGAAATTTTAGAAGAAGGAAAACCGAGTATCGAAGCTGTAATTGCTGTAATTACCATCCTAGAGGACTCTCCCCTGTTTAATGCTGGTCGTGGGGCAGTTTTTACCAATACAGAAGAAAACGAGTTAGATGCCTCAATCATGGATGGTGCCACTCAAAATGCAGGAGCAATTGCTAGTGTCAAACGCATAAAGAACCCTATACTATTAGCTCAAGCAGTCATGTTAAACTCAGAACACGTAATGATGGCTGGTGAAGGAGCTGAAAACTTTGCACTGAGTCAAGGCTTTGTGCTAGTGGATCCAAGTTATTTCAGAGTAGAATCGAGACTTAAATCATTAAAAAAAGTACAAGAAGCTCAGAACAAGAAGCAGAATGCCTTTTACGACGATTATATCAAAAACTCAAAATTCGGAACCGTCGGATGCGTTGCACTTGACAAAACAGGAAACATAGTAGCCGGAACATCTACAGGAGGAATGACAAACAAAAAGTACGGGAGAATTGGAGACGCCCCCATTATTGGAGCAGGAACTTATGCGAACAATAAAACATGTGGTGTATCCTCCACTGGTTGGGGAGAATTTTTTATCCGCGGTGTGGTAGCTTACGACATTTCCGCACTGATGGAATACAAAGGACTCAGCCTCGAAGAAGCTTCAAAACGAGTTATTCATGAAAAAGTCCCTGAACTTGGAGGAAACGGAGGCATTATTGCGCTGGATACGCAAGGAAACATCTCTATGGAGTTTAACACTGACGGCATGTTTCGCGCTTCAATTGACAAGACCAAAGAACGCACTGTAGCTATTTACAAGTAAGTGATTATATCGCTAGATTTTACAACCTATTTCATACTGAAAAACAGGCGGAAGTTGTTGCTTGTTGGACATTGTTAATAACATCTCTTTTCCACCTTTGAGACAGGATAAAATCTTATTATTTTTGTTATATGAACTTTTTGGATGAACTCAACGAAAAACAACAATTAGCAGCTGCCCATATCGATGGACCTATGATGGTTATTGCCGGAGCAGGGTCTGGAAAAACTAGAGTTCTAACCTATCGCATAGCTCATTTGATGCGTCAAGGTGTTGACCCCTTCAATATTCTTGCGCTCACTTTTACCAATAAAGCTGCAAAAGAAATGAAAGAGCGTATCGGCTCGCTAGTGGGTATGGGCGAAGCCAAAAATATTTCTATGGGTACTTTTCACTCCGTATTCGCCCGGATTTTGAGGCATAATTCAGAGAAAATAGGTTTCCCATCCAATTTCACAATTTACGATACTCAAGATTCCCGAAGCTTAATAAAATCGATTATCAAAGAGATGGGACTCGATGATAAAATCTATAAGCCAGGAAGTGTTCATGGGCGCATTTCAAGTGCTAAAAACAACCTTATTTCACCAGCAGCATACGAGTCAAATGCTGAAATTGTTGGGGAAGATAGAATGGCCCGTAAGCCTGAAATTTATCGGGTTTATAAATTATATACGGAGCGTTGTTTTAAATCAAGCGCTATGGATTTTGATGATTTATTATTCAAAACCAATGAATTATTGCGGGACTTCCCCGATGTTCTTCATTATTATCAACAGAAATTTCGCTACATATTAGTGGATGAGTACCAAGATACCAATTATTCGCAATACCTCATCGTTAAAAGATTAGCTGCAGTAAATGAAAACATTTGTGTTGTTGGAGATGATGCACAAAGTATTTACTCATTTCGTGGGGCGAATATTGAAAACATTCTCAATTTCAAAAAAGATTACGCCGATTTCAAACTGTATAAATTAGAGCAAAATTATAGAAGTACGAAAAACATAGTTGATGCGGCAAACAGTATCATTGCCCGAAATGTAGATCAAATAAAAAAGGAAGTCTGGACATCCAACGATGAAGGCGGTCAAATCAGTGTGATTCGTTGTTCCACAGACAATGAAGAAGGACGAATCATCACCAATAAGATATATGACATCAAGCAAAGTACTGGCGCAAATTATAAAGATTTTGCGATCCTTTACCGCACAAATGCACAATCGAGGTCTTTTGAGGAATCCATGCGCAAACTTGGTTTACCCTATAAAATCTATGGTGGACTTTCCTTTTATCAGCGTAAAGAAGTAAAAGATTTAATTGCGTATTTCCGATTGAGTGCCAATCCCAATGACGAAGAAGCGTTAAAGCGTGTAATAAATTACCCAAGAAGGGGAATTGGAAACACTACACTCGACGCTATTTCTGTGGCAGCGCTGCAGTACAATACTTCCATGTGGAAGGTCATTTCAGATCCTCAGCAGTTTCCGCTTAACATTTCTGCGGGAATTAAAACCAAACTCGGGAACTTCGTAACAAAAGTGAAAGGCTATTCCACTAAATTAGATTTAGTACCTGCGTATGACCTAGCAAGCGATATTGCCACAACGACAGGTATCATGCGCGAATTGTATGAAGACAAAACTCCAGAAGGAGTGGCGCGGTATGAAAATATTCAAGAATTACTTGCCGGTATTAAAGAGTTCTCTGTGTCCCAGCCCGAAGACGAAAAGGCAACCTTGGCAGATTTTTTAGTTGATGTAGCGCTCCTTACCGATGCCGATCAAGAATCGGAAGAAGATTTAAACAAAATCACGCTCATGACCATTCACGCGTCGAAAGGATTAGAGTTTCCACATGTGTTCATAGTCGGACTTGAAGAGAATTTATTTCCCTCCCAATTATCCTTGACTTCAAGAACGGAGTTGGAGGAGGAACGCAGACTTTTCTACGTGGCCCTCACCCGAGCAGAAAAATCATGTACATTATCTTACGTGACTACTCGTTTTAAATGGGGTCAGCTCATTACTGCTGAACCTAGTCGTTTTATTGATGAAATTGATGAGCGCTTTGTGAACTTTGAGAACAGACAACAGAAAAGTGGCGGTGGAGTTTCTTTGAAAGGATTTAATCGGCCTTCTGATTATAATAAACCCCCGACTTCTCGCATGCAAGAGCGTTCTTCTGGCGTTCCAAAAAACTTAAAAAAAATATCGGATTCCCCCAACACTAGCTCTTCTTCCGGTGGAACAACACAACCATTAAAAGTAGGCTATAATGTCGAGCATGATCGCTTTGGAAAAGGAAAGGTCACTGGCCTCGAAGGATCATTCCCCAATCAAAAAGCTACTGTATTTTTTCCAAGGGTAGGACAAAAAGTATTGATTTTGAAATTTGCTAAGCTTCAGGTATTAGACTAGCGTTGAGTGCACTTGTAAAGCTAATTTATTACATTCCCATTAACAAGAGCTCAATATCCTTATATCGCAAGTCGAATACTTTTCCAAGTATCTCACTGGTTATTGTTCCTTTGTACATATAAACTCCACTTCGAAATCCTGGATCACGCTTTATAAGTTGAGCCACTCCGCCACTATCCCCTGTTGTAAGTAATAATGGAGAAAAAATATTAGACAACGCAAAAGAAGCGGTTCTGCTTACACGCGATGCAACATTTGGAACGCAATAGTGCGTTACGCCAAATTTTTCAAAAGTAGGTTTTTCATGATTCGTGATCTCACTGGTTTCAAAGCATCCTCCCTGATCTATACTGATATCAATAATCACAGCACCTTGTTTCATGTTTTGCACCATTTCTTCCGTAACAATACAAGGGGTTTTACCAAATGGAGAACGCACAGCTCCTATCACTACATCTGCCCTCATTAATGCCTTAGACAATACTTTAGGTTGTATAATTGAAGTATACAAACGCTGACCCGTTGCCGTTTGAAGTCTTCTCAATTTGCTGAGCGAGTTATCAAAAACCTTCACAGAACACCCTATACCGAGGGCACTTCGCACAGCGTATTCACCTACCGTTCCAGCACCTAAAACAACCACTTCAGCTGGCTGAACACCCGCTATACCTCCTAACATAACCCCTTTTCCAGAAGAGTAGGAACTTAAAATTTCGGCAGCAATTAAGATAGATGTATTTCCAGCAATTTCTCCCATCGCCCTCACAACAGGAAAATGACCGTCTTTGTCCCTAAAATAATCCCAAGCAATTGCTGTGACTTTTTTCTCCATTAATTTCTGAAGAATCTTCTTTGGTTGCATAGATATTTGAAGTGCGGATATCAATGTTTGACCCGAAGTCATCATTTCCACCTCTTCTTCTATAGGCGGCGAAACTTTAAAAATTATATCACATTGAAAAACATCTTTTGAATCGTAAACGATTTCTGCACCTGCTTCACTGTAATCATTATCTGAAAAATTGGCATATTGACCTGCTTTTGTCTCCACCTTAATTCGATGTCCATTCGCTACCAGTAAAGAAACAGCCTCAGGAACAAGTGCTACACGGTGCTCCTGAAAGGAAGTCTCACGCGGAACTCCAATGTGTAAACTACCCTTTTTACGAGCTATCTCGAGCATCTCCTCTTGCGGCAATAAACGGCCTTCTTTCATGAGGTTTCTAATCAATTCAGGATCATTAATCATCTTCTTGGAATTATCGTAATTAAGTATACCATACGTTACATTAGAAAAAAAGTTATCCTAAAACAGTTGTTATTCGAAGTAAGCGCACATTTATTCTTTACGTTAGATGTTTTTTCACCAAAGTAAGGACGGTTTACAGTATCCCGTATTACGATATTCTCCAAGCACAGCGAATAAATAAATCAACGTGACAACTAAATTAATCCACAATTGTTATGAATTCATAACCTTGGATTGTTAATCCTGACTATTTTTGTAACATGTCCGAAAATAAGGCCAAAATCGATGTAAAAATATTTAGACGATTACTGCAGTATGCGCGGCCGTATAGATTTTACCTAATTTCAGCATTCCTTTTCACACTCGCCATTTCGTTTACGGCGCCTTTGCGTCCTTACATACTCGGGGATATAGTTAACAAATTTATAGTTCAAACAAAAGACCTCGATAGCTTATACTTTTGGACACTCGTTGTGATTGGAATTTTGGCAATAGAAACCATCTTTCAATTTTTCAACACCTATTTCGCTAACTTACTAGCTCAAAGCATCGTGCGAGACATGCGAAAAAAATTGTATGCGCACATGACTTCTTTTAAAATGAAGTATTTTGATAAAACACCAATTGGTTCAGTAGTTACAAGAGTAGTCTCTGACATGGAAGCAATATCAGAAGTGTTTTCGCAAGGACTTGTAAATATGATGGGAGACTTCATCATCTTGATAACCATTTTAGCCTGGATGTTCTTCACAGACCCTATGCTCACCCTGTTTATATTGATTCCCATACCGCTTTTAATTATTGCCATTCGAATTTTTGCCCGCGCCATGAAAAAAGCGTATCAAAAGGAACGTGTAGAGGTGAATAAACTAAATACATTCGTGCAAGAACGCCTAACAGGAATGGCTATTTTGCAACTTTTCAATCGAGGAAAAGTAGAACAAAAACGTTTTGAAGAAATCAACAAACGGCACATGAATGCGCACATCGACACGATATGGGCTAACTCGATTTTCTTTCCTGTGGTAGAATTCCTAAGCTCCTTATCGATTGCTTTTCTTGTGGTGTATAGTGCTTATGCAGTTAGTGTTGAAGCGGAGATCACGGGGGAATCAACAGGGACTTTTGTAATGTATACCCTTTGGGTGAATATGCTTTATCGCCCAATTCGTCAACTGGCAGATAAGTTCAACGTTCTTCAACGTGGGATGGTTCGTGCAGAACGTGTTTTTGAGACATTAGATACTGATTTACAAATTCAAAATACCGGTTCTATAAAAAAATGCAACTTTCAAAAAGAGATTATCTTTAAGGATGTTTGGTTTGCATACAAGGAACCAGAATGGGTCTTAAAAGATATTAACTTAACCATTGAGCCGAATACTACTGTTGCTTTTGTAGGTGCTACTGGAGCGGGGAAATCATCTATTGTTAATTTACTTTCCCGCTTTTATGAATACCAAAAAGGTGGTATTCACGTTGGAGAAATTGACTTAAAAGAATTAGAGATAAACTACTTACGACAAAACATTTCAGTTGTACTTCAAGATGTATTTCTATTTTCTGATAGTGTTCACAACAATATCACTCTCGGCGATAAAGAAATAACTAGGGAACAAGTTATTGAAGCAGCCAAAGTGGTGGGCGCACATGATTTCATTATGCGTTTACCGAATAATTACGATTATGAAGTGGGGGAACGCGGAGGTGTGTTATCAGTTGGTCAACGTCAATTACTGGCATTTATTCGAGCTTACGTATATAATCCACATATTCTTATTCTCGATGAAGCTACATCAAGTGTAGACAATGAGAGTGAAGAATTGATACAACGCGCCACAGAGAAATTAACAATAGGCAGAACATCCATTGTTATCGCTCACCGTTTATCGACCATACAAAAAGCAAATAAGATAGTGGTTTTAGATAAAGGAGAAATAAAAGAACAAGGAACTCACCAAGAATTACTTCAACAGAATGGTTTTTATAAAAACTTATATGAAAAACAGTTTTTGGAAAAAAAATAGTTTACTATTTCTTCACAAAGGGATAGAAGTTGGGAGGGTTTGAGATTGACGCATTAAAGTGATAGGTAAAAGAAATAAACTATGTTAAGATTAAAAATAGGAGGTGTACCGGAACATTTTAATTTACCTTGGAAGCTCGCCATTGAAGAGGGAAGGTTTCGCGAAAAAAACATTTATCCCCATTGGGAAGATATCGCAGGTGGAACGGGGCAAATGGTGCGTGGTTTAGAAAATGGATCTATTGACGTCGCAGTATTGCTCACGGAAGGGATTACAAAATCTATCCTCGAAGGCTTAGATGCAAAAATTATTCAAATTTACGTTACTAGTCCGTTGAGATGGGGGATTCATGTACCTACTCATTCCACTATTCAAACTAAAGCAGACCTTCAGGGTAAAACCTTCGCCATTTCTAGAACGGGATCAGGATCTCATTTAATGTCTTACGTCCTTTCGAATCAAGAAGGATGGAATACAAAAGACTTAAAATTCAATGTAGTTGGTGATATTTACGGTGGACTTTGGTCCTTGGAAAATAATGAAGCACAAGCTTTTTTATGGGAGAAATTCACAACAAAACCACATGTGGATGCTGGAAAATGTAGAATTATCGATGAAGTTGTTACACCTTGGCCATGTTTCTGCATTGCTGTTCGAAAAGAAATTTACGACAATCATCCTTCCGAATTAAAGGACTTGTGCATGGTTGTAAACACTCGAGCAGCGCAGCTAAAAAATGAAAGTGACGCTATAGAAATACTCGCTTGGCGATACAATTTGGAAGAAGAAGATGTGAAACAATGGTTTGCCCAGACGGAATGGAACTACACCGGAGCAGAACAACCGAAAGCCTTTGAATTAACCATAGACTATTTATTGAAATTAGGCTTGATTACCAAGGAGCAATCCAGCGAATTCATGAAAAAGTTATTTTAGCACAATGGGGAGAATAAGCGATAAAAAAGGGGTGCACCAAATCCTTCAACTAGCAAAAAGTTTTGGTTTAAAGAAAATTGTCTTTTCACCAGGATCGCGCAATGCACCTTTATCTATTTCTTTTTCTCAGTCACCCGATTTTGAGTGCTTTATAATTCCTGATGAGCGAGCTGCTGCATTTTATGCGCTTGGAATGGCGGAGCAACTCAATGAACCAGTAGCAGTAGTATGCACCTCTGGGTCGGCTGTTCTTAACTATGCGCCCGCAG
>Ga0136559_1000319_pt1 | contig 16682 bp, 16 predicted proteins | sample AntRauMeHopE1496_FD_104633 | JGI IMG/M metagenome (GOLD analysis project Ga0136559, IMG submission 104633) | Saline lake microbial communities from Rauer Islands, Antarctica - Metagenome Hop E1 #496 | ecosystem: Environmental > Aquatic > Non-marine Saline and Alkaline > Saline | place... | reverse complement strand
TCTGGTAAAACGGTAGATAGGGTGTAACCTGCAGCCGCTATAATGGTTTCAGTAAGTGCGTTTACGCTTATTTGGGTGAGCACGTTTTCATGTCCGTAACCGCGTCGTGGGTCGCTATTAACTTGGTCTATAAGTTCTTGAATGGTACTGGAACCATTACCTACCACGTTTGCAGGCGTTCTTTTTGCAGCGGCAACAAGCACATGGTTTATAACGAGTAAGCGGTAATCTTCACCTACGATCATTTTTTCTATAATTACGCGGGCCGACACTTCTTTGGCCTCGTTAAAGGCTACTACGGCTTCTTCATAGGTTTTTACACCTACGGTAATGCCTCTGCCGTGGTTACCGTCTATAGGTTTCACCACTAGTGGGTAGCCTACATACCTGCATGCTTCTTCTAGCGAGCTTTCCTTGCGTATAATCTCACCGCGTGGCACCGGAACTTCTGAGGCTTGTAGCAAAAACTTTGTATCTTCTTTATCGCACGCCAGTTCTACACCTATACTGCTGGTCTCGCTGGTCACGGTAGCTTGTATACGTTTCTGGTTTGCGCCATAGCCCAGCTGGCATAACGAGTATTTGTTAAGACGTATCCACGGGATACCGCGGCTCTCGGCCTCCTCAACTATAGAACCTGTGCTAGGGCCCAAACGGGTTGCTTCTCGCAATATGCGCATTTCCTGAATGTCTTCTTGCAGGTCATAAGCCTTATTATTTATAAGTGCCTCGCAAATGCGTATTGCTGCTTTCGCAGCGTAACGGCCCACTTCTTCTTCGGTATAAGAGAAAACAACATGGTACACTCCTTTCTCGCCATAACCGCGAGTGCGACCAAAACCAGTATCCATGCCGGCCATAGTTTGTATCTCTAGTGCAATGTGCTCTGCAACGTGGCCCATCCAGGTACCATCTTTAACGCGCATAAAAAAGCCACCGGGACAACCCTCAGAACAGCGGTGCGTGTATAACTCAGGCAACATTTTTTCTAATCGTTCAGAAAAACCTGGAATCTTGTTTGTGGGAAATTCTTCCATTTCTTCAAGATCTAGAACCATGACTATAAGTTTGTGACGTCGTATAGACCAGTAATTAGGGCCTCGCATAGCATTAATTTCTCTGATTTTCATATAAGAAAAGGTTTTAATTAAGTTGTTTATAAATGTATGCCTTTCTATGGACAAAGAGTATTTTTGCGTAAAATAAAAAACAGTCGAAATGAAAATCAAAGGAACACTTATCCCTATAGGTGGTAACGAAGATAAAGGAATAGATACCAGTGAGATGTATAACCTAGAATTTATACAAGAGGGCATCTTGTCGCGTGTAGTTTTAGAGAGTGGCGGCACCGAGGCCATTATTGCCATAATACCCACAGCGAGCAGCATACCGGCTGAGGTTAGTGAAAATTACATCACGGCGTTTGAAAAGCTAGGTTGTAAAAATATACACATACTAGACATACGCACCCGCGAAGACTCTGACAAAACAGAATATATCGACATTATGCGCAAGGCAAATTGTGTCATGTTCAGCGGTGGTAACCAGTCTGTAATTACCGAGAAAATAGGTGGCACGCTGTTGCACGACATTATGCTTACCCGTTATTACAACGAGCGTTTTGTAATCGCGGGAACGAGTGCAGGAGCTATGTGCATGTCCCAAGAGATGATTACCGGCGGCAGCGCCAAAGAATCGTTTACAAAAGGTGCCGTTTCTATGGGCGAGGGCATGTCTTTTAATACCAGTCTTATTATAGACTCGCACTTTATACGCCGTGGCCGTTTTGGTAGGCTTGCCGAGAGTGTTGCAAAATTTCCAAACTTACTAGGCGTAGGTCTCGCCGAAGACACCGGTCTGGTCATTAAAAAAGGACGCCTTGTAGAGGTTATAGGTTCCGGAATGGTGATTTTATTTGACCCACGTAAAATGCGCCATAACAACCTGCCATTCATAAAAGAAAACGAAAATTTATCCATAGCAAACTTGCAGACACACGTACTTTCTAACGGCGATGTATTTAATATAAGAAAACGTAAAATAGATATTATACCCGCAGGACTTATTAATGCAGTTTAGCGTGCAGCAAAACTACTATTTTTAATCTAAGGCTTTTATTAGAACTCTTTTAAAAGGCTTTTTGAGTTTGTATTAATCTTCATAAATCCTAATCGTTTTCGGTGAGTTCGCTTTCGCGAAAGCGTTACTCTGAATAATGTAACCTAAAATCTAGAGTCATGTCGGTTATTTCATCACCATTTTGATAATGTGCTTTTACATAGTAAATCTCTTTTCTATCGTCAGTAATACGTCGATGATATTCCAAAACACCTTTTTCTTTTTTGGGTAACCATCTAATTCCGAGCCCCATATTGCTGCCAGGTTCTGGTAATAAAATTACAACTATGTATTTAAAGTCATTTAAATCAAAATCAAAACCATCTAGTTTATAGTAGTTCCAACCCTTTTTATCCACTGAAAATTCATGAGTTACATGGGGTATATTATTAGGGTATATACTATCTCTGCTGTTTGATAGTGCAACAATTAGCGTAAATTTTTTATTTGTGTTATTGAATTTTGTTTTATTGCCGCGATAATTACTTTGACCAGATTCTTTAAAATAAAGTTCAATGCCATGTAAATTATTACCTTTAACCTTGTCCCTCACGATAGAAGAAGCTGCATAGGTACCCCCAAACTGCGTGGCTTTGTAGCCTTTGAGTTTCAAAACTTCGTGCTGTTTGTTACCATTTATCAAAATTGTTTCTAGCGACATTTGACCGGTTACAATATAAAAACCCTTATCTAACTTATGCAAGTCAAAGATTTCTTCATAAAAACTGTAGTAAAGCTTTACTGAGTCTGCCGATTTTAAGAGCAACGGTTGTACACTAATGACAGAATCTTTTGATTTATATAATTGATATCCATTATTCTTAAAGGCTTTAATGTAAAATTCTGTTTGTATGATACCGTCATGTGAGAGTTTGAATGACAGTTGTTGTCCTTGCGCAGCTTGCACAATAAATAATACGAAAAACCCCTGTACTATTTTAGAAGTACAGAAGTTTTTGAAATTTTCAATAAGTGTATTTTTCAATAGGTTCAAAGTTTTAACATGGTATAATTACATTACGTTCCGTTCGCCCACGAATACCAAATATACCTCTTCTTGTCATAGTATAAGTCTCGTAAAAGCCTATAGGCTGACCGTCTCTGTATTCCATGTGACAGGGATCTATAAGAGTACCTCTCCAGCACCACCACCGGCCTTCAGTACCCGTATTTGGTAAATTTCCTTTTAAAATAGCAGTTGTTTCAAAATCAAAGTTATCGAGTAACTCTATTTGCAGTTCAGTTCCATCTAGACTTCCTACCTCGTGATAAAAATCTTTAGTCGCTTGGATAGCGTCTATTTGTTCTTGATTAAGAGTGTTGTCGGCTAAAAAAGGTCTAATATATAATCCCAAACACCAATTTGCTCTTCTTGGCTAAGAGCTAGAAAAGGGTCGTCACTGTTTTTTTCTAAACTGCCGTTTACTGTTTTCCAATAGAGACCGCCGTAGTCTTTTGTGAGAATTTCTTCTTCGTTTTGACAACTGACCAGTGCCATAACACATGCTAAAATTAAAATCGGTTTTTTTATTTATGATTGTTTAAAGTAACCGCGAAATCTAAAAAAATAATGTTTGCAAATTTTACGTCTCAATTATTGCTTTAAGACACACGTTTTATTGATGAAAAACCATCAACTGACTTAATCGTTAGATCATAAGTGTTATAAAAATAAATGAGAAAATGATGTTTATCGATATTTCAACAAATTAATGGTGACACTGTTGTTTCTGTATCTTAATCTTTATATATAGCAATGGTTTTCGGTGAGTTCGCTTTCGCGAAAGCGCGGTACATACCAGCCGTATTAAATTCTAATGAGATATTTCCCTGCGAGTCCACGGCTATAAGACCGCCATCGCCACCTAGTTCTAGCAGGCGTTTCTGGACAACCTCGTGCGTGGCTTCTTGCAGGCTCAGGTTTTTAAATTCTATGAGCGCACTCACTTCATAAGCCACCACACCGCGTATAAAATACTCGCCGCTGCCCGTGCAACTCACGGCACAAGTGGCATTGTTTGCATATGTTCCAGCACCTATCATGGGACTGTCGCCTATGCGTCCCCATTTTTTATTGGTCATGCCACCGGTTGAGGTCGCCGCAGCAACATTGCCATGCTGGTCTAAGGCAACCGCGCCTACGGTACCAAATTTTGCGTCTTTCTTAACCGAGTGGTCTAGTTGAAAACTATTGCTTCCTTTAATTTCTTGCCATTGCTCGTAACGCAACTGGTCGTGAAAATAGGCTGGTGGTAAGACCTCGATGTTTTGGGATTTTGCAAACTGCATCGCGCCGTCGCCCGCTAGAAAAACGTGTTCAGACTGTTCCATGACCAGCCTTGCCAAATCCACCGGGTTTTTAATGCCCGTAACCATAGAAACCGCACCAGCGCTGCGATTGCTGCCGTCCATAATAGAGGCGTCCATCTCGTGTGTACCTTGTGCTGTAAAAACGCTGCCTTTTCCAGCATTAAATAGTGGTGAATCTTCCATACTGCGCACGGCTGCTGCCACAGCATCTATAGCGGTGCCGTTACTTTCTAAAATGCTTGTTGCGATGGTAACGGCCTCGTCCAGAGCGGCTGTATAAGCTTGTTCTTTCTCTGTAGTCATATGTTCTTTAAGCAGCGTGCCTGCGCCACCGTGTATGGCTATGGAATAGTTTTTCATGGTCTATTGTTAGATGTTCAAAGATAGGGTTTGTAATAGTGCTCAGCGCGTCGATTTAAATTTCAACAATAAAACAGGTTATTAATAACTACTTGGCTATTGTTTAACTATGGCGATTTTTTATTTCTTAAGCACTGGAAACTTCATGACTTTAGTGCCATGGACAATGTTTTTTTCATTACCACTTTAGGACTTGCGATAGGCGCCGTAATTATACTGACTTTAGAAGAAATTGCATGTAGCTATGCACGTACCAAAAGAAATGATAAAAAAGCCAGTTTACAACAGCAGCTCCACGCTATTAAAAAAACGAAAGCAGTCACTAAACCGCAAGACATGGTGCGGGCAACAAGCCAAGAATGGATTTATAATTTTGCAGCAGGGACACAAAAACACATGCTAAAATCACTAGAACCATTGATAAAAAATACAAAAACATTACAAAACAGCGCTGGAAGTAGAAACGATTTTCACGACATATTTTCCCGTAAAGCACGATACTGCTTTAACGATTTTAGAGGTGTATCACTTACTTACCTTACTAAACGCAGGCATTCACAATGCGGTCGTACATGCTCAAGCGCGCTATGCGTTTGCGATTACCTCGCTACAAGATGAGCAACTAGCAGTTATCGTTCATGATAATGGATACGGTTTTAATGTAAAAACTCTGGAACAAAAGGTAGGTATAACTGGTATTATAGGTGCAGCACTACAACTAAATGCTGACTTAAAATATACCAGCACCTTGAGGAACGGTACTGTGGTTAACGCAATCATCTCTAAACCGCGCACAAAGGTATCCGCGGTTTAGCGCCCCCCATTTTAAATAGGTTTAAGATAGGATGTATAGCTGCGTACAACCTTATTTGCACATAAAACAGCATTTCCTAAACCAGAAAAAATTTCAAAAAGGAATGGCAGAGAATTTCTTTTCAAATCTTGCCGACCGTGTCATTACATTGTCATAGGTCACAGCTGCGATACCTACTAGGTTTTGGATTTTCACAATTTCTTTGTAAATCACGGGGTCTAACATATAGCTGTTTAGGCAATTATATACCTAAGCCATCTCGCGGGTTGCAGAATGGTCACATAGAACCTCTTCATACAACGGCCACGCATGCTACATGCACAGTCTCTCCCTCGTTCGTTTGGCTCGGGATATAGTTTTTGTAGACATAGATTTCAGCGCAACTTAGGTCCTAATGGTGCAGTGCCTTTTTATACCTAAACGTAAATAAATTACGCAAATAACGGTATGTGTTGTATTATTTTACCAATTCGTCTATCTCTTCAATGAGTAACCACTGCTCCGGGAATTGCTCTTGCACACTAATCTTTAGTTGCTTAAGTTTAAGTACGTTTATTTTATCTTCTTCGCGGTACGTGCGCACACACTGGTAGCTCTTTTGTATTTCTTGATCTCGCTTTGAGTAGCTAGGCTTTACGGTCTTGTGATCGCTTTCATGGTAAACCATATTAAAGCTATAGCAGTCTGCAGGACCAGCATAGGCACTTACAATGTTGCTGCCTACTGCTAGGAACAACATACCGTCGGCCGGTGTAAAAAGCACCTCTTCCTTATAGGTAACGGTACAGTCTGTAAATTGTATAAGCATGAGCTTGCCATTAATATTGCGTTGTCCCGTAACATTGAGCCCTTCTACCCGTATACCACTATCATAAGTAAACGCAATGCGCTCGTTATCGTAAAAATTATAAGCTTGTAAATCGCGTGGACCCATATCTTCTATAGACAGGTTTATACCTTTTAATTTCCCTATAGGCGATAAGAAACCTTGTTTATGTGTCTCGCGACCGTGACCTATAAGTTCCTTCTCGCGGTAAGCAAGTGCGGTCTCTCCTTTAGTCTCAAAAAATACAACTTGGCTGTCTTCATTTGTAATCATGCGTGTAAACACGCCACTTACTTGTAGGCCCGTATTTATTTCTATAGTTCCCAGACTTTTAGAGTCTATAAGTTTTTGCAACCCGCGATGACCGCCCTTGCGCACAGCCATGGTGCTGGCAAACTCTTCTAGCACTTCCATAAGATGTGCAAAGCTAGGTGTGACAAACAGTTGTGGTTGTTGCTTTGTAATATCAAAATCTTGATAAGCAGCATCTATAGAATAAGGTTGCTTCACAACCTCAGGCTTTAGGCAGTTTGCACTCTCGCCTATACTCGATAATAGTCCCGCGCCGTAAATTTTAGGGTCATCTAAGCTTCCTATTAAACCATACTCAACCGTCCACCAGTGCAGGTTGCGTATTAAGGACATCTCGCTAGGTTCTACCTTTTTATTTTGTAGGGTTGTTACAGTGTCTTCGGCAGCAGTAATTTGCTGGTCTAGGGTTTTGTTTGAATCGTCTGTGCGCAGTTCTTTAAGTATCGAAAGTGCACGTACGGCTTCGTACATAGCCGTGTCGTGGGCGCTGGTAATGGCTTTACAACCCAGCTCGCCAAAACGTCTTAAATACTCTGCATAGTCTGGACTTGCAATAATGGGTGCGTGGCCAGCTGCTTCATGAACAATATCTGGTGCAGGTGTGTATTCTATATTTTCGAGCTTGCGTATGTCTGCTGCTATAACAAGTATTTTGTAAGCCTGAAACTCCATAAAAGCATGAGGTGGTATAAAACCATCTACTGCAACCGCCGCCCAGCCTATCTCTTTTAAAATGCGATTCATACCGTACATAGACGGTATTTCTTCTATAGAGATACCTGTTTTTTTAAGACCGTCTAAATAGGATCCGTGTGCAACTTTTCCCAGAAAATCTACATTTTTGCGCATTACATAGCGCCACACAGCCTGGTCTTGTGCGGTGTAGAGCTCATAATTTTGAGGTTTGATAAATTGCTTGAGATGCGGCGGTAACCTATCTATTAAGGGGTTTGTAGGAATGTGCTCGAGCATAGTTTTATAGTAAAGTTCAAAGCTAGTCATAAAGTCGTTATTTCAAGCAGCCATGGTAAAGTTTTACGTTATCATAAGATAAGAAGCAACACTTATATTTGCAATACATGAATCGCAAGCAACAAATCTTAAAAACCGCATCGCAGCTCTTTAAAGAACGTGGTTATGCCGCCGTTACCATGCGCGACATTGCAGAGACTATGGACATAAAAGCCGCCAGTCTTTACAATCACATTTCTGGCAAACACGAGTTACTGGCCAGTCTTATACTGCAGGTTGCCCACGAGTTTACAGCGGGTATGAATGCTGTTCAGAGTCTAGAGGAATCCGCTTTCGCGAAAGCAGAAAAATTAATATCCCTACACATAAAAATAGCCCTGCGTTATACAAATGCGCTCGCAGTTATGAACACTGACTGGATGCACCTGGAAGGAACCGATTATGTAGAATACAGCAGCATGCGCAAAAAATATGAGCAGGACTTTAAAAATATATTGCTGGACGGTATGAAAACTGGCGAGTTTGCAACGGGAAATGTAGACACCATGCTGTTTACCCTGTTAAGTACCCTGCGATCTATATATTTATGGGTTCCCAGAAAATCTCCTGCCGACTTGCAGCTACTTACGACTGAATTGCCGCGGTTGCTTCTTAACGGCATTCGGGCAGTTTAACGCCTGTTTGTGGTAGCATATTGCGCAGCACCACCTACTGATTGCGCACTGTTTGCTATTACGGCTCTCGATTTTTTAGTCGCTCAGGTCATATCTTGTAAATAAGTAGGAGCAGGCCGTGATTTAAAAATAGGTTGAAATACCCAACACATTTTACAAATTAACAGGTAAAATCCTACAAGTATTTTATCATTTGTGCACAAATAAGGCGATAGGCATAGTGCTGCATATTTTCTTTTGTTGCATATTTGTATTGGAAACATACATAAAAGTTAATCAATCTAAGGATTAGGGAATTCGTTCATGTTTTCAGCTTAATTAAACAGCTCTTGGGTTTAGGGAACCATGAGCTGTTTTTTTATTGCCTTTTTGCAAGCTCTGCCTCGATGTCTTTAAGGGCGAAACCTTTTGCTTTTAAAAGGACGATGTAGTGATACATGAGGTCTGCAGCTTCATAAAGAAATAACGTATCATCAGTTCCTAAAGCTTCAATCACGGTTTCTACGGCTTCTTCGCCCACTTTTTGCGCTACTTTATTCATGCCTTTTTGTACCAGTGAATAGGTGTAGGAACCTTCAATCTTATCATCTATACGCTGGTTTATCGTTTTTTCTAGATCATTAATTGTAAAACGATTGCTTGTATTTGGTACGCTTTCGCGCAAGCGGGATTTTTCAACTACCTCTTCACCTAAAACAGGTAAGCTATCAAAACAACTAGTTGCTCCCGTGTGGCAAGTAGGGCCATGAGCAGTCGCTTTAATAAGTAGTGTGTCGTCATCACAATCTATGTTTATACTAACGACATCTAGGAAGTTTCCAGACGATTCTCCTTTAGTCCACAGCCGCTCTTTGCCACGTGAGTAAAAGGTCACGCGATTGTCATTTTGGGTTTTTTTATAGGCTTCTTCATTCATAAAACCGAGCATAAGCACCTGCATGGATGTCGCGTCTTGAATGATTACGGGAACGAGCCCATCTGTATATTTACTAAAATCAGGTTGCATGTGTTTGTTCTTTTAAAAATTGTTCAGGTGAGTAAGTAGTGATTAAAGATTGCTCAAATCTTTTAAAGTTGCGGGTAATAGTGACATCGCAGCCCGCGGCTACGGCACTTTGATATTGCAGCGCGTCTTCAAAATTTTTCCGGCCGCTTAACAATGCGAGTTCTGCCTGATTTTCAGCCATGGGCGAAATGATATTTTTTTTTTGAGTTTTAAGAATCTTAATGGGAAATCATAAACCTTATAGTGCCGGCTTAATATATAATAAGCATTAACCAGACTTAAAGAACTTATCATGTAGTTTAAACCTTTATTTTCAATTGCGTTTAGCAAGTTAAGAGCGTTTACGTGGTCATCCCGACGAGTAGACATCAGGTCCACAAGAATGTTAGTATTCCAAAAAAATCTTCAATTGGCATATTTTTTTAATAAATAGTCGGCTTTTGACTTTTTGTAATCATAATAATCTGTCAGCGATATTTTACCTTCCTCTTTGAAACTCATTGCAATTTCCCGCACCTCGGGTGACAAACCTTCATAAATATAATATTCTTTGGGTTTAACAGGTCGTCTCAAGTAATCCTCAACAAATTGTTTAAGGCTTATTCCTTGCTCTTTAACATATTCCTTAGCCAACGCGATAATTTCCTTATCCAATTTTAACGTGAGTTTTGTGTCCATAATCGCATTATTGATACAAATGTACGTGCAAAATTTAAAAGCTGTAAGGACAAAACAAGTTTCCCCTCAGGCAGCAATCTGCTGTCGTTAGTTCTGAGTTTCTGGGTAAGCCACTCAGGCGTAAATCTTCTGTAGCTAGTACCACGTACTTCGGTTTGTAGTTAAACCATCGCAGGACAGTTCCCCTTAATGTCTGCCCTAAAGCTAAGTGTTAACTATGAGCAGGACGGTTTTGCTCGCTCGCAACCCTAACGTTTTTAAAAGACCGTCATTCCTCAACAACCCTAACCGCAAGACCAGCGTCACGCAACTGCGCCTTTAAAGCAGGCACAGGCAACTCGCCAAAATGAAAGATACTCGCTGCCAGTCCAGCACTTGCCTGGGTGTTTTTAAACAAATCTATAAAATGAGCTGCCGTGCCACCACCACCAGAGGCTATGATGGGTATGTTCAGCTTCCGTGAAAGCGTATTAGTCAACTCCAGCGCAAACCCATTTTTAGTACCATCATGGTCCATACTGGTAAGCAATATCTCACCAGCACCGCGCCGTTCTATCTCTTCACACCAGGCAATGGTCTCTAGTGCTGTTTCCACGCGGCCGCCGGCTATGAAAACACGATTTCTGCGCAGGCGCAAACCTTCTGCCACTAGTTCTTCGTTACTGGGTAATTCCGTTTCCCCAGTCAATCCATCGTAGGACGGGTTCATTTCATCATCAAGCTTAATCGCTGTTCCATCTGAAGGCGCAGCACAACGCTCTAAACTCTGAAATCCGAACTCTGAGCTCATAACTTGTTTCGTGTCTACGGCCACCACAACACACTGACTTCCCAGTTCTGCAGCCAGTTCACTTATAAGTTCTGGTCGTTTAACCGCCGCACTGTTAATAGCAATTTTGTCTGCACCGGCTTTTATTAGTTCTTTAGCAAGTGCTACATCACTAATGCCGCCACCTACCGTAAATGGTATATTAAGTACGGCAGCAATTTCTCGTACAAGAGTTACGAGCGTGTCGCGTTTTTCTATAGTCGCCGTAATATCTAGGAAACAAAGCTCGTCTGCACCTTGTGCGGCATACTGCTTTGCAAGCTCCACAGGATCGCCAGCATCGCGCAAGCCTACAAAGTTTATTCCCTTAACGGTACGCCCATCTTTAATATCCAGGCACGGTATAATTCTTTTTTTTAACCCCATAATTTCCGCGAAGGTGGAAATCTTTCATTCCTAACCTCCAATTTTTTAATTAGTTACTTTTTATATAGTCATACCGCCGCAGGGCGGAAATGGTGTCTCGCTTGCTGCACGTTTGTTTAGTCAAACCGCCGCAAGACGGTTTTGCAATGTCATTATGCTGTATCGCGGAATCGGTTTTTAACTACTTCTCATGTTTTCAACTCAAACCATTTACATAACAACTTTATATGGTCATTATGCCGCAGGGCGGCATCGGTTACTCACTAACTGTAAGGTTGTTTATTAAACGGTACGCTACAAAAAATCCCGCAACTCTTTAAACGTTATTCTACCTTCATAAAAAGCTTTACCTACGATCGCTCCTTCACAACCCATCGCGCGCAAGCGATGTAAATCGGCCACGGTAGTAACGCCACCGCTTGCTATTAAATTCAGACTCCTGAATTCAGAATGCAGATTCTTATTCAAAATCTCTGATTTGACACGATGATTCTGAATTTCCAATTCAGGATTAAAAGTTCCCCGCCCGCTTGAAGGGGTTAGGGGTAGGCCTTCACGCACCTTCAAACGCTGAACTCTGAACTCGTAACTCTCAACTATCTCCCTATACAACTCATAACTAGGGCCAGCAAGCATACCATCTTTTGCAATGTCTGTACAAATTACGTATGCAATGCCTTTGTTGTTCCACTCTGTAATGAATTTCACAACCTCTAGCTCGCTACTTTCTAACCAGCCGTGTGTAGCAATCATGCCATCTTTAGCATCGGCTCCTAGAATGATTTTACTACTGCCGTATGTTTCAATCCAGCTCGCAAATGTTTCCGCATCTTTTACAGCGATGCTCCCGCCGGTCACTTGTTTTGCACCGCTTTCAAAAACGGTCTGTATGTCGTCATTTGTTTTTACACCTCCGCCAAAATCCACCTGCAAGCTTGTCTGACTAGCAATTTTTTCTAGAATTTTCCAGTTTACAACGTGGGCGCTTTTGGCACCGTCTAAATCTACAAGGTGCAGGTATTGAATACCGTTTGCCTCAAATTCTTTGGCAACCTCTAGTGGGTCTTCATTATAAACTGTTTTCTGGTTATAATCGCCCTGAGAAAGCCGCACACATTTCCCGTCTATAATGTCTATTGCTGGTATAATGCGCATGCCGCACGACGACTGACTGCCGGCTGCGCTTGTGGTGACCGATGACTGCCTATTGCTCATGTGATATATTTATAAAATTCTTTAATATTTGTGCGCCTATACTTGCACTTTTTTCTGGATGAAACTGCGTTGCATAAAAATTATCTTTTTGCAATACGCTGCTAAACGGTACAATATAATCGCAAGCCGCAACGGTATTTTCACAAATCGCTGCGTAGTAAGAATGGACGTAATATACATCGCTATCGCTTTGTATGTAAGTCAAGATTGCAGACTTGGGGCTTATGGGCGACCCTGAATTTTCAAAAGTGGTGCGCGACTCTGAACTCAGCATATTCCACCCCATATGCGGCACTTTTAATCCTTGCCCTTCTAGCACCTCAGGGCGCGGGAAACGTTTTACGGCCGTATTAAAAATACCCAAACAGGTCGTGTCGCCCTCTTCACTGTGATTACACATAAGTTGCATTCCCAGACAAATGCCTAAAACGGGTTGTTTCAGGTTTATAAGTACGTGCTCTAAACCACGTTCTCGCAGGTAGCTCATAGCAGTTCCAGCCTCGCCCACACCAGGGAAAATGACTTTGCTGGCTGTGTTAAGTACCGCAGGGTCGTCTGTAACTATGTTTGCTACACCTAGCCTGTTTAGGGCGTTTGTCACACTACCTATATTGCCTGCGTTGTATTTTACAATGGCTATCATAAGGTACCTTTTGTGCTGGGCAAATTACCGTCGCCAGTTTGGGTTACGGCCATTTTTATGGCCTTTGCAAATGCCTTGAACAGCGATTCTATTTTGTGGTGCTCGTTGTCGCCCTCAACCTTCATGTTGAGGTTGCATTTTGCGGCATCACTGAACGATTTAAAGAAGTGAAAAAACAACTCAGTAGGCATATCGCCCACATATTCGCGTTTGAAATTTGCTTCCCAAACAATCCATGGTCGCCCACCGAAATCTATGGCAACCTGCGCCAGCGAGTCGTCCATGGGTAGTAAAAAGCCGTATCTGTTAATCCCTTTTTTGGATGATAACGCTTTCGCGAAAGCGTCTCCCAAAGCAATCGCAGTATCTTCAATGGTATGGTGCTCGTCTATTTCTAAATCGCCGTTTACTTTAATATCTAGGTCTAACGAGCCGTGGCGCTGCAACTGCTCGAGCATGTGGTCATAGAATTTTAAACCGGTATCTATGGTTCCAGTTCCCGAGCCGTCCAGGTTTAGGGTAATGTTAATATCTGTTTCGTTTGTTTTCCGGCTTACCGATACTTTGCGGGGTTGCCCACGCAAAAACTGAAAAATCTCTTTCCATGAGCCGGTTTTTAAAACTACTAACTCATCATTGAACTCGCTGTCGTCTGTAACACTTGGTAACTGAATTCCCTTACAATCTAGGTTTTTTGCAAGCTGCATATCGCTGTTGCGGTCGCCTATAACAAAACTGTTAGCGAGGTCGTAATCTCCTTTTATATAGTGCGTTAATAAGCCAGTTTGTGGCTTACGCGTAGGTGCATTTTGTTCTGGAAAACTGCGGTCTATGAGTACCTCACTAAATGTCACGCCTTCGTTTTCCAGCACGTTCATCATGAGGTTATGCACCGGCCAAAAGGTGTTTTCAGGAAAACTGTCTGTTCCCAAACCATCCTGATTTGTAACCATAACCAGTTCGTAATCGAGCTCACGGGCTATGCGATGCAACTGCGTGATTGCGCCGGGCAAAAACTCCAGTTTCTCATAACTGTCTAGCTGGTAATCTACTGGTGGCTCTTTTACGATGGTGCCATCGCGGTCTATAAATAGTATTTTTTTCATTTTTTTCCGCGAAGGCGGAAAACTTTTCCCGCATTCGACTTTATTTTAGTTAACCGTCGCAGGACGGCTTCGGTTTTTACTTCCGCGAAGGCGGAACACTTTTTATTGTTATTCTCAATCTCGCGTGTACTCTTTCAACACCGAAATAACAGCCTCACATTCCTGAAACGTTCCCACAGTAAATCGCAACGTATTCGGAATCTGGCTACAGCGGTTTCTTACAATAATACCTTTGTCTTTTAGGAAATTGTAAACGGCAGTTGCGTTTTCTAGTTCTACGAGTATAAAATTTGCATCACTAGGATATATCTTTATTACAAAGTCAAAAATGGTGAGTGCCTGCTCTAGATATTTTCTATTTGCAACGATTTCGGCAATTTGACTTGTGGTTTCTTCTGGCTGTTTTAGCGCTTGTAAAACGGCTTGTTGAGACAGTTCATTAACATTATATGGTGGTTTTGTTTTATTAAAAAGGGCAATTATCGCAGCCGATGCAAATGCAAAACCTACCCGTGCACCCGCAAGGCCGTGAGCCTTAGACATGGTTTGTAAAACAACCAAGTTTGGATAATCTTCTAGTCTTTTTATAAAACTCATGTTCTCTGTAAAATCCTGATACGCCTCGTCCACCACAATAATGCCGTTAAAATTACCAAACAGTTTATCTAGCTTGCGCTGGTTATCGAGCATTTCTTGTTCAAATACTGGTGCAAACGGCATATCCATCATGCCACCTTTAACATAATTAACGGCTTGCCAGTCATGTTTTAAGTCGGCCTTGAGTAGTGCGTTTCCTGTTGGGTTGTTAGGCGAGCAAATCCAAAGAATTTTTGGCTTATCAATTTCTGCGCAGGCAGAAATCTCTGCTAGAATCCTGTCAACATCTAACGAAAAGTCAGTTCCTAAAGGTATTTCCAACACCCTAACATTATTTATAGCTGCACTCACTTCATACATACCATAGGTAGGTGGGCACGTAATAACGCTGTCCACGCCTGGCTCACAAAAAACACGGTACAGCAAGTCTATCGCCTCGTCGCTGCCGTTTCCAACAAAAATTTGGTTTGGGTTTATACCTTTTTGTTTTGCTAGTAGCTCTTTGATGTCGCTTTGCAGCGGGTCTGGATACCTATTTAAGTTTTGAGTCAGGAGTTCAGAAGAATGAGTTTTTGAATCCTGAACGTTAAAAGCTGCGCTAGGATTAGGGTTCTCGTTTGCGTCGAGTAGTGTGAGGTCGTTTTCACCGCTACTGTACAAATTAAATTCGCTGCGTGCGCTCGAGTAGGGTTTTAAATCCCAGATGTTTTTGCGTACTATTTTTTCTAAATCGAAATTCATATTGCTGGTGTCATTCTGCCGCATGGCGCAATCGGTTAGTCATTTTTATCTAGTTCCTTCAATCGTACACTCACCGCATTTTTATGCCCATCTAGCCCTTCGGCAGTTGCCATGAGTTCTACGGCGGGCCCTAGGTTTTTAAGGCCTTGTGCGGTTGCTTTTTGGTAGGTTACTTTGTTCACAAAACTATCTACACTCACGCCGCTATAATTACGCGCATAGCCATAGGTAGGTAACGTGTGGTTCGTGCCGCTTGCATAATCGCCTAAACTCTCACAGGTATAACTGCCTATAAATATAGACCCTGCAACCTGAATTTGCTGTGCTACCTCGTCAGCATCTATGGTGTTTATGATTAAATGTTCTGGCGCATAAATATCTGACCAGGAAACACAGTCTGCCATATTTGATAGGACTATGGTTGTGCTGTTTTCTAGTGCTTGTGCGGTAGCTCGCTTTCGCGAAAGCGAACTCAATTGCGACCTTAACTGCTCATTAACGGCATCGCTTAAGGTAATTGAATCTGTTAACAGTATCACTTGTGAGTCGGCACCATGCTCTGCCTGCGCGAGTAGGTCTGCTGCGACAAAGGCTGGGTTTGCGTGCTGGTCTGCAATGATAAGCACCTCACTTGGACCAGCGGGCATGTCTATGGCAACGCCTGCTTGTTGTGCAAGTTCTTTGGCGCGTGTCACAAAGGCGTTTCCTGGGCCGAAAATCTTGTCTACTGCGGGAACACTGTCCGTGCCGTAGGTCATAGCTGCGATTGCACCCGCGCCGCCCACCTTGTAAATTTCAGTAACGCCGCACAGGTTTGCGGTGTAAAGTACCACAGGATTTATAGTGCCACTAGCATTTGTAGGGCTGCATAAAATGACGCGCTCGTTACCAGCGATTTTTGCTGGAATAGCGAGCATGAGTACGGTTGAAAAGAGCGGTGCAGAGCCACCTGGAATATATAAACCTACCTTTTTAATGGGCAGCGATTTGCGCCAGCAAGTCATGCCGGGCATGGTTTCTACAACTGGATAGTCTTTTGTAAAACAGGCCTTGTGGAATTTGTAAATATTGTCAAATGCCGTTTGAATAGCTGCTTTAAGTTCTGGCTCTACGCG
>Ga0136559_1000318_pt1 | contig 16692 bp, 16 predicted proteins | sample AntRauMeHopE1496_FD_104633 | JGI IMG/M metagenome (GOLD analysis project Ga0136559, IMG submission 104633) | Saline lake microbial communities from Rauer Islands, Antarctica - Metagenome Hop E1 #496 | ecosystem: Environmental > Aquatic > Non-marine Saline and Alkaline > Saline | place... | reverse complement strand
GCGCGCGCGGCAAAGCTGCGCTGGAAGTCCAGCAAGGCGGCGCGCACCTCGGGAATCACCGCGACCTTGCTGGCGGCCTGTGCCACATCGGGTCCGCGCAGGCCGTCGCCCAGCAGATCGTCGGGCACCAGCGCACGCGCGGCCTGTGCCGCCTCCATACCCGCCAGCACCTTTGCGCCGACGGCGCGATAGAGCAGCCCGGTGTCCAGATGGGCAAAGCCGAAATGCGCGGCAACCGCCTTTGACACAGTGCCCTTGCCCGCCGCCGCCGGCCCGTCAATCGCGACCGTAAAGCCGCTCATGCAACGTCGCGGCGCACATTCGCACCGAGGCCCGCCATCAGCGGCTCAAAGGTCGGAAAAGACGTGGCAATAGGCCCGCCGTCATCCACCCGCACCGGCGCATTGGCGGCCATGCCGAGGATCAGAAACGACATGGCGATCCGGTGGTCCAGCTTGCTGGCGCAGAGCGCACCGCCCGCGACCTTGCCATGGCCCGCGCCGGTCACGGTCCACCAGTCCTCGCCCTCGTCTACCACGATGCCATTCGCGCGCAGACCCTTGGCCATCGCATCAATCCGGTCGCTCTCCTTGACGCGCAACTCCCGCACGCCGCGCATCACCGTCTGGCCGCTGGCAAAGGCGGCCACAACGCTCAGCACCGGATATTCGTCGATCATGCTGGCCGCCCGCGCAGGTGGCACCTCGATGCCCTTCATATGGGGCGAGAACCGCGCGCGCAGATCGGCCACAGGCTCGCCGCCCTCAACACGCTCGTTCTCATAGGTCAGATCGGCCCCCATCTCGCGCAGCGTGGCAAACAGCCCCGCCCGTGTCGGATTGAGCCCGATGCCCGGCACCAGCACGTCCGACCCGGGTACAATCAGCGCCGCACAGACCGGAAAGGCAGCAGAGCTTGGATCGCGCGGCACGTCGATATGCTGCGCGCGCAACTCCGGCTGGCCCGTGAGGGTGATCTCGCGCCCCGCGTCCGTTTCGCGCACGGAAATCTCCGCGCCAAAGCCCGCCAGCATCCGCTCCGTATGATCGCGGGTCGCCTCACGCTCGATCACCACGGTCTGGCCCGGCGCATTCAGCCCAGCGAACAGTACCGCAGATTTCACCTGCGCCGAGGGCACGGGCACCACGTAACACACCGGCACAGGCGCGCGCGCGCCCACCAGTGTCATGGGCAAGCGCCCGCCACTGCGCCCCACGGCCTCACAGCCAAACAGCGCCAGCGGATCCGTGACCCGCGCCATGGGCCGCCCGTTCAGGCTCGCATCCCCGGAAAATGTCGCGGTGATCGGCTGGGTCGCCATGACCCCCATGATCAGCCGCACGCCGGTGCCGGAGTTGCCGCAGTCAATCACGCCCGAAGGCTCCGCAAAACCGCCAACGCCCACGCCCTGCACGGACCAGCGCCCGCCCCCGTGATCCGTGACCTCCGCCCCAAAGGCCCGCATCGCGGCGGCCGTATCCAGCACATCCTGCCCCTCCAGCAAGCCGGTGATCGTCGTCTCGCCCACGCAGAGCGCGCCCAGAATAAGCGCACGGTGCGAGATGGATTTATCCCCCGGCACCGCCGCCGTGCCGCGCAAAGGTCCGCAGGCGCTGGACGTCATGGGAATAGCAATACCGTGGCCCGACATATTGGCACCCTCAAAACAAAAATCGTCCGAGTTCTAGCCCGCCCGTCACAGCAGGTCCATGGCGCCTCTCTTATTTGGCCGAAAATACTCGAGGTAATCTGGGGGTGTCCGAGGGTGTCCGGGGGGCTGGCCCCTCGGTCGTGCCGGTCACAACCGCCGGAAGGTCATATAATGCGGCACCCGCCCCTCGCGCAGCGCCTTCTGCTCATAGCGGGTGGACAGCCAGTCGTCCCAGGGCTCCCGCCAGTCGCGCGGTTGCTCTGCCAGCCACTCAAAGCCATGGCGCGGCACTTCCTGCAGGGTCTGGCGCACGTAATCCCCGATGTCCGTCGCCACCCGAAAAATCGCGCCGGGCTTCAGCACCCGGTGCAGCGGCACCAGATGTTCCTCCGTCACAAACCGGCGGCGGTGATGCCGTGTCTTGGGCCACGGATCGGGGTAGAGCAGAAAGGCGCGGGCGATGCTCTGCTCCGGCAGCACCTCAAACAGATCGCGCACATCGCCGGGATGCACCCGAAGATTGTCCACGCCCGCGCGCCGGATCTTGCCCAGCAGCATTGCCACGCCGTTGATATAAGGCTCGGCACCGATGATGCCCACATCGGGATTGGCCGCCGCCTGATGCACCAGATGCTCACCCCCGCCAAAGCCGATCTCGAGCCAGACAGGCCTGCCGTCGAACATGGCCTGCGTGTCCAGCTGGGTGCGCTCCGGGTTGGCCTCCCAATCCACCGGACCGGGCGAGAGCGCGCCCAGATCCTGCGCAAGATAGTCCTGCTGGGATTGCTTGAGGTTATGGCCCTTGAGGCGGCCATAGAAATTGCGGCGGGGTTTGGCGGGCGTATTCATGGCCGCGGATGTAGCGAGGATGCCCTGACGCTGCAATGGGCAGCAGAATAATTGCTGCTGCCCGCCCGATGGTCCTCTGCCGCCTGAACGCGATCCAGGTCAGAGCCCGGATTTAAGCGCCTCTGCCAGATCCGTTTTCTCCCAGCTGAAACCACCATCCGCTTCCGGCGCGCGGCCGAAATGACCATAGGCGGCGGTGCGCTGATAGATGGGCCTGTTCAGCTGCAGATGGGTGCGGATTCCCCGTGGCGTCAGATCCATCGCCTGCGCGATGGCCCGCTCGATCGCTTCGGGCGGCACTTCGCCGGTGCCGAAAGTGTCGCAATAGATCGACAGCGGCTTGCTGACTCCGATCGCATAGCTGAGCTGAATGGTGCATTTATGCGCCAGCCCGGCAGCCACGACGTTCTTGGCCAGATAGCGCGCGGCATAGGCAGCGGAGCGGTCCACCTTTGTCGGATCCTTGCCGGAAAAGGCACCGCCGCCATGAGGGGCCGCACCGCCATAGGTATCCACGATGATCTTGCGCCCGGTGAGCCCCGCGTCCCCGTCAGGGCCGCCGATGACGAAGGTGCCGGTGGGGTTTACCCACCACTCGGTGTCTGCGGTGATCCAGCCATCGGGCAGCACTTCGCGGATATAAGGCTCGACGATGTCGCGGATGTCGGCGCTTGTCTGACTCTCAAGCGCGTGCTGCGTGCTCAGCACGATGGAGGTCACGCCCACAGGCTTGCCATCCTCGTAGCGCAGCGACAGCTGGGATTTTGCATCGGGGCGCAGCGTAGGCTCGGTGCCGTCTTTGCGCACCTCGGCCAGACGGCGCAGGATCGCATGGGCGTAATGGATCGGGGCCGGCATCAGCACGTCCGTCTCATCGGTGGCGTAGCCGAACATGATCCCCTGATCGCCCGCCCCCTCATCCTTGCCTTCGGCTGCGTTCACGCCTTGGGCGATATGCGCTGACTGTCCGTGCAGCAGGTTGGTGATCTCGACTGTCTTCCAGTGAAACTTTTCCTGCTCGTAACCGATGTCCTTGATGCAGCCCCGGGCGATCTCGTCGATCTTGCCCATATACTCGCTCAGCTTCGACTTGTCGGAGAGGCCGACTTCCCCGCCGATCACGACGCGGTTGGAGGTGGCAAAAGTTTCTGCAGCAACACGGGCCTCCGGCTCTTCGGCGATGAAAGCGTCGAGGACGGCATCGCTGATCCGGTCGCAGAGTTTATCGGGGTGGCCCTCGGAAACGGATTCCGAAGTGAAAATATAGGACTTGCGTGACATGAAAATGCTCCAGTGAATTCCAACGCCACGTCAGGAAGCCGTTGTGGCGGGTCACTTGCGGATATGATGCGGCGCGGCGCGGGTCAATCGCTATTGTTGCGCCGCCGGCGTGCAAAGGCCGCCAACAGCAGCACCGCCAGTAGGACCGCCAGCGGCAGATCCCCTGTGCGGCTATAAAGCGTGGGCGCGCGGGGCAGCGGCAGGGCCGCGTCGATATACCCCGCCTGCCCCAGCCCGATGCTGTCAAGGATACGGCCCGAAGGATCGATCATCGCCGTGATGCCGGTATTTGCGGCCCGAGCGACAGGCAGCCCCTGTTCGATCGCGCGCATGCGGGCCTGCGCGAGGTGCTGCTGCGGTCCGGCACGGGTGCCGAACCACGCATCATTGGTGGCGTGAATGATGAAATCCGGGCGTACGGGTGCCGCGTTCACGTCATGGGCAAAAACCGCCTCGTAGCAGATCAGCGGCAGCGCGCGGCCCAGCGGCCCCAGATCCAGAAGGGCAGGCCCCGGCCCCGCGCTGAAGCCCGCGCCATGCTGCGGCGCCAGCCCATAGATGCCAAAGCGCGCGGCGAAATCGCCCAGTGGCATATACTCCCCGAAGGGCACCAGATGGTGCTTGTCATAGGTCTGGACCACCTGCCCCTGAGGCCCGAGGGTGATGAGCGAATTGTAGTGCTGTCCCCCTTCGGTGCGCTGGACGCCCAGAACAACCGGCACGCCAGAGGCGGCTGCGCTGATCTCCTCCAGAATGGGCTGGGCGTGGATCAGGTTCCACGGGATCGCGGTTTCGGGCCAGATCACGGCATCGGGCGCGCGGTTGGCGGTGGCGGCGGTGGCGGCGGTAAAGGCCAGCTGGCGGGTATAGAAAACCCCGATTTTCTCGGGATCCCATTTCTCGTGCTGGGGTGCGTTGGGCTGCACCAGGCGCAGCACGGTTGGCGACAGCGGGGCGGGGGGGGACAGCGGTGGGAGCAACAGAACAGTGACGACGGGCAGCATCAATGCGAAACGCGCAGGCCAGCGCCACAGCGGCAATCCGACAATTGCTGCAAAGATCAGCAGATTGAGGCCATGCGGCCCGGTCCACGCCAGCGCCTGTCCCGCCAGCGTATCAACCACTGCCTGTGCGGGGGCGGCCCAGGGAAAGCCGGTAAAGATGTAGGCGCGCAGCAATTCGATTGCCGCCCAGCAGGGCACCAGCGCCCACGGCCCAGCGGAGAGTTTGCGCGCGGCTGCGAAGGCAAGGCCCCAGAACACGCCACCGCCTGCAGCGATCAGAACAACGGCAAAGGGTGCCATCCAGCCATGGCGCGCCGCATCCACCAGAAACGGCGAGACGATCCAGTGCAGCGTCACGGCGAAATAGCCAAAGCCCAGCGCCCAGCCAAACAGGGCTGCGGCGCGGACAGTGCGGGCCTGCGCGCTGAAATGCACCGCCGCCGCCAGCGCCACCAGCATCACCAGCGGTAGGTCGAATGGCGCCTGCCCCATGGCCGCAGCAGCGCCCAGCCCGGCGGGCAGCAGCAACCGCGCGCGCTGTGTCTTCATTCCGCCGGGGTGCCGTGCATCCGTACCCGCAGGCGTTTGATCCGGCGCGGATCGGCGTCCATCACTTCGAACTCCGGCCCGTCGGGATGCACTACGATCTCGCCGCGCGCGGGCACACGGCCCGAGAGCATCACCACCAGACCGCCCAATGTGTCGATCTCTTCCTCGTCCACATCGTCATGATCGGTCAGCGACAGGCCCACCAGCTCCTCGAAATCCGCAAGCGGCGTCTTGGCCAGCGCCAGATATTGACCCGGCTTTTCCTCGGACCAATAGACGCCTTCATCCACGTCATGCTCGTCCTCGATCTGTCCGATGACCTGCTCGATGAGATCCTCGATGGTGACCAGACCGTCAACGCCGCCGTATTCGTCGATCACCAGCGCCATGTGCCGCCGCTCCGCCTGCATCTTGGTGAGCAGTACGCCAATGGTCATCGAGGGCGGCACATAGACCAGCGGGCGCAGCATCGCGACCAGATCGAAATCCTTAGGCTTGCCGTTGAATCCGTAGTTCAGCGCCAGATCCTTGAGGTGGGCCATGCCCAGCGGCGTGTCCAGCGTGCCGTCATAGACGGGCAGGCGGGTCGTGCCGGTCTCCTTGAAGACCTCCACCAACTCAGCAAGCGTAGCAGTGCAGCTGACGGCGATGATGTCCGCTTTGGGGATCATGACGTCATCCACCCGCATCCGGCGCAGATTGACGATTCCGGTCGTCATCCGGTCAGAACCTGTGATGTCCGGCTCCGGCTCCACGGCCTCGGAAGGGGTGAGCGCGCCGATTACACGGCTGAAAAATCCGCCGCGCACTGCGTCCTGATCGCCCTGCTGGGCTGTGGCATCGGGGAAGGTGTGATCCTGCGCGCGCTGCGCAGCGATAGAAGGTCCGTCAGTATCGCCCATTGGGTCCTGTCTCTGGAAGCGGCACCATTAGGCGGTGCCTGTAATCATAATATCGTCGGTATATGGGGTATCTATTCCCAAATTGCGAAGAATTTCAACTTCGATCCGCTCCATGAGCGCCGCATCGCCGTCTGTGACGTGATCATAGCCGAGTAAATGCAACACACCGTGCACAATCAGGTGGGTCAGATGGTCGGCAAAGGGCTTGGCTGAGTGGGCGGCCTCGGCCTTGCAGGTGTCATGGCTGAGTGCGATATCGCCCAGCTCGAACATGCCATCGAAACCTATGGCGGGGTGCGGCGGAGCGACCCCTTCCCGCGGCGGTGCCAGCGGCTGGGCGGGCCAGCTCAGCACATTTGTGGCCACAGGCTTGCCTCTGAATTCAGCGTTGAGATCGGCGATGCGGGCATCGTCACAGGCCAGCAGCGTGACCTCGCAGGCCTGCGGGTCCAGCGCCATGTGCCGCAGCGTAGCGGTGACCGCGCGCACGGCCAAAGGCTCCAGCAGATCCGCGTCCCACGCCCCTGCCTCGATCACGATGTCGAGCGTGTCCAACAGCCTATCCCCTGCCCGCCAGCATCCGCTCCGCCTCGGCCTCATAGGCCTCGATGATGGCGGCGACCAGCGGATGGCGCACCACATCCTTGGAGGTGAAGTAGTTGAACCCGATCTTCGGGATGTGTTTGAGCAGCCGCTCCGCATCGGCCAACCCCGAGGGTACGCCGCGCGGCAGATCAATCTGGGTGCGGTCGCCGGTGATCACCATGCGCGATCCCTTTCCCAGCCGCGTCAGGAACATCTTCATCTGCATCGCCGTGGCATTCTGCGCCTCGTCCAGCACCACAAAGGCATTGGACAATGTGCGCCCGCGCATGAAGGCGAGCGGTGCGATCTCGATGGTCTTTTCCTCGCGCAGCTTGGCCAGCTGCTTGCCCGGCAGAAAATCATTCAGCGCGTCATAGAGCGGCTGCATGTAGGGGTCGATCTTTTCGTCCTGCGTGCCGGGCAAAAAGCCCAGACGCTCGCCCGCCTCGACCGCCGGACGGCTCAGGATGATCTTGTCCACCTTGCCGGAGATGAACATCGAGACGCCCACCGCCACCGCCAGATAGGTCTTGCCGGTGCCCGCAGGCCCGATGCCAAAGGCCATTTCATTGTCAAACAGCGACTGCACGTAGTCTTTTTGCGCCTGCGTGCGCGGCTCTACGCGCTTCTTGCGGGTGTGGATCTCGATCCCGGTTCCCGCGCCGCCCAGAATGGGCATCTCGATCTGATCACCGTCGCGCACACCGGTCCCCTTGTCTGATAGGCCCATGCGCAGGATCATGTCGATGTCCGCAGGCTCCACCGCGCGCCCGCTCTCAAGCCGCGCATAGAGCGCCTGCAGCACCTGCGCGCCACGCTCTGTGAGGGCGGGCTCTCCGATCAGGGTCAGGAAATTGCCGCGTCGGACAATCTGGATCTCCAGCGTCTTCTCGATTGCGGCAAGATGCTGGTCAAACGGGCCGCACAGATCAATCAGCAGGCGGTTGTCGGGGAAATCAAGCACCGGACCGGCAGGACCGGTATCGGCAGGCACGAGCACATCGGGTGGGGGCAAATCAGGTCCTTTCAGGCGTCAGGATTGACAACATAGGGCGCGGCGGCACCGGGGGCCAGTGGCAGGCGAAATCAGCAGGCGGAAAAAGGTGCGCAGACGTAAAAAGGGCCGCAGTGCATCGCACTCCGGCCCCGGCAAGGTGTTGTGATGAAACGGTCTGGATCAGAGCGGATCCCCTATGATGCTGGTGGCACCGCCTTTGAAGTCGCCGACTGTCATTGTGGGCGCTGCAACGCCGGAGCAGACCGGCTTGCCGAAGCGGTCCAGACGCGCCGAAAGATACCCCTCCACACCGTCATCGATGATCCAGTGGTCGCATCCGTTTGGATCAATCCAGATGCCCGCCTGAAGCTGGCTGAGGTGTTTTGAATCGATGCCACGGTCAATCGACTTGTCAGCGCCGTTCTCGCAGGCGGACAGGACGGCCACGACACCGATAAGCGCAGTGATTTTAATGATATTCATGTGCCTGTTTCCTTAGCGAATGCAGATGATTTCGACGCGGCGGTTCTGTGCCATGCCCTCGGCAGTGCCGTTGGATGCCGCAGGCGCGCGCTCGCCATAGCCGCGCACATCCGCGATCCGCGCGCCGGAAGCCTGCGCCACGCTCGCCACGGCATTGGCCCGGTTCAGCGACAGACGCATGTTGTACTCATCAGAGGCGCGGCTGTCCGTATGGCCAACAATGATGTAGCTTATGGCGCCGGTCTGCTTGAAAAAATTCTGCAGATTTGCCTGACCTTGTCTGGAGATGCGGGCGCTGTCGGTGGCAAAGAACTGATCGCTTTGCATCACGCCGCAGACATTGCCCCGGTGGCAGACCGGGATGCCCTGACGGTTTGTGTGCGGCGACATATAGCCTTCTGCACCATCGTCCATGACCCAATGCTCGCAGCCGTCAGGATCAATCCAGATTGTCGGAATATACTGACCGCCGTCGCGGCCCGATTGACTTGGGGTTTGGGCGCTGACTGCGGCACCCTGAAATGACAGCGCTGCGACAAAAGCGGCGCCCGCAGCAAAGCGCAATGTTTTGAAAAGTGTGGTTGGCACAGCTCTTTTACCTTCCTGTTCCCCCGAGCATCCTCGGCACGCGTTAATGACGCGGCCAATCTGCCCCATATGACAATACGTTAGGCGGATTGACGCAGTGTGGAAAGAACTATGTGGCACATATGGTAGATGTTCGTTTGAAAAACGCTAATCAGCGGGGTTTTTGTCACAGCAGACCGGCTCTCCACGCCATTATGGGGCAAAAATGTCGCAAGGTTCCCCAGACTTCTTCAGACTGGCGCAAACTTCCGCAGACTGCGGCGCAATCAGCTCGTTGCTTCAGCGTTCTACCGCGCTGAGCGAGTTGGTCATGGCGCGGGTAATCCGCACCGGAACCACATCACCGATCTGAGCGGTAGCGTTGTCGATGTGCACGGCGTGCAGATATTCCGACTTGCCCAGCATCTGCCCCGCCTCGCGGCCCGCTTTTTCTACCAGAACGGTCAGATCACGGCCTACCATGCTCTGCTGGATGGCGCGCTGTTTGGCCGTGATCACAGCCTGGAGCCGCTGGAGCCGCGCGTCGGCCTCTGTCGGTTCCACCTGTGCGCGGTTGGTGGCAGGGGTGCCCGGACGCGGCGAATACTTGAAGCTATAGGCATAGCCGTAGCCCACTGCTGCAACCAGATCGAGGGTGGCCTGAAAATCAGCCTCCGTTTCCTCCGGAAAGCCCACGATGAAATCACCCGACAACACGATGTCGGGGCGCACGCTGCGGATCTTCTCGATCAGGCGCAGATAGCTCCCGGCGGTATGGTTGCGGTTCATCCGTTTCAGGATGCGGTCACTGCCCGATTGCACCGGCAGATGCATATAGGGCATCAGCTCGGGCGTGTCCGCATGGGCGGCGATCAGATCGTCGTCCATGTCATTGGGGTGGCTGGTTGTATAGCGGATCCGCTCCAGACCGTCGATCTTTGCCAGCATGCGGATCAGCTGCGCCAGCGTCTTGCCGCCGTGGTAGGCGTTGACGTTCTGGCCCAGCAGGGTCAGCTCGCGCACGCCGCGCTCTACCAGTTCCTGCGCCTCGCGCATGACCTTCTCTGCGGGGCGCGAGACTTCGGCCCCACGGGTATAGGGGACCACACAGAAGGCGCAGAATTTATCGCACCCCTCCTGCACCGTCAGGAAAGCGGCAGGCGCGCGCCGGGCCTTGATGCCGCCCCGTCCCTTGAGGTGGTTGAACTTGTCCTCTTCGGGGAAATCAGTGTCGAGTGCCGTCAGCCCCTCACGCACCCGCGCTTCCATCTGGGGCAGGCGGTGATAGCTTTGCGGGCCGACGACCAGATCGACGGCGGGCTGACGGCGCATGATCTCTGCACCCTCCGCCTGTGCGACACATCCCGTCACCCCGATCTTGAGGTTGGGGTTCAGCGCTTTCAGCGGCTTCATCCGCCCCAGTTCCGAGTAGACTTTCTCGGCCGCCTTTTCGCGGATGTGGCAGGTATTGAGCAGGATCATATCCGCATCCTCCGCCCGGTCCGTCTGGACATACCCCTCGAGGCTCTCGGCCATCCGCTCGCTGTCATAGACATTCATCTGGCAGCCGTATGTCTTGATAAACAGCTTTCTGGGCGCGGCGGAAACAGCGCCAGTCTCTGCCTCGGTTGTCGTCTCGGACAGGGTCGGGGATTTTATCTGGGACATAATACACCTGCGGATGATCTTGGGGTCAGAGAATGCATGCCCGATTAACAGCCTGTGCCGTGTCTTGCAATGCACGCGGAATTAACCGATTCTGCTGAAATACGGTATCATGAAGGATCCCATGCGCTATTCATCGCTCGACCGGTTTGTCACTGCGCAACGCGCGGCCCTTGCCAAGGGGCCGATCGCCATGGTGCTGGTCGAGGATGATGTGGAGGTGGACAGCACCCTGCGCCACCACCTGCAATCAGGCTTTGCCCATGTGCTGGCCCTGATGCCCGCCGTCTTCGATCTGCCCCGTGACCTGCAGGAGACGGTGCACAGGATCGACTACGACATGTCCCGCGATGGCGCCATGGAAACCGCCGTCAATACAGTGATCGCCGCCGCACCCGGACAGTGGATCTACTATTGCTACAATGCGGAGTATTTTTTCTATCCCTTCTGCGAGACGCGGTCCGTGTCGGAGTTGCTGGCCTTTCAGGCCGAGGAACGGCGCAATGCCGTGCTCACCTATAGTGTCGATCTCTATGCCGATGATCTGGAGGCCTGTCCCCATGCCGTCTCGCTGGAGCGTGCGCATCTGGACCGCTCAGGCTATTATGCGCTGGCGCGATCCGACACGGCAAATCAGGGCCAGCCCAAGGAGCGCCAGCTGGACTTCTTTGGCGGCTTGCGCTGGCGCTACGAGGAACACGTCCCGCCGACACGCCGCAAGATCGACCGTATCGCCCTGTTCCGCGCCGCGCCGGGCCTGCGCCTGCGCGCCGACCACACGTTTTCGGATGAAGAATACAACACCTATGCCTGCAAATGGCACCATAACATTACAGCGACGGTCTGCTCTTTCCGCACCGCCAAAGCGCTCAGATCCAATCCGGGCAGCCGTTATGACATCCATACCTTCAAGTGGCGCAATTCCACACCGTTTGAATGGCATTCGCGGCAACTGCTGGATCTGGGGCTGATGGAACCCGGGCAATGGTTCTGACAGCCTTTGTGCCAGCCGTCGTCAGATGCGGACAAATAACAGATGCGGGCAAAGTTGTCGCAATCGGCAGGTTTTGATCCGAAATCGCCATGGAACTGTTCCGCAATCATGGTTTTGAGCCGTTCAGCCCGGTGAACTGGCCATCTTGCCAGCGGTCGGCCGCTGTTGCGACATCGGCCACAGTGTTGCCCCCGAGATGGCCAGACGCTTCCGGCAGATCGAAAATACAGTACGCCAAGCCCGTTTTTCCACCGCATTCAGGACGGCAACGGCAAGGCACCGCATCTCTATCAGGTGAACGCTGCGAGCTCTCAATAGAGGCCATCGCCAAGGACCAAGAGCAGGCGCCGGTCCCACATGACAGCGGCGCGATGCGGGGCAGGCGGGTGATTGCAGGTGGACAACGGTCTCTACAAAATGTGCTGTCCCAAGCTGCGCTGGCCCCGACTGCCACAATGCAGCGCCCAGGGCCGTCGCAAAGCGGCTCAAAGAGCGCGGAAAGCAACACAAACGCAGCGTCGTTGCAAACGCAGAAAAGATGATCACAGCCGGCAGCGCCATCATCAAGACCGCCATCATCAAGACCGCCATCATCAAGACCGGCACACCGTGGCAGGTTCAGCCCGGCGAAGAGACGCAGGTGCTAGAGGCTTGCGTCGAGGGCGGCCAGAATGGCATCACCCATCTGGCTGGTGGAGATCGGCGTGCCGCCTTCTGCACCCATCAGATCGGCAGTGCGTGCGCCACCTGCCAGCACTGTCTCGATCGCCTGTTCCAGCCGGGTCGCCTCATCGCCCTGATCAAAGGAATAACGCAGCGCCATGGCAAAGCTGAGGATGCAGGCGATCGGGTTCGCGAGGCCTTTGCCGGTGATGTCAGGGGCAGAGCCGTGCACCGGTTCATAGAGCGCCTTGGGCCGCCCCTCCGCATTCGGCGCGCCGAGTGAGGCAGAAGGCAGCATGCCGAGGCTCCCCGTCAGCATCGCGGCGCAATCGCTGAGGATATCGCCGAACAGGTTGTCCGTCAGGATCACATCGAACTGCTTGGGCGCGCGCACCAGCTGCATCGCGCCATTGTCAGCGTACATATGGCTCAGCTCGACATCCGGATAATCGGCGGCATGCACGCGCGTCACGACTTCGCGCCACAGGATCCCGCTCTCCATCACATTGGCTTTTTCCATCGAGCAGAGTTTGTTGCGGCGCCGCCGGGCCAGCTCAAAGGCGGAGCGGGCGACGCGGTCGATCTCGCTCTCGGTATAGCGCTGGGTGTTGATGCCGACCCGCTCGTTGCCTTCTTTGAAGATCCCGCGCGGCTCGCCAAAGTACACGCCGCTCGTCAGCTCGCGCACGATCATGATATCGAGGCCCGCAATCAGCTCCCGCTTGAGCGAGGAGAAATCTGCCAGCGCGTCAAAACACTGGGCCGGGCGCAGGTTGGAGAACAGATCCATCTCCTTGCGCAGGCGCAGCAGCCCGCGCTCTGGCTTAACGCTGAAATCCAGATCATCGTATTTCGGCCCGCCCACAGCGCCCAGCAGCACCGCATCCACCTCCAGCGCGCGCGCCATCGTGTCATCGTGCAGTGGCGTGCCGTGCTTGTCATAGGCGCAGCCGCCCACCAGATCATGCTCCACATCAAAGGCCAGATCGCGCTTGGCACCGAACCAGTCGATGATGCGGGTGACCTGCCCCATAACCTCGGGGCCGATGCCGTCACCGGCGAGGATCAAAAGGGTCGGATTTGCCATGGGGATGCTCCTGAAAACTGGTCGGTTCGGGGTAGCGCGCAGCCGCCGGGCCGTCAAGGATCCTGCGGTATGATGTCCACCCAGAGCAGATTGTGACGGCTGGCCTCGGGCGCGCGCACCATGCCGTGACCGACCACGCGCCAATCCCGCGAGGGCAGCAGGTAGTCCACCCGCAGATCGCCCGGATCCGGGTCGCGGAAATCGGCGGTGGGGCTGTCGTCAAAGGGGTTTTGCACCCGCGGATCGGCCAGCAGGGTGTTCAGCGCCGCAGCCCGCCCCTCGCCGCGCGCCGGATCGACGTTGAAGGTGCCCAGCAGCACAAAAGGCAGCGCGCTCTGATCCCGTGCGAGGTAGTCGCTCCAGAAGGCGACCTCGTCATGATTGCGCCGCTGGTTGCGCTGTTCCTCCCCGTCAAACAGTGGTGGTGTGGCGTGAAACGTCATCACCCGCAGGGGCCCCGCCGGGGTCAGTACAGGCACCACCCAGTGGTTGCGCGAGGACAGGCGGTGCAGGGCAAAGACTTCCTCCCCGCCAAAAGGCGCGCCTGCGTCCATTGGATAGCTGTGCCCGGCCAGATCGCGCCAGAGCATCTGGGTGTAATCCTCCACGTCCTCCTGCAGCACCGGAAACCGGGAGAGGACCGCCATGCTGCCGTTGCCGTTGAACCGCCCGTAGCCATGCGCGTCATCCGCATCACCCAAGCGGTCATTGCCGTTCAGGTCCAGCCCGGTGGCCTGTCCGGCGTTGGGCGCTGCGCTGTAGCGGTGGGGGTAGTCCAGCCCCGCCTGCGCCAGCGCCTCCACCAGTGCATCCAACGCTGTACCGCGCAGATCATGATCCAACCCCTGGAGCGCCACGATGTCGGGACGCACCTCCAGCATGACCGCCCTGAAGGCGTCGATCTGCGGATCATCGCCGCGCAGAATGTCGCGCAGCAGCAGGCCCGGCCCCTTGCGCGACAGCTCCGTGTTGAAGGTGGCAATGCGGAGCTCAGTGCCCTGTGCGGCAGCCGCGTTGCAGAGCGTCAGAAGTGCGATCAGCAGCCAGCCTGAGATCAGGCCGCCTGAAACCCGTCCTGCGCCTCGGCGCTTGCGCGCTTGCGCTTTTCCTGAATCATATCCGCGATCTTGCCCATGGCAATGCCGCGCATGATGATGCTCGCCGGAAGGAATGCCCATGCTGAAATCGTCCAAATCAGGGTTTGCGGGTTCTGCAATGTGATCGGGTCTACCAGATCGGAGGCCAGCTTGACCACAGCGGGCACAAGAAACGGCAACAGGAAACCAAGGGCTACATTGATGCGCGAATCGCGGTGCAACCGCTCGACCACATCACTGCCTGCGGTGGGATCGAACAGCGGCAGGTTCACCCAGACGTTGAACGCCCCGGTCCGCGCTGGCCAGTTGAGCACGCGGACAAGGATCAGAAACGCCGTCATGGCCGCAAGCGAGATCACATAGGACAGACCGGCTGCGGTGCGCACAAAATTTGTGGTCTCACGGGGGGCATCGGCAGGCAGCATCAGCACCACAAGACGCACGGGCGAATAGGGGAAATCCATCGCATTGCCCACAATCATCCCGATGGAGGTCAGCGCCGCCGTCAGCGCGGTCGGATCGGTCATTCCCTTGAAGATCACGCTCAGCAGAAAGACCGTGGCAAATAGGCATGCAAACCGCAGCCGGTTGAACGGTGCCGCATCACGAAACTCCACGATGCTGGGAAACTCGCTGTTGTATTCGACAAAGGTCAGGATCGCGGCAAGCAGCGCCACCAGCAGAACGATCTGTGTCGAATCATTGCTCAGACCCGGCACCAGCAGTGCAGGCGTCATGATCAGCGTCGCAACAAGCATTCCCCGCGCCAAGGCGCTGATCAAACGTAGTATCAACATTCTATCCCTTCAAACTGGCCAGACGCGATACAAAGCCGACGTCTTGTCCCAACTTGATGCCCCCGGGTGAGGGGGGCCTGCCTCATTGTTGTCACAATCGTGCCTTCTTTCGCCCTAGTTCTCAAGACTATTGCAGCAGAAGGCCTCATGGGTTGGGCGTTTTGAGGGAGCGGGTGGTGCCTTCTTGCATCAAATCAAGGGCGCAAATAAGGCAACCACAAGATCTTGTGGGCACGGTATGCGCGCCCACAAGAAAATCAGTTCAAATTTGAGTAGAAGTTAATTCGAGGTTAACGCAAATCAGACCCAAGGGCGGCTCTGCGCAGCTGCTGCCTCGAAGGTGTCGATAGAGGCGGCTTTTTCCATGGTCAGGCCAATATCGTCCAAGCCGTTCATCAGGCAGTGCTTTTTGAAGGCATCCACCTCAAAGGTGAAGACATCGCCATCGGACGAGGTGATCGTCTGGTTTTCCAGATCAATCTCGATCCGTGCATTCGCGCCTTTTTCTGCATCCTTCATCAGCACATCCACCTGGCTTTGTGGCAGGACCACAGGCAGGATTCCGTTCTTGAAACAGTTGTTGTAGAAGATGTCGGCATAGCTGGGCGCGATCACGCAGGTGATGCCGAAATCCGCAATCGCCCAGGGCGCATGCTCGCGCGAGGAGCCGCAGCCGAAGTTGTCGCCCGCGACCAGAATATTCGCATCGCGGTACTGCGGCTTGTTGAGCACGAAATCAGGGATCTCGTTGCGGTCATCGTCATAGCGCATCTCGTCAAACAGGTTCACGCCAAGGCCGGAGCGTTTGATGGTCTTGAGAAACTGCTTGGGGATGATCATGTCCGTGTCGATGTTGATCAGGGGCATGGGCGCGGCAATGCCGCTGAGGGTGGTGAATTTGTTCATGGTCGGAGTGTCTCCTGAACGTGGAAAAGGGGGCTTCCTTGGTCTGTTGATCCTCTTTGCAGGGGTTTTATCCGCAAAGAGGAACCGCCAGAGCGCCTGCTACATCATCTCGCGCACATCGGTGAGGCGGCCAGTGACCGCCGCCGCTGCCGCCATTGCGGGCGACATCAGATGCGTGCGCCCGCCACGGCCCTGACGGCCCTCGAAGTTGCGGTTGGAGGTGGCGGCACAGCGCTCGCCGGGGGCCAGCTGGTCGGGGTTCATCGCCAGACACATGGAGCATCCTGCCAGACGCCATTCAAAACCGGCGGAGATAAAGATATCGGCCAGCCCTTCTTCCTCCGCCTGCGCCCGCACAAGGCCCGATCCGGGCACGACCATCGCCCGCATGCCTTCCTTGATCTTGCGGCCCTTCAGGATCGCGGCCGCCGCGCGCAGATCCTCGATCCGGCCGTTGGTGCAGGAGCCGATGAACACCGTGTCAATCTGCACCTCCGTCAGCGGCGTGCCCGCCGTCAGCCCCATATATTCAAGCTATCGCTGGGCAGCGCCCACCTTGCCGCCTGTGAAATCGGAGGCCGCTGGCACGGACGCCGTGATCGGCAGCACATCCTC
>Ga0136559_1000317_pt1 | contig 16694 bp, 5 predicted proteins | sample AntRauMeHopE1496_FD_104633 | JGI IMG/M metagenome (GOLD analysis project Ga0136559, IMG submission 104633) | Saline lake microbial communities from Rauer Islands, Antarctica - Metagenome Hop E1 #496 | ecosystem: Environmental > Aquatic > Non-marine Saline and Alkaline > Saline | place... | reverse complement strand
TTCCTCGATCAGTGCTGGTTTACAGTGATTGGAGGTCTGTTTAGCAATCTGTCGCGAGGTGAGTTGAGAGAGATCGCGGGTCGAAGTGTTCATAAGAGGCCGTAGCGCCGGGTTGAGAGTAGTTTGGATGTTTCTGAGCGCATTTACGATAAGAGGTCCCTTTTGGAGAGGGGATATGCCGTATGCATCCACCCTGTCAGCTGCTCGAGAGTGTATCAATCCCACTTCTTGATCCGGGGTTCGTATGGAGATCCCACCCTCACGGGGGGTAGGCATCTTCTTCTTCGAGTCCTTTAGGCATCGGATGTTTTTGGGTATGCGGGCGAGGGCTACGGCCGAGCCTCCAAAGGCTGGTTCATACATCATATTGCCCTGGGTTCGGCTGGTAAGAGTTTTGAAGAGTAGGGCGGCCAAGGGGTCGTTGATGATATCTTGTCCTGTTACCACCCCTGTCGAACTCCCTCTGGCCATACTCAGGCCAACTGGGTAGAAGGGGGTGCGATCGGTATTACTGGAGTCTCCTGTAGCTCGGGCCGTGACTCTGACTATAGTGCAGGCTTCGCCAGGGATGTCCTGGTATGAGGAATGGCCAGAGGAGGTTGTTTCGTATCGTGTGAGGGGGCAATAGTGTAGTAGGTACTCCTCCGGCTTGTTAGAACGGATTCCTATCATCAGGACAATTTGGAGGGCCCATAGGGTAACCTGTTCGAGGGGGAAGAGGTCCTCTGGGGTGTGTCCTCCTGCTCTTATTTGTCTATTGAAGAGGAGAATAATCCTTGATTGGTTCCAGTTAATATCTCCTTTAAAAAGTGTTATTTCCACATCCATGCTGTCAAGGACACTCTGTAATAGGTCAGGGCTGAGACGTGGACTCAGACAGTAGGTAATCAGTTGTCGAAAGCGTATGAGGAGTTTGGCTTCTGTGGCCGCGTGTCCGTCTCCCATTTCCGTGTTGTCTGCTCGAAGCATGGTGAGCATTTTTGGATAGTGGATGCGGATGGTGACGGCGGCTACTGAATTCTTTTCCCTCTGGGTGCTCTGTTGCAAGATCCGTAGTGAGAGGGTGAGAGGTAGTCCTGTTTTATAAGGACCCGGGTCCTCGTTTTGGGGCATCAGGCGGTTGCGGATAGCCATGAGGTCCATGCTAAAGGTGGAGTTTTCATGGTTGGTAATTATATGGCTCAGTATACCTTGTTGTCCCTGGGCTCCACCACATGTGGCTCCAATGCGGATAAACCCAGAGCGGCCCTGTCCCTTGGCCGTGAGCAGGTTTGCCATACACGTGCCTCTAGCTAAAGTGTGTAGTTCCGCAACCTGCCAAAGTCCCGCTGCCGACAACTGAAACATGATGTTGTCCAAGAAGTCTGTTTCGGCAATTCCTGCAGCTCTGTACATGGCTATGGCAAATTGAAACTCTCTTTTTGCGTCGATTGATGAGGGTTCTAGTACAATACTATCCTCTTCAATCTCAGCCGTCGAGTCGGCACGGTGAAGATGCCAAGTAGGTTGGCTTTCTTGGCCTTGGATCCGGAGGGATTGTGTTCTCGACACATAGAGGTCATGTAGGGTTTTGTCCGAGGCCGTGGTCCGAAGGATGGAGATGGTGGCCGACCCTGTGCCCATCCTGGGATCAAGATGATCTGGGGGCCGGAAGGTGATATCGCGGTGCCAGAGACCCGACGTGCGTTGTAAGCCTACCTCGGCGAGGGCTGTGATAAGAGGCGCGACGGAGAAGATATTCAGGTTGGAAAGAGTGAATGTTTCGCTCTGTCTGAGCGTTCCGGTGGGGGGGTCTTTGGGTTGACCGTTGGCCTTGTATGCTAGTCTATTCTTGCGTGCCGGGTTAATTCCACGCTCGACATGACGGGTGATCCTGCCCTGGAATAATTTAAAGGAGTCAGCGAAGCCCGTCCATGTTGGCCCAGTGGGATGGGGAGTATCTGTGCCTTCCAGAAAGGTGTGGAAATTCTCCGGGAAAACATCGGAGACTTCTTCAAATCGTGAGGCATCCGTCGTTTTATCGTCATCCCCCTCATTGAGGGCCTGCGCAATGGCCGTGGTAGCCTGTTCCTTGGTGAGGTTGAGGGCCGTCATCAGCATGTTTACAGTGGCAAGGTCTTGAGTGAGGGGGCTGGACATACGCAGTCGGTCGATCCATTCTTCAATAGAGGCCTGAGTGTCATAGGAGTGGGTGGGCGCCGGTCTGAGTATGGGAGTGGGCGCCGAGCCTGCCAGTAGAGGAGCGTCTGACATGTCTGTATCAGCGCCCCCTAGGAGACTTCCAATCTTGAGACAGACTGTAACACCCTTGACTACTCCTCGGTGTGCTAGTGGGGCACGGGAGTGGAGTAGTTTACCCCCGTATAGGATATTGAGGTGGTGAGTGGGGATGAATAATAGGGCGCTAAGTCTCGTCTTGAGGATTTCAAGGGATGGGGGTACTGGTATAGTCTTGGTGTAGGCCGGTCTTCTAGATTTATGAGTCCACGTGTCTGGAATTTGGACGAAAATTTGGTGCGTGGAGGGGGCTTCATCCTGGAGTGGGCCCGGTTCTTGGCTTTCGGGGTTTAGCCATTCCGCCTGTTCCTCCTGTTGGACTTCGGTAGTTTCATCCTCCCTAGGGGGAGGTATCGCCGCACCAGGGGATGGAGGGGGAAGGAACGCATAGATGGTAGACGTTCCCACGGTGATATGTTCCAGTCTGTCTTCATGGGATAGAAGGATTTCTCTTTTTGTTTCCACATTTATTGAAGTGTCAAAGGAGGGTCGTCGGTCCTGTGTCTGAGCCCGGTGACTCGGATGTTCCCCCAGGGTGTAATGCAGAGTGTCGGGTGTTGGGACAGAAAGGCCAGGTGGATAGCACAGCGCTAGCGTCTGTCGGATCATATGGCCAATGTTGTCTGTCGGCAGAGTTGCAACTATTACTTGTAAGACATGACCCTGGTACACTTCAGGATTGATGGGCCTTGCGGAGTCCACTCCAGCTCGAGGCGGGGCTTGTGTAAATCCTTTGTCCATCCCATGTTGTATGAGGATCACTTGTCGCCAATGAAGCAGGGTATCGCCCTCGCTTTGTTCTGAAGCCCATATACGTCGGGGTTCCAATGGGGGGTTGGGGTCGGTAACCGTCTGATAGGCGTTTGGTGCAATAGCTGGAAGGACGGATGTCCCTGCTGCTGCATGACTCTTCAGCCGGCTGTCACTGAAAGACTGGTGCATCAGATAGTAAACCGGTGAGAGATCCGCTTTGTCAAATAAGAATGGACTCGATGTGAGGGGGTTCCCGTGGCTCCGGAGGCCCGAATGCCCCTGGGGGTATGGAACCGTATAAATGGTCAGACCGAAGGAGGTACTTTGGATTAGTTCCTGCAAGTCTCCCGGTCGTTGGGAGATGCCCGTGCGGTCGGGGTGGCTCTTGGGATCTTGGCATGGATAGGAGTAGATGGGTAATGGAGTGCCTGGTATCTGTAAACCCGATGCCCGTTGGATCAGTTGGCTGATCTGTCTGAGCTTTCTGTCTTCGTGGGTATCCCCATGGTTGAAGAAGTGAGGGCCTAGGAATATACCTTGCGGCGAGCGTTGTTGTAGTGCTACCATTGAGTTGTCCCGAAACTCTGGCAGGCTACCCAGGGGGTGGTACAGGAGCAGGATGTGGATGAGAGTCGGCAATGGGCTGTTGAGGGGAGCCCAGATTTCCCTCGGGGGGGCACTCCACTCCTCCATAGTACTGGGTAGCAGAGGCTGGCCAGACATCACATTGATTTCGAATTTCATGAGGTTAGGGAAGTCCCATTGGCCCGCTCCTGTTTGTACATGTATCCATCGTGGCTTGTCACCGGTGGCCTTCTTGTCCCGTGCCCATCCCCGTGGGCAGATTAAGTCAAGGAGACCCAGGCAGCGATAGATTATATCTTCGGTAACTGTCAGCTGTCTGCTTACCAGGGAAAGCGCCTGAGTATGTCCTTCTAATACGGTCGCCATGCCGATGACGGCGTTGCCTTCCGATCCTTGGAGTTGAGAGCATATGAGATGAGCGTATAGATCCGGTATTTCTTCCCGTCCCAAGAGGAGCCATGCATTCTCCCGCTGTTGGGTGGTTAGATGGGACTCGATAGTAAGGAGGTGGTGGAGGGTACGAAGCCCTGCAGCGTAATTGTCATTTGTTCTGTGCGGGCGCTGTTGGGCAAATATAGATTTGAGGGACAGCATGGTTTGTAAGGTCCATTGCCATGTTGTTTCGACCGACCAGCCCCTAAGGGGGGCTCGTGGACACCCTGGTTGGGGGTCCGCCTGTGGTCTCGTAGCTGTCATGCGGTTGACGCATTCAATGATGGTGAGTTGGATATCTAGGGCTCGGCTCCGGACGGGGTCGTACTTATCAGGTCGTGACATTTGCATCTCTCGGGCCTTGTCCGCCGTCTGCAGGAGGCGGTCGGTTCCAATCTCGAGAATCTCCTCACAAAAACTAAAATCCTGACACAAGAGGCAGATGACTTCGACTGTCCGTAGGCTACGGTTCATATCCGAACTCTTGTGGGTCCAATGGCAGGTGGAGTCCAATCGGTGAATGAGTAGGGGGATTGTTTTAGCCTTGCCCACCGTGGGCCACATCCAGTGAAATTCAGGAAGCGCATCTTCCAACCATCCGATGAGAAGATCGAGGGTGTGTACATCCCCCTCTACGCTAAGTGTGTACACGGCCTGGCTCAGCTCCCTCCGGATATTGACCTCAGCAGTGTTTGCCCGCAGACTGAGAGTTAACAGCAGGCCAGCTGCTGCGGTATAGGGCTGAGGCTCTTGTCTTTGACTCAGCTGGCGTGTCGTAGTCAGCACATGCGAAAGCAGGCTTCCGGAAATGATCAGATTGATCATTGTGAGCACTTCCACTTCCCTTTCGTCCGACGTCCTTGGTTTCGCTTCCAATTCCGTATATAGACTCTCGACACCCCGGAGGCTCACTGTGGCAAGATCGTCCGCCAGTGGGTGGGCGATGGCATGGGTGAGGGAGGCAAGCAGGTCTCTAGAGAAGGACATAGCGAACACGAACTCTTTCCAATGATTGTCCTGTGTCGGGTTGGCCTCGGGGGTCGTGCTTAAGAGGTTTAAAAGTGAAAAACCTAGCCTTTGGCTATCTTGGTCCCTCCGCTCGAGGCGCTCCAGTTCTATAGAGGCCTCACCCATCTCTGTCTGGTCCTCCCGGTGCCCAAATTGGCTGGCCAGTGTGCCATGTGGGTGGATCCAGATGCTCAGAGTGTCCGCCCAGTCGGCCGCCGTAGTGGAGTGCCTAGTGCGGCCAGGGGCTGGAATGAGCCATAAGTGAGTGAATTGTTGTATGTGCGTCGGGTCTGGGCGAGTAGCAGCCCGGGAACGACGAAGGGAAAGGAGTTCAACCAAGAGGGCTCTGCCCACCCGGCCTAATTCGGCTCGGTAGGGTCGTTGTTGGTGGGTCAAGAATAGGATTGGGAGAAGCTCACGGAGATCATGTATGAGACTTCTGTGGTGATGCTGGAAGTCCCAGGTTGCGCCATGTGGTAGGGCGTGGTGGTCGGGAACATGTTCAGAGGAGTTGCCCAGGTCAAGGAGAGCATGGAGGATTTAGAGAATATCAAGTCCACGGTGTTGAGCCTCGGTCCTTGCTAGGGGCGGGTCCTGGAATATCGGGAGAATGGTTTGTGTCAGGCTCGCAACCCTGGGGGGGACCGGGTCTGGGTATTCCGTGAGACGTGGGAGAGTGTCAGGGAATGTGTCGGAGATCCCTGGCGGGATTGTGCAAGGTCCCGTTCTGCTGGAGTGCCAGGGTGTCGGTGCCAGCCCATGTCGCGATAGTCCTGTAGCAAGAAGTGATTGTAGTTCATGGCGTTCCTGTATGCACGGGTAAGCGTGGGACCAATTTATGTTGGGTCCCAGAGTCACAAAGAATGGTTCGTTGGGTCTTGTTAATATGGATATGATCAAGGCCACCCCTCCCACAAAAGCTCTGCTGAAACCAAACCGTTTTAAGGCCTCACCTAGGTCGCGGGAGAGAAGGTTAAGTGCGAGGTATGGTCCGACGTTCATTAACTCGACGTCCTTATGCTGTACCAGGGCAATTGCCCATTGGTATAAGGACAGCCATAGATCCTGGAGCTCCTTCCTAAGATGGCGTTGCCAGTGACCCTCGGGTCGCGTGTATGAGTCGATATGACGTTGCCATCTTTTGCAGACCCGTCTCCATTTCCTTAGTTGCCACATGTTGTCTTCCGTGACTGGAAGAGTGTCAATAAGATTGCTGAGGGTTTCAGGAGGTTGGCCATAAAAGAGGTTGTGGCCTCGCCGGATTGCCTTATGCCGTGCGAATGTGAGGCGACCATCCTTGGCTATAGTGACAGCTCCCTGTCCTTATTGTATTAGGCCTCGGCTAAACTCCGGCAACCCTCGTAACTGTAGGCCATCTCCCTGTGTGTACACCGGTATTCCTACCGTCTGTTCCGTTCTGTCCTCTAGATCTTTGCCGCATCTCATGTGGTAGCCAAGCGAGGCGGAGATATATACCTTATGGCTGGGCGTGAGGATGACCACGTTACCCGGTGGGTCAAGTACAAGGTTGAATACCCTTGTGACTGGGGTTGTGTGTGCCTGTCGGGTGCGGGTAGGGTATCGGGTTAAATCTGCGGCAGTCTTCCATTGTATGTCGTCCTCTTGGGCGGCAAGCTGCCACCTACCTTGCCTGTCGAGGCGAAGACGGCCAAAATTCCGAATGTGATGGTGTCTGGTGAGTGTGAAGCCCAGTCCCGTCGATAGGGTAGGTTCTTGAGTCGCCCCATTGGCTGTCGGGTCGATTGCTTGGGGGACCTCAAAAGTCATCACACATATAATCTGAGCCTCAAAGAATTTACCTTGCCTCTCAGCGAGGACAGTGTCTCCCTTTTGGAGGGAGCCAATGGTGCGGGTGAGCGCATCAGCGGATATATGTGCAGCCCAGTGGAGAGGATCTTGACCAAGGAGGGCTGTGTTCGGTCCGAAGCATGCAGCCCCCTCTGTCGTCAACCCTTCTGCGGGGCCTAAGCTCGGTATCGTGCCCATGTGCTGGTAAGGAGAAAGGGGGAGAGCATCGCTGACGGTTGGGGTGGGTTCGTCTCCTCCCTGTGTCTTCGCAGTCGTCGTAGGGTTGGGTGCCTTAAAGGCCTCGTCAGATGGCCTGTCCCGTTGGTTTCGCCGTCTGTTTCTTTTCCTTCCCCCCAGGCGTAGCCTTGCTGTGCTCGTCAAGCCGCAGGGCAAAGGTCGTGCAGTCGGGTCGATTTTGGGTTTGGAATTGCCGTTTCTATAGAGGAGATTGTGGTCGTACAAGGTGGCCTCGTTCGCACTGAGGGCGGTTCCCTGGAACAAAGAGGGTACCTCGAGACTGGCATCGGGTGGCCCTTGTTTATGACTGGGGCTAGTCGCAGTGGCTTTGTCCCTGAGAATAGTCATGACACTATCCATTAACTGCTCCATCACACTGTTTGTTATCTGCTCCTTTCTCTCGATGTCCCGTGCCTGTCGCTGAACTACATAACGTTTCCGTCTCATAATGGTTCTGGTAGTACCCCGTGGGGGTAGTAGTTTTGGAGTGAGACCGTTGCCCCCTTGAGAAGACAGACTCGAGGTAATGCTGGCCTCCCAGCTGAGAGGATCTTGGCCGGGAAGGGCTGTATTTGGTCCGAAGCATGCAACCCCTGTTTTCTCAGTAGTCGTGGGGTTGGATTCCTTTGGTCCGAAGCATGCAGCCCCCTCTGTAGTCATCCGTTCGGCTGGGGCTAGGCTCAGAATCGTGCCCATGTGCTGGCAAGGAGGAAGGGAGGTAGCATCGCTGACGGTTGGGGTGGGTGCGTCTCCTCCCGGTGTCTTATCAGTGGCTGCAGGGTTGAATTCCTGCGGGACTTCGTCAGATGACCTGCCCCGCTGGTTTCGCCGCCTGTTTCTTTTCCTTCTCCCCAGGCGCTTCCTTGCTTTACTCGTCAGGCCCCGGGCTAGGGGTCGTGCAGTTACATTAGTTATGGGTTTGAGGTTGCCGTTCTTATAGCAGAGATTGTCGTCATGTGGAGTGGCCTCGGTCTCTGGGAGATTGAGTCCCTGAGGGACAGAGGGTACCCCCAGATTCGTGCCTGATCGTCCTTGTTTTTGTTTATGGCTTGATGCGGTGGCATTGTCTCCTGGGCTAATCGTCGCCGTCTGTTCCTTTTTGTCTGTAGCCCATGTTTGTCGACGAGAGGCGTGGAATTCCAGTCTCTTAATGGTTTTACCGTTGCCCCGGAGATATGGTGGTTCCGGGGTCTGAGGCGAATTACCGATGGCGGGAGTTTTATAGAACTGCGAGCGAAAGTCGGTACTGACCATGTTGCAGAGATTTAACGCAAGACTACTGGCACGAAAGAGATGATGACCAGGCACAACTTCAAGGAGTTGTAGGTTGTCACCGCCATCCTTACTGTGGGGGTTAGGTTCCCACCGTACTTCGTGTGCGGGCACCCCCTCTCCCTTTGGGGTCTGGATGAGGATGTCTGAGTACGTGTCCGGGGTCCCAGAACCTCCAGACTGGGGTTGGGTTACGCTAGCGCTGTTGGTAGGGGTTCCGGTGGCCGGAGTAACGTGGCACGTTGTGTTCGTTATGTCAATAGTATCCCGCTGAGGAAGCACATCTGCAGCAATCCCATCGCTTCCCCCTTGGGCGCCTTTGTCCCCATCGCCTTTGCCCGCCCAGATGGCTTGCACGCATGACTGCTTTTCCTGGTGCAAGAGGGAATCGTCTTGCATAATGCGCTTAATGAGCTCTTGGGTATTCAGCCCCTCATTTAAACCAACACTCGAGGATGTTGGAAGCCGTGGGAGCGTTGGCCCCGGACGCTCCCTAGCTGCTGTAGTATTTCCAGTGCTCCCATCTCGAATGTCCTGTACCCAGTGGACTGCCTCATAACTCTCCTCGGTACCCCCCGGGCCGTCCCCCTGTATAGCTGCCCGACCACTCTTCTGGTTTCCCGTAGGTCTGATCTCCTGGGATCCCGTCCTGGCCGCCTCAAGGTCGCCGATGCACTCCTCTGGCTTTTGCTGTGCTATTTGAGCACCCACAGCGGAGATGCCTGTTATAGGTTCCCCCTGGTGCCCCTTTGCCGTCTTATCACTGCCAGCTATGGACTTGGGTGATGCGTGCGTCTCGGGGGTGGAGAGGGGGATTGGCCTTTTCGGCACTCTCTGGTGGTGGAGTGTAGTGACCTGGGAATAGCTAGGTTTGGTCTGGTCCGCGGAGCCGTATCGAGGGTCAGTCTTCTGCACAGCGTAGGTGGGGAAATTCCCGTTAAGGGGTTCGGGAGATGACAAAAAGCGGTAACCCAGAGTCGCAGCCTCGATGAATACGGAGGCCAGGTCTTGGGTTGTAGAGGTGTTCATGAGGATGTTTCCGCCGGTGGCTAGCTGAAGGCCACAGAGTGGAGAAAATTCCCTTTCAGAGGGAAGTTGCCCATAGCCTTTAGCGGCGGCCTGGCTGGCCAGAAGCCATCCCTCGTCTGTGAGGATGGGATGGTCCGCTGTGAGACAGGCCTTGCCAATCTGGACCATGTCGTCTCCTCCTTCCTCAAAATACTATACTCTCTCGAGAGTCGCCGACTTGGCTCCACTCACAACCTCGACGTTTCCGGAGGGGAGGGATTGTATTACAGTGGCGCCGCACCTTGCATCCCGAATCTGGGTCCAGCGGGCTCCTCCGGCCGTTAGGATCAGGATGTGTGTGTCGCTTGTGAAGCTAGGTGTGAGCCTATACTCCTGCACTGCAGCTTGACTCGGTTGGGTCTTTGCCGTCGAGTGGAGGGGGGCTATGGTAACCAAGTGGTGATTATTTTGGGACTGCGGAATCGTGTTAGCGGTTGCAGATCTGGGCGCCAGCTTCTGTGTGGAATTTGCCGTGGTCGACTTGGGTTGAGAAGTGCCCTGTTTGAGGCTCGCTTGGGCTCCATAGGTGTCGGTTGACAAGGAGCAGAGCGAAGAGGCATCCGAGGGTGCTAAAAAGGGTTCCTCTCGGCTGCTCAGGGCGGTTGCACCGCTGGTTAGAATGTTGTTAAGGGTGGTCGACGATTGGGGGCAGACTGTTTCAGTCGAATATCGCCTAGTCTCTTATCAAGTAGAGGTGCGCGGGCCTTCTTCTGAGGCATGTCGCCTGTGGCGTTGTCAAAGATGAGTCCTCCGTTGGGAAGAGTCTCGACGGCCCCGTGCCGGAAGTGTGCGTATCCATAACTTAAGTCCTGTCTCAACCTCAGCTGGGTTTGGATATCTTCGGGGTATGAAAGGGAGCTATACTGTTGGGAGCCAGATGCCGGTGTGAAGAGGTAGCCCATCGTTGCTGCCGATGTGAATATAAATACATCCGGCTGGTTTGAGGTGTTGATGAGAATATTTCCCCCCCCTTCCAGGCAAAGGTTGTATACTCCATCAAGCTTAGAACTATGGATCACCCCCTGGCCTTGGTCTGCAGCCTGTGAGGCCGCCATCCAGCCCTCAGCCATAAGGATATGGTGGTTTGGTGTAATGGCAGACGTACCCAGGTACACCAAGTCAATTCTCCCGTCTTTGGTATCGAAGTAGCAGAGTGTCTTCACAGGGGTTAGGAGGGCGCCAGTGAGGTCCATGATGTTGCCCGAGGGAAGGGATTGGACCGCTAACTCCCCCTGCTGCACCTGAAAGAACTTTTTCCACATCGCGAATCCCTGATATTCTACCAAGACATATGTGTCCCAGCTGAAGCAGGCCGTACTAGATTTCGGAGGTTTTTTGGCTGGCCGTTGGCGTCTGGGCAAGGTGGAGTTCGCAGTCGTGGATTGGCCGACGAGTGGTGCATTGGTTGCAGTAGCAGATGTGGTGGGTTCAGAGGCCCCAGCGGCCAAACCTGTTGCTTCACGGGGAGTTATGGCTTGGACCGCGCTGTGAATAGCAGTATCTTGTTGTTTCTGCGTTTGATGAACCGCCCTAGGGAGGGCCCTTGGAGTGTCGGTCAACTTTTTCCAGGGCATCGCGAGAGGTTGTAAGGCAGGACCCAGTGGGTCCTGGCCGCCATACCTGGGGAGGTGTGGCCATTTCTCCAAATCGATAAGAGGGACTGGCTGGTGGAGAGCCTCGTTGGGGAGCGGATCGGTCCGATCTTTGGGTTCGCTACAAACGGAGTCCCTCTCCAGCCTGTCGGTATCAGATCCATCGGCAGTGTGGCCCTGCCTGTCAGGATATCCTTCCTCATGGTCATCGGTGGCCGTTAGCGTGTCATCCCCTGTCAGCAGGGTTGGAAGCTCCCTGGTGGCCTCCAATGAGACAGATGGTGTGTTCCCTGTGTCACCTGTGAGTTCCTGATCGAGAAATCCGTACATATTTGGAGGGGGGTTAGCTGTGGTTTCGGGCTCAGAAAGGGTGAGTGCGTCCTGCAGGGCGGAGCAAACTAGGTTGGGCTGGTCCGGAGAATCCTGTAGCAGGCCCGAAGTCGTTTCTACAACGGGATCTAATCCAATGTCAGATGGGGGTTCAGTCCATGCCGGGTGTCCGTGGTCCTCGGCCGTATGGTGGTGATCCAGGGTGTCCTGAAGGGTTGGGGGAACTTGCTTGGGCTGGTCCTCTGATGCCGTAGACATGTCTTTTTGCGAGCTTGCCGGTTCTGGGGGGGGGCCGAAATCCAAGGTGGTACAGAATGAGTCCCATTTCTCCTGGCAGAGTCTGGCCGTGTAGGTGCGGTAGGCATCCTGCCTAGCTAAGATAAGGGCGTGGCGGCTAAAGCCGTCCATGTCGTCCTGTGGCTGCGTGTGGAGAACCGTGGGTCTTTTTCCCTCGGCCCGAAATCCTCGACCTCGTCCTTTTTCCATCCTTCCTGGGGGTGGGCGGTTGATTTCCAATGTAGTCTGTCCCCCCCCCATGGCTCGAGAGCTCACTTCCGACGCCCGTAACCCCCCCCGGCCTTTTCCCCTGGAGTTTTTAATGGCTCCATCTTGCATCCCTCCTTTGCACCGAAGCATAATCGTCAGGAGCGACTCCGAGTGGAGACCATTTTCGAGTTCTGTGCATTCGGTCTGGAGGATTTGGCCTCCGGCTAGTATATATATTTCTTCCAAAGGTGGGAGGAGGAGCTTGGAGGAATACCGGAGCAAATTTGTGGCAATGGAGTCGGTGGACTGAAAGAGTACAACGTGAGTTCGCCCCCTGAAGTCTCGGACAAAGGTTTGGGAGGGCCTGAGCGACCAGGTCAACAAAGTGTTGTCGAGGCCGTGGGTCGCTGTCTGAGTTGGCGGCTGATGATCATGGGGACCATTCGCGGGGGTTGAGGATGTCTCTGATGCGTCTGGGGCGGTACATGCTGTTGGGGCTGGCTCAGTCAAGCCTAGGACTTGGTGAGGTTGGTCTTCCCCATGGCTCCTAAAGCACACGTAAAGTAATGGTTCCTGAGGAAGGTGACAATCCTGTATCTGCATGGTGGATGGCAGGGGGGAGCCCTCATGGTAGACGTCCAGCTCGGAAGGCAGGGGAATGGGAGAAGCAGCCAGCAAAGCGCCAATAAAGCTCTGAATCTTGTCCTCATCCAGGTATGCGATATTGTGCTGAACCCCGTACGGGTCAATAACCTTGGCATGACGTGTCATGAGGGTCAATATAGCACCTGCGAAGATGCCTTGAGAGTGAAGGGTGGCATGCGGGTGGAATGTGGCAGATAAATCGTTCGGAAGGGTAAGTGATGCTTTAGCCAGGTTGTATAAGCCCACCAATGGACTCAAACGAATGGCCTCGGTCAGCATAGCTGGGGTCAGCCGGTCCGAATATAGACACGGTACGGTGCGGTCACGTACTCGTACTAAAATTTTAGGGTTGGTGGCCCCTCGGGTTCGGCGCTTCTTGGGAATGACCACTATATTGTCGTGGTCTCGCTCCGCCTCAAGTGAGACCCGCCTCCTTTTTCCCCTGGAAGCCTCACTCAGATGCAAGCTCAGCAATGGTGTAGGGTGAAAGGGGGCCGCCGGTTCCGGTGACTCCTGGAAAGGGCCTATTGCAGAGATTCCCGCCCGAGGCCCCGTATCAACAGTGAGTTGGTCGCGGCTCATTGGTGGTCTCGGGTCCTCGTGCAGATTCCTGCTCAATAAAGGCGTGAAGTGAGAGAGGGTCGACGATTCCCAAGAATCCTGGCCTGGGGCTATTGCCATGATAGAATTCATGCTCCCCCTTGGTGTGGAGTTGAAGGGGGTCGCCGGTTCCTGAGAATCCTGGCCGGGAGCTGCAGCCCGAGGGCCCGATTTGATGGTGGTTTGGTCGCGGCTCATTTCGGGCTGGGGGGTGAGTTCTAGTGGCTTGGCCGAATCGTGTCGAGTCCGGTCGCGATGTAGATCTAAAGCAGGTGTCTCGTTCAGCTGGAAAAGGCGGTAGCATGAAATGGTTTGAAAAATTTCCCTAGGAGATAGTTGGCCATCAGGGGGCTGGACAAGGCGGATAGTATCGAAAAAACCCGGCCTGTTTGGCCCGATAACAGTCACCTTGGTCAGTCTTTCGAAGTTGTTGTAAAAGTAGGCCACCTCGCCATCAGCCGGCTGTAATGCGGTGGGCTTAATGCGGTGAGTGTTGTCTCCGGGTTTCATATCTTTTCTGTATAGGAGAGAGTGGAGGATCGTAGGAAGCCGGAGCAAATCTTCCCTCCATATCAGAAACACCCATTCCTCCGGCCAGGGTTTCTTTTCAATGGCAACTACCGTGACCTCACAGTGCTTCCCGACCAAGGACACCCTGGAGCCGATGTCCGGCCTCCATGTGGGGTAATGAGGCGAAGAGGCGGTGCTTATTGGAGCCGAGGGGAAGTGGGGGTTATGAATCCCAATCCAGATGCCTTGCGGTGTCATGATCCCATCAATATTGGGAAGGTGCAGATTGCCATCGAAAATTATAAACCCTTCCGGGCGAGGTTTGAACAAGAAGATCTTATTTATACCGCCTAGTAGACCCAACGTCTGGTGGAGAGTGGCTCGTTGCAAGCGGGGATCTGTGAGTTTTTCCGGGAGCGCCACCTGGATCCATGTGACTGTCGGCTTCACGTCGAGGAAATGTACACGCTGTGGTAGATGGGTGGCTTTGGCCGCCCCCTCCAGATTGTATAGGTTCTCGCATACCTCAAGCAGGGTCGCCCTAGTCGCAATCATAAAATCTAGACGTCGTGATTCAAACTCTGTCACTTCGCCCAGGAGACTGTCGACTCTCATTGTGGTTGCCCGCCGTCGCAGCCGCTCACCCGGCCATGTCTCCAGAATATTGCGTAAGGAAATTTCAGAGAGCAAGCCGAGTGTGTGTCTTTCAGAGGCGGGTATGTCCGTGCGTAGCAACATTGCCGTCAGCATCTCTACACGATGGCCACAGTTGTGATTATGAAGGCGCAGGTGGTGCTCCATGCCCTCTGGTGTAAGGGGGAGCCCGTACCGGGTTTCAGTCACGAAGTCTTGTGCCAAAAAATCTGAGATGTCGATGCAGTCTTGATGTGGAGGCATATAACCAACTGTTGCCGTGGAAGCCTGCTGGGGGGAGAGCATGGCATGGGTTGTAGGAATGGCATGGGACGTAAATTGCTGCGCTTGGGAAGGACTGTGGCTGTCGCGGATGAGAATGGCGCTGGAGACTTCGTTTCCGCTCAAAATGTTTAGTGCATAGCCGCCGGAATGGTGGCTTGCACGCTTGAGAGTTGGGATCTTGAACTTTTTACCTCCGGCTGTCTGCTGTGCGGATGAGAGCACTGCAGGGGAAATTTCTCCTAATAGTGTTTGTCCCATTTCTGACTTCACTTTGCCGGCCTTGGGCTGCTCGTGTCCTGCCCCGAGGGGAGGGTCTCGTGCAACCCGGGTCCTAGCCGAAGAACTGAGCATTGCGCTGGTTGTGGGGTCGCACGTTTGCTGCATAGACGCAACTGCTTTTACATGCCGCCGCGCGCCATCGGTCGGATTTTTTTTGTTGCAGATTTCCCTCTTCCTGGCGTAACTGTTGTTTGTCCATGCCTTTCTTGGCCGGCATGTTTGTTAGCCCATGCCTACTGGGGAGCCTGGGCTTGGCGTTTGTGGTATGCTCTGTCGACTGTAGCGTGTCTGGGCCCAGAGTGGCATGGGGCGTAGATTCGCCTCGCAGCTTTGGGCCGCCGCTGCCAGCCTGCTCGTAGTCTTCGGCACGGGGCAGCTGTGGCGCGTCTTTAGCCAAGCGATTAAGCTTGACCGATGCGTTTTCCCCATGGTCCTTTAATAGCTGCCGAGCCTCAGGTGCTTGTGTGCTTGCCTACAGCTTTTTGCGATCTTCCGAGTTTATTTTCTTGGTACTGGCTGGTAATGGGTCCATCGCAAGCTTGGCTTGCTCGTGTCCCGCCCCGAGGGGAAGGTCTCGTGCATGCCAGTGCATGTGCGGGGTTCTGAGCTTAGCCCAAGTAGTGGTGCTTTCCAGCTGCGAAGTGCATCGGGCCGAGGCTGCAGCGGGCGTAGATCTGTCTCCCAACTGCAGGCCGTTGCTGCCGGGTTGTTCGCTGCCTTTCTCAATGGAATAATGTTGTGCCTGCTGGGCCATGCGCGCATGCTGTGCTTCTCCCAATGTAGTGGGTGCAGCTTGCTGCGGTGTGGGCCTGGCATCATGAGTCGTAGGGCTCAATGGCGACAGCGATGCAGGCCCGCCGGGGATCCGGCGGGTGTATGGTGTGCTCTTGGTTCCGGCTGATCCTTCTGCCGCCGTTGTGGCGCCGGGTTGGCTTTTCTTGAGCTGGAGGGTCAAGCACCCTTTTGGGTGGGTTTGTGCCCGTGGAAGTGTTTGGAGCGACATTGGCGCCGACAGCTTGATGCCGGGTCGTTTCTGCGCCTCGTTCCTGTTGAGCATCTAGTGCTGAATGTTACGATAGTATCCTAAGAGCTTGCCAAGCTCTGTGTTAGAAGAGTTCCTGTTTCGGCCCAAACGAGTGGTCTCGTGCGAACAACGGAAGTGCAAAAAGATGGTTTTCCCGGCCGCGATTCGTGAGAAGTCGCAGCGCGGGGTCGCCCTTTCTTGTGATGCACACGTGTTGTCCGCCTAGTCGGGTGAAATACGGCAGCCGTGCACTGAGTCGCTGGGCGATTCAGCCTCGTGCGGAACTTTTTTAGCAAGTCAGCATTTTTGCGCGGGAAACTGTCGTGCCCGTGTATAAGGGATATATATGTGTTCCTTCTGCCGTCGTGCTGGGACATGTACGTACTCCTTCTTACTTAGACAAGGACACCAAGATAGCCACTCAACAAACATATTCAGTCTTCGTGTCTTTGTATAAATACACCAAAACACAAATAATGCATACACGCCCTGTATAGGGGCTTGTAAAAAGCCCTGTATATGGGAAATACATACAAAGCCCCCCCACCCCATATACAGGGCTTTTTTAAGGAATAATACATACAAGCCCCAAAACAGTTTTGGGGCCCTGAATACATACAAGCCCCCCAAACCCATAGGATGCCTTGAGTTGCAGGTCATTTTCCGCAAAAGAGCCACTAATTGTAGGGCTCTTTTGCGGAAAATAACCTACAAGGACAGGGCATCCCATGGGTCTTCGCCACCCTATATGGGGTGCCTTCGATTAGTAGGCTCCTTCAAATTATAGGTCGATTTTGCAGAATATCGTCTCTTTTACAGGGCTCTTTTTCAAAAGAGACTTATAATTTGAAGGAGCCTACTAATCGAAG
>Ga0136559_1000316_pt1 | contig 16710 bp, 14 predicted proteins | sample AntRauMeHopE1496_FD_104633 | JGI IMG/M metagenome (GOLD analysis project Ga0136559, IMG submission 104633) | Saline lake microbial communities from Rauer Islands, Antarctica - Metagenome Hop E1 #496 | ecosystem: Environmental > Aquatic > Non-marine Saline and Alkaline > Saline | place... | reverse complement strand
GCCATCGCCGCTTCGGGCCAGCCCGCGTTGGGCGACCGGTGCTGCCGTGCATCGTGCAGCATCGCGTGGAAGGCCGGTCCGGGGCGCCCCGAGACAAGGGCAAACAGCACGCCCGTCAGCCGTGCCGGGATCAGATTGACCAGATCATCGAGCCGTGCGGCGATCTTGCCGAACTCCTCATACCGTGGGTTGCGGTGGCCGATCATCGAATCCAGCGTGTTGATCGCCTTGTAGGCGCAGATCCCCGGCAGACCCGCCACAACCCCCCAGAACAGAGGGGCCACGATCCCGTCCGACGTATTCTCGGCCAGGCTTTCAAGTGCGGCGCGGGCAACGCCGGGACGGTCCAGCGCAGCCGGGTCGCGGCCCACGATCATCGACACGGCATGGCGCGCGCCCTCCAGATCATCGCACGCTAACGGTTCTTGCACCGCCTGCACGTGATCATGCATCGACCGGACAGCCAGCAGGGGCCAGGCCGCGATACCGCAGACAACGCTGGTGATCCAGCCGCCCGGCAGCACCCAAAGCAACACCAGCGCGGGCAAGACCGCAAGTGCGACGGTAATCAGCACCGTGAGCCCGCCCGCGCTGCACCGCCGCAGCCATCCGCCACGGTTCAGCGCGCCTTCAAGCCGGGAAATTACCCGCCCGATCCAGACAACCGGATGGCTGATGCGGGCAAAGAGCCACGCAGGCCAGCCCACAGCGGCGTCAATGGCAAATGCCAGCGTCATGATCGCGGCAAAACTCATGCGGCCCGCCCGTTGACCGGCAGGGGGTATCCATCGAAGGGCAGCGCCTGATCCGATGGGCCGGGCGCGCCCGGCGGGGTATCCGCTGGCGCATCGCTGCGACCACACGAAGGCTTGCCGGGATCACGGGCGGCATGGCGCAGAAGGAACAGATCATTTCTCGAAGGATCAGGCATTTCAGGGGGTTCCACTGGGGCGCAAAACCTGCTTTGACACACCATTATGGCAAAGTCGATCCTGATCACCGGGGGTGCCCGGTCTGGCAAAAGCACTCTGGCGGAGCGGATGACGCTCTCGCTTGGCACGCCAGCAGTCTATATCGCCACGGCCGAAGCACTGGACGGTGAAATGGCCGACCGCATCGCCCGCCACCGCGCCCGGCGCGGGCCGGAATGGCAAACGCAGGCCGCCCCTCTGGATCTGGTGGACGCCTTGCAGGACAGTGACGGGCAGGCTCCGCGTCTGGTGGATTGCCTGACGCTCTGGCTCAGCAATCTCATGTTTGCCGAACGCGACTGGGAGGAGGAGACGCAGGCGCTGGTCCGCTGCCTCGCCCGCCAGACCAGCCCAGTCATTTTCGTAACCAATGAGGTGGGCGCAGGCATCGTGCCGGACAATGCCCTTGCGCGCGCTTTCCGCGATGCCGCAGGCCTGATGAACCAGCAGATCGCGACCGCCTGCGACGAAGTCTGGCTCAGCATTGCCGGATGCCCCCTGAAGGTGAAACCACAATGACATCACGCCGCTTTGAGACGCTGGCCACTGTTGCCGACCAGCCCCTGACATCCCCCGATGCCGATGCCACCCGGGCCGCGCTGGAGCGGCAGACACAGCTGACCAAACCGCCCGGCGCGCTGGGGCGGCTGGAGGATCTGGCGGTGTTCATGGCGGGCTGGCACGGCACGGCCCTGCCCCGCATCGCCCGCGCGCAGGCGCTGGTCTTTGCAGGCAACCATGGGATCTGCGCCCAGGGCGTCAACCCGTTTCCACAGGCGGTAACGGCCCAGATGGTCGCGAATTTCCGTGCCGGCGGGGCGGCGATCAACCAGCTGTGCCGGGTCGCGGGCGCAGAGCTGTCGGTGATCGATCTGGACCTTGACCAGCCGACACAGGATTTCACCACAGCTCCCGCAATGACCGAGGCCGAGTGTCTGGAGGCCATGGCGCGGGGTGCCGCAGCGGTTGATCCAACGGCGGATGTCGTGCTGCTGGGCGAGATGGGGATTGGCAATTCGACGGTTGCAGCAGCGCTGGCGCATGGCTGTTTTGGCGGCAGGCCCGAGGATTGGGTCGGGCGCGGCACCGGATCGGACGCGGCGGGGCTGGCGCGCAAGGCGGATGTGGTGGCGCGCGGTGTCGCCCTGCATGGCGGGCAGGATGCGATGCAGATCCTGCGCAGTGTGGGCGGGCGCGAACAGGCAGCACTCTGCGGTGCGGTGCTTGCCGCCCGCGCCGCGCGCATCCCTGTGCTGCTGGACGGGTTCATCTGCTGCGCCGCCGTAGCCCCCCTGTTCAAGGCCCGCCCCGAGACGCTGGACCATTGCCTGATCGCCCATCAAAGCGCCGAGGCCGGGCATGCCGCTCTGGCGCGGGCTCTGGGCAAGCAGCCGATCCTTGATCTGGGCATGGCGCTTGGCGAGGGATCGGGCGCGGCGCTGGCGCTCTGCGTGCTGCGCGGGGCGGTCGAATGCCACAGCGCGATGGCGAGTTTTGCCGAAGCGGGGATTTCGGGGGGATGAACCCCGCGATGCGCTTCGCACAGCTGCGCATGGCGCTGATGATGCTGACCCGCCTGCCGGTGGGGGTGTTTTCCGGGCCAGTGCCGACACTGGAGCAGGCGCGCTGGGCATTCCCGCTGGTCGGGCTGCCGGTGGGGCTGATCGGCTGGGGCGTGTTCGCGGGGGCTGCCTTTCTGGGGCTTGCGCCGCTGACAGTGGGGATTGTTGCCGTGGCGGCCATGGCGCTGGTCACGGGAGCGCTTCACTTCGATGGGCTGTCGGATTTTGCCGATGGCATGGGCGGGCGTGATCGCGCAAGGCGGCTGGAGATCATGCGCGACAGCCGGATCGGCAGCTACGGCGCTTTGGCGATGATCCTCGTGGTGCTGGCGCTGGCCGGTTCGGTGGGTGCGAGGGCTGCGGACGTTCAGGCACTTTGGCTGTTCTTGCTGATGGCGGTGGCCAGCCGGATGCTGATGCTCTGCGTGCTGGATCTGCTGCCGCCCGCGCGGGCGGATGGTTTGGGACAGGCCGCCTCAGGCACAGCGCGGCCCTGGGTGCCGGGTATGATTGCGGTGGCTGTCCTCACCGCGATGATCGGCCTGCCCGCGCTGGGGGTGCTGGCGGGCATGGCAGGGGCGGCGCTGATGATTGCGCTGCTGGCACGGAGACGCTTGGGCGGGCAGACCGGTGATGTCCTGGGTGCCGTGCAACTGAGTGCCGAAACCGCCGGTTGGGTGCTGGTCGCGGCGATGTTTTAAGATCACCCTAGCCGTGGCTGGCCAGATAGCACTGTGCCAGTAGCGCCGTTCGCGCCGCAAAATCCGGGGCCATCTGCTGCGGCTCCGGCGCGTCACTATGGCTGCCGATCCACGCCAGCAGCGCCATGCGGCGCAGCATGACAAAGGTGTCAATCTCGGCCTCGTCCTGCGCCGGAATGGCGCGGACCTGACGGTAGCCGCGCAGCCACGCGGCCCGCAGCGCCGGGATCTGGGGGTGATCCTCGATAAAGCTGATCCCGGCGGCAAAATCGTAGAGGTGCCAGCCCAGACCGCAATCGTCAAAGTCGATCAGCCGTGTGATGTCACCCTCGATCAGCAGATTGGCCAGCCGCATGTCGGCATGGATCAGGCCATAGCGCTCAGGTCCCTTGCCAAAGGCCTGCAGGCGGCGGCGCACGGTGGCCTCTGCCTGCTCCAGAATGCGGACGATGGCGGGCGTGACATTCGGCGCATCGCGCCAGTTGCCCCATGTGGCATTGGGGCCGAAAACGGCGGCATCGTCCCAGATCAACCGCTCCAACGGCTGTGCGGGACGCCAGCGCCGGGTCTGAAGATGCATCGCGGCGGCAATTGCGCCCAGCCGCTGAAACGGGCCGGTCAGGTCGCTGCTCTCGTCGGGCTGCGCGCCCGGGGCAAAGTCGAACAGCACCATGTGACGTGGCGCCGGCAGGCCCTGCGCGGCACCCTGCTGCACCAGACAGCCATTGTGCCCTGCGATGGGCGCCGGGGTCACGACCGTGCCTGCCGCGGCCAGCGCCTGCGACCATTCCAGCTCCTGCTCGATCCCTCGCATGGAATGATAGCCTGCCCGGTGGATGCGCAGAACGGCGCGAAAACCGGGGGCCTCGACCAGCCATGTGGTGTTCTCTGCCACGTTGATCAGACGCGCACGGGCGTTTTCAGGCAGGGGCCAGAGCGGCAGAGAGGCCTGTGCCAGACGCTCCAGCCGGGGCAACAGATCAGCCATTGGTGGCTCACCGGACATCGGCGAAGAACTGGACATCGGCGAAGAACTGGCCATCAGCGGGCCATGGCCAGCAGGCCTGCCACGTCGAGATGGGTTTCCAGATGCGCGGCAAGGGCATCCAGCGTCGCCTCCACGGCTGCTGTGTGGCAATGGCCGGACGGGGCCGCACCCAGATCGGCCAAAAAAGCTGTGCGAAAGCCATCCTCGGTGAACATGCCGTGCAGATAGCTGCCCATCACGCGGCCATCGGCACTGATCGCACCTTCGTCTTCAGTGTCCAAATCTTCGGGGACCAAATCTTCAGTGTCCAAATCTTCGGGGCCCAAATCTTTGCTACCAAGACGGCCAAAGGGGCGGGCGCAGTCAGGTCCCGCGCTGCGGCCGATGTGGATCTCATAGCCGCGCAAGGGTTGGCCGCTGGCGACGTGGTTGCCCTGCACCTCGGTCAGCCGCTTGTCGCCGGTCATCACGGTGTCGATCTGCAAGAGGCCAAGGCCGGTCGTGGTGCCTGCAGGGCCTTCGATCCCGCCCGGATCGGCGATGGACCGGCCCAGCATTTGATAGCCGCCGCACAGACCGAGGATCCGCCCGCCGCGCCGGTGATGGGCCGCCAGATCAATATCCCACCCTTGGGCGCGCAGAAACGCCAGATCGCCCCGCGTCGATTTACTGCCCGGCAGGATCACCAGATCCGCGTCGCCCGGAATGGCCTCCCCTGCGCGCAGCATCGTGAGGCGCACGCCGGGTTCCTGTGCCAGCGGGTCCAGATCGTCAAAATTGGCGATGCGCGAAAAGGTCAGCGCCACGATATGCAGGCCCGTACTGCGGTGCCGGGTGGCAATGTCCTGCGCATCTTCGGCAGGCAGACGCCAGGCGTCAGGAAACCACGGGCAGACGCCAAAACCGCGCCAGCCGGTGCGCGCGGCAATCAGCGCATAGCCATCGTCGAACAGGCGCGGATCACCACGAAACTTGTTGATCACGAACCCTGCCACCATCGCGGCATCGTGGCGGTCGATCACCGCCTGGGTGCCGACGATCTGCGCGATCACCCCGCCCCGGTCAATATCGCCTGCCAGGATCACCGGCACATCCGCCGCGCGGGCAAAGCCCATGTTGGCGATATCGCCCCGGCGCAAATTGACCTCGGCGGGGCTGCCCGCACCTTCGACGATGACCAGATCATGGGCTGCCTTCAGACGGCCAAAACTGTCCAGCACGGCGCCCATCAACTGCGGTTTCAGCGTCGCATAGTCTGCCGCACGGGTGCTGGTCAGCCAGCGGCCCTGCACGATGACCTGCGCGCCGACCTCCGATTCGGGCTTCAGCAGAACAGGGTTCATGTCCGATACCGGCAGCAGGCCACAGGCCTGCGCCTGCAGGGCCTGCGCGCGCCCGATCTCTCCGCCATCTGTCGTCACGGCGGCATTGTTGGACATGTTCTGCGGCTTGAAAGGTGCGACCGACAGCCCGCGCAGCCGCGCCGCACGGCACAGGCCCGCCACCAGCATCGACTTACCCACATTCGAGCCGGTGCCCTGAATCATCAGCGCGCGGGTCATGCCCTAAAACTCGATGCCTTTTTGCGCCTTCACCCCGTCTTTGAACGGATGCTTGAGCATCGTCATCTCTGTCACCAGATCGGCGGCCTCGATCAGTTCAGGCTTGGCGTTGCGGCCGGTCAGAACAACATGGGTCATGTGCGGCTTGTGGGTTTGCAGAAACTCCACCACCTCATCGATGTCCAGATAATCATAGCGCAGGGCGATGTTGATCTCATCCAGCATGACAAACCGGATCTCCGGGTCAAGGATCAGCGCTTTGGCCTGTTCCCAGCCATTGCGGGCAGCGGCGATGTCGCGCTCGCGGTCTTGCGTATCCCAGGTGAATCCCTCGCCCGAGACGATGAATTTGCATTCCTCGGCAAAGCGCCCGCGCAGAAATTCCTTCTCGCCGGTGACCCAGCCGCCCTTGATGAACTGCACCACGGCGCAGGGAATGCCATGCGCGATGCAGCGCATGATCATGCCAAAGCCGGAGGAGCTTTTGCCCTTGCCTGCCCCGGTATGGACGATGATCAGGCCCTTCTCCTCAGTCTTGGTCAGCATCATCTTGTCGCGCGCGGCCTTGATCTTGCGCATCTTTTCGGTGTGGCGGGCATTGATATCGTCCATGGTCATCTCCTGTTGAGGCTCACCAGCTGGGTGGCGGGGTTTTGTGCTGTGCCAAGGGTCAGTGTGATCCGGCTTTTGATGTGATTTCACCGGTTTTCGGGTTGATCGCATAGTGTGATTTCCACTCTTGCGCCCCAAGCAGCGTTGCACGGTAGACCGAGGCGCCCACGGCCTCGCCGATTTCCGTGTGCAGCCCGGCGTAGTCCTGAGCGCCCTGTGGGGCCGCAATGGCAATGCAATCCGTACCCGTGCCGGTCGCCAGCCCCGTCGGCAGCATAACTCCCGCGTCAAGGATCGCGGCGGTGCGCGCCTGTGTGGCAATGCTCAGCGCCTCAATGAGGCCCGCCTGCGACAGCGCGCTGTCAACCCGGACCGCCAGATTGATCGTGCCCCAATCCTGCGCCTGCCGGTCCACCCGCGCGCCTACCCGTTCCGCGTTCGACAGCCCCACCGTCGCCACACAGTGTGCGGTCGTGATGCCGATGGTAGCCGTTTCTTGCGTAAAATAAGACATATCACGCGATGTCAGAAAAGCGACAGCATCGGCATATCCTTCAGAGCGCAATTGATCCCCGAGCCATGCCTGCACGTCCATGCCCTCGGGCAGATCGGCATTGCGCACCTCACGCCAGACGATGCGGCCTGCAGTCACGAATCCGGGGCGATTGATCGCCCAGCTGAGCACCTGCATCTGACCGCCCAGATCGAACACCAGCCATGGCCGCGCGAGGGTGACAGTGCTCATGCCACCACCTCCAGCGGCTGAAACACAAGGCCGTCGGGTGTCATCTCAAGATAGGCACGGATGCCGAAGACGCGGCGCACCAGATCGGCGGTCAACACCTCAAGCGGCGGGCCATCGGCGGCAACGCCCCCTTGGTCGAGCACGATCAGCCGGGTGCAATGGCGCGCGGCAAGGCCCAGATCATGCAGGGAGACGATCACCGAATGACCCTCCTGTGCCAGATCCGCGAAGGACTGCATCGTGGCGAGCTGGTGTGCAGGGTCAAGGCCTGCAATCGGCTCATCCGCCATCATAAGCGGTGTTTCCTGTGCCAGTGCGCGCGCGATCAGGACGCGCGCCTGCTCCCCGCCCGACAGCCGCGTCGCGGTGCGCCCGCGAAAGGCGTCCAGATCCATCCGCTGCATCGCGCGGTCAACGGCGGCAAGGTCCGCGGCGCTGGGGCGCTGACCTGCGCCCAGATGCGGGGTGCGGCCCAGCATCACGAGGGGCTCCACAGTCACCGGCCAGGCAATCTCACGCGATTGCGGCATCCACGCAACCGCGCGGCCCCGTGCGCGCGGCGAGAGTGCTGCCACGGAGCTCTGGCCGATCCTTTGCGTCAGGCCCAGCGCGGCGCGCATCAGGCTCGTCTTGCCAGCCCCGTTCGGGCCGATGATGCCGACCAGCTCTCCCTCCCTTACCTTGAGGTCGATGCCGCGCAGGATGTCGCGCTTGCCAAGGGTCACCCCAAAACCGGTCAGGCGCAGCAGCGTCACAGGCCCTCCCTCCGGGTGCGGTAGATCAGGTGCAAGAACAGCGGTGCGCCGATCAGCGCTGTCACGACGCCCAGCTTCAGATCCCGGTCAGGCAGGATCATCCGCACGGCGATGTCTGCTGCCAGCAGCATCGCCGCCCCCCCAAGCGCCGAGGCCCACAACAGCCGCCCCGGCTGCGCCCCCACAAAAGGACGCAGCAGATGCGGCACGACCAGACCGACAAAGCCGATGGCACCGGCCACGGCCGTTGATGCGCCCACAACCGCAGCCGTGCCGAAAATCAGCGTCAGCCGCATCCGGCGCAACCCGATCCCCATCGCCTCGGCTGCATCCTCGCCCAGCGTCAGCGCATCCAATCCGCGCGCGAGTGTGGCCAGCATCAGGGCGCCGAGCACAATCAGCGGCAGTGCGATCCAGACATGCACCATCGAGCGATCCGCGAGCGATCCCATCATCCAGAACACGATCTCATTTGCGGCAAACGGATTGGGCGACAGGTTCAGCACCAGCGCGGTACATGCCGCCGCCAGCGCCGAGATCGCGATGCCTGCAAGGATCAGCGTCAGCGAGGAGCCGCCCGGCCCGGCAAGCACCAAGACCAAGAGCACACCGGCCAGCGCCCCCGCCAGCGCCGCCAGCGGCAGGCCAAAGGCAAACCCGGCGGCAAACCCCGTCTGTATCGCCAGCACAGCCCCAAGTGCGGCAGAGCCGGAGACACCGATCAGGCCGGGATCGGCCAGCGGGTTGCGCAGATAGCCCTGCATCGCCGCCCCCGCCAGCCCCAGCGATCCGCCGATCAGCAGCGCCAGCACCGCACGCGGCAGGCGGATTTCGCGCATCACCAGTGTCACGGGCCCCTCACCCCCCGCCACCAGCGCCCGCAGGCTTTGCGCCACGCCGATCTGCGCAGGCCCCACCACCAGCGAGGCAACGAACAAGGCCGCGACCAGACCTGCAAGGAGGATGAAAAGCCGGGTCATGGCCGCAAGACCTCCTCGCGCAGGGCCGTCATATCCGCGATGGCCTGCAAGACGAAGGGCGTGCCGCAGACCCAGTCGCTGTCGGTCAGGGCCGCCTCGGGGCGCGCCCCGCGCAATGCCTCGATCACCGGATGGCCCATCACCTCTTCGGAGCGCGAGGTGGCGGGATAGGGCCTGCTGGTGATCACAGTATCAGGCCCGGCCATGGCCAGCACTTCGAGCGGGATGACGCCGCCACCGTCAAATCCGGCCTCGGCGGCGATGTTCTCGAACCCTGCCGCTGCGAGGATCTGCCCCGCCAGTGTCTTGTCGCCCGACGTATATCCGTTGGCGTAATAGAGTGCGGCACGCGGGCGCAGTGTCACTTCGCGCAGATAATGCGCCAGCCGGGCGTCGAAATTCGCCGCCATGACCTCCGCCCGCTCAGGGTGGCCAAGTGCGGCCCCCATTTCGATGATCCGGTCGCGCACCTCGCCCAGCCCGTAGGCGGGTTTGAACTTGATGACGCGGATGCCCAGCCGTTCCAGCATGTTGACACTGGCCCGCGCGGTAAAACTGCCCGCCAGCACAAGATCGGGCTGCATCAGGAACACCTCCTCCGCCAGCCCGCTGTTGGCCGGATAGAGCGAGGCCTGCGCCACCATCGCAGAGCTGCGCGGATCGGCCGCGATGCGCGAGACGGAGATCAACTGCCCCTCATCCGCCAGCAGCATCGCCAGCTGGTCGGTGCACAGGTTCATGGAGACCACGCGCTGCGGCGCATCGGCGATTGCGGCAACCGGGCAAAGTGCGACCATACCCGCCAGAACGGCGGATAGGGTCACGCTGCGCAAGGGTCTAGAAATTTGCACGAATGCCCAGAAATGCAGAGCGGCCCGGCGTGTTGTAGCCGCCAATCGTCTCATAGTCTTCATCAAACAAGTTCTCAATGCGCAGATACGCCTGCGCGGTATCAGTCACGTCAAAGAAGAATCCCGCGCCAACCACAGTATAGTCGCCCAGCGTTACATCGGCGCTCGTTCTTGGCAGAACGTCTCCAACATAGCGAACGTCGAAAGATGCGTGCAGACGGTCGGTCAGATCAGTATCGAGCGCGATAGCCAGATCATTGCGAGGTGTGCGCGTCAGGCGCTCTCCATTAGTGGAGGCATCTGTAAAAGTGTAATTTGCAGTTATCCGTGTCGCATCGTTGAAAGCATATTCCCCCGACAGTTCAAGGCCGCGCGACCTTGTCGTACCGGGCACCTGATTGTAGCAGCCACGACCGCTTCCGCAGACTGTCGATGTTCCGTCGAAATCAATCAAGTTGTCAATTTCAGTGTAGAATAATGTAGCCTTTACAGATGCCAGTGTACCATAGGTTTTTTCCACGCCTAACTCGAAGCTGCGGCTGTCTTCCGGCCTCAGGCCCGGGACACCAAATCTGCTCAACCGCTCGAATAGCGATGGAGCCCGGAAACCGGTTCCTACGACCGCGCGGAACGAAAGATCTTCTTGCGGCCGCCAAACACCGGCAAGGCGGCCTGTTGCCTTGCCGCCAAAAGTAGACGTGTCATCATATCGCAGAGTTGCCGATGCATCTATGGTCTGGCTTGGCTGAAACAACAGTTCTGCCTTCGCAGAAGTCGTGTCCTGATCACCTGTAGTCCCTGCTGAAAAGAAGGACTCCTTGATTCTGTCGATGCCAAAATTCAAGGTATAGCCATTCGCCAAAGACGCGCTGCCGAGATATGAGAGACGCTTGCGCTCGCCTTGAAACAGGTCTGCTACGTTCCTGCTTACCGAAATTCGTTCTACGTCTAGGTACGAATATGCCAAGGTATGCGCGACATTGCCGATCTCAAGCTCGCCAAAGACCCGCACGCCAAGCTCATCAAAGAAATTCTGTCCGGAGGGTTCCGAGAAGCCGTCAAATTCCGACGTGCCGTCGCGGGAATTGACAGCTGCTCCTACTGTAAGGGTATCCGTAACTTTATAGCGTCCTGTGAACGTCACTGTTGTCTGATTAAAGCTGTCATCTTCCTCATTATTGGTACGCGCAGAAAAACCTTCAGATACGATTCGCCCATAGGTCAGTGCGATTTCAGCCCTGTCTGTCACCATACCCAATGCCAGCGTACCTGATGCGGTGCCATAGCTGCCGAATTCGGAGCTGACGCGCGAAGAAAAGCCGAGTTTTGTCGGGCGGTAGGTGGTAATATCGATGACTCCACCAATCGCCTCCGAGCCATAAAGAGCCGATTGAGACCCCTTTAATACTTCGATGCGGTCAATGCCAGATGGCGTAAAGGAACCGAAATTAAAAGAACTTTGTGCTTTGGATGGATCGTTCATCTCGATGCCATTGACACGCACCACGACATATTCCGACGGCAATCCGCGCAGCTGAAGCGTTGTTTCCGTCCCCACTCCGCCATTTGCAATTGAACTGACACCTGCAAGGCGATCAAGCCGCTGAATTACTGACGTGTCGCGGCCGGTCAGATCGTTGCTGTCGAGCACTTCAACCGTGGCGCCCGTTTTTCCTGCGGCAACCGGCGACAGGCTGCCAGATAGTATAATCTCATCAAGCTGAAACGCCTCCTGCGCGGAAGCCGTGACAAACATAAGCGGGGTGAGGGCGACAGACGCCAGAAGGGAATTGCGTAGCATGGATAAACCTCGGGTTCGGCCCATGAGAACGGGCCGGCAGACTGTGATATGTCAGTTGAGGGAAAATCCCCCCGCAGACGGTGAAAACACCACGCGCGGAAGCTCCGCAGCCCTGACGCCCCACGCGCCCGGACAGGGTGAACACCGCGGCAGGTCTCCTGACTCGCGGGTCAATGCTTGGCCGGACCTTCCCATCACATCGCGTGACAGTGGCACTACCGGCTTCGCTCGCCGCTTACAGTTGCGGGGGCAGTCGTGGAGTCGGCATGCGCCTCACCACGTTCCCTTTTAACCGGACGGCAAACCGCCCGGACCGAAGTGGGATTAGGTTACACGAGAAAAATCCGCTTGAACAGACCCAACAGGCAGCGCAACCGGCACAGTGAACATCCCCCGAGATCGTCGCAGACCTATCGCTTCATTTCACCTGAGGCATGCCGGGCGCAGTGGGCACGTCGCGCTGTGCATAGAAGATCTGTTCAGTCTCGGCTGGTTGGGAAATTCCAATGGGGCCACGCAGACGTCGCTGATTGAACCGAATGACCCAACCCAATACCTCAGTCGAAAGTAGCCATTTCCAGAGGCTGCACGTTGCGCCTATGGTCTGGGGCCTTCTCGGACGTGCGCGCATCAGCTGTGTAAAAACCTGTCTGATGCCCTCTGCCGCAGTCGGCGGACGTGCCGCAAGAGCCTTCACCTTGCGCCGGTCCAGCCCGGAGAGCAGGGCTTTAACCTCAGGAGGTGAAGTGCCCCTTGCTCCAGGCGATCAGTAGCGCCAGAACCTTGCCAACGGTCGCGGGTGCAGCGCGATTTACGATTTTGACCTCACCGTCATCCTGACTCAGGGTTCCGGTGAGCGATGGGCGCTTCAGTCCGCTACTGTTGGATCTGCAGCGAAACACTCATTGTTTCTTGTGCAGTGCCCATCCGCATGCCCGAGACAGGGGCCGCATCAGTTGAATCGCGCCCAACCGCGAGCCGGACGTAGCGTTCGTCGGGCGAGATACCGTTCGAGACATCAAAGGCCACCCATCCCAAACCCTCGATATGGGCTTCGGCCCAGGCGTGCGTGGCGTCCTGATCAATGCGGTCGTCCATCATCAGATACCCACTGACATAGCGTGCGGGAATGGCGGCATGGCGCAGGGCTGCGATGAAGATCTGCGCGTGATCCTGACAGACGCCGCCTCCGAGGGTCAGCGCCTCTTCTGCGGTGGTGGTTACATCGGTTACCGCCTGCCCATAGGGTGCGGCCGCGCGTATTTTCTCGGACAGCGCATGCAGCTCGCCCAGATCACCGTCGGGGTTTGTGATCAGCTTTGACAGTGCGGCGATTCCGCTGCCCGGCCGTGTCCGCGCGGTGCTTTGTCTGAAATGCCACAGGGGTGCCGTGCCGTAGATCTTGCCGTAGATCCCGTCAGAGGAATGGGTCTCAACCTCGCCGGTCACCGTCAGGGAGATCTGGCTTGCGTCCTCTTTCGCCTGAACCAGCATGCAGCGGTTCTGATATTGATCCGTATAGGTCAGCTCCTCAATGCCTCCCGCGATTCCGATGTGCCAGCTGTGTACCGTCTGGGTGTGGTCGGTGGCCGGTGTCAGGCGCAGCTGCTGGAGCCCGTAGAGCACGGGCGCGTCATAGGAATATGTGGTGGTGTGGCTGATCCTGAGTTTCATCTGTGCCGCTTATCCATTGAACCGGTAATCCTGTTCGATCTGAGCGCCGATGGCGTTGTTGGCGCGGATAAAGGTGCTGATGAACTCATGCAGCCCCTCGTCAAAGATTGATTTTATCGTGTGACGGCGCAGTGCTGCGAGCTGTGCATCTATCAGGTCGTGGCAGGTCATGCGGGTGCCGTAATCCTTTGCCAGATAGGCCAGGTTCTCCTCGATGAGGCTGCTCGCGAAATAGAGCGAGCGGGGAAACCGGGTATCGAGGATCAGGAAACTGGCAATGCCGGAGGAGGTCATTTCGCCCTCACCAAGCCAGCGAAACGAGCGGTGTGCCGAGACCGAGCGGAGCACCGTCTCCCATTGGACGTTGTCGAGGGGGGAGCCTACGAAACTGGCGGAGGGCAACAGGGTGTAGTACTTCACGTCGATGATGCGCGCGGTATTGTCCGCCCGCTCCAGCGCGGTGCCGATCTGGGCGAAATCATAGATGTCATTGCGCAGCATGGTGCCGTGCAGCGCACCCCGCACCAGCGCGCTGTGTCGGCGGACAGCACCCAGCACCGCAGGCAGTTCCGTTTCGCGCACCGGCGCTGCCAGCGCCTTCTTCATCGCCATCCAGCTTTCGTTCACCGCTTCCCAGACTTCGGTGGTCAGCGCCGTGCGCACCATGCGGGCGTTGGTGCGTGCGCTCTCGGTCGCGGCCATCACGCTGGAGGGGTTGGTGGTATCGCGCAGCAGGTAATCCACAACATTCTCGGCGGTGTAATCGTCATGGATCGCGTCATAGCCCCGGCGCACCCCAGCCGTGGTCACAACCGATTTCCAGTCCGACGAGGTATCGCTGGACCGGGTGAGCGCGATGCGGAAACCGGCCTCGATCAGGCGCGCGGTATTCTCGCTGCGCTCCAGAAACCGGAACATCCAATAGAGGCCGCCTGCGGTTTTGCCCAGCATTGCCTAATCCTCCAGAACCCAGGTGTCTTTGGTGCCGCCACCCTGACTTGAGTTCACCACGAGCGAGCCCTCCTGAAGGGCCACCCGGGTCAACCCGCCCGGCGTGATCTCGATCCCCTTGGGCGAGACGAGCACGAAGGGCCGCAGATCCACATGCCGCGGTGCAAGCCCTTTCTTGGCGAAAATCGGCACCGTGGACAGCGACAGCGTCGGCTGGGCGATATAGTTCGATGGTCTGGCCCTGAGCTTGTCGGCGAAATCCGCAAGCTCCTGCCGGCTCGCGGCGGGGCCGACAAGCATGCCGTAGCCGCCCGAGCCATGCACTTCCTTCACCACCAGATCGGCGAGGTTTTCCAGCACGAATTTCAGCGTGTCCGGCTCCGCACAGCGGTAGGTCTCCACGTTTTTGAGGATCGCCTTTTCGCCGGTATAGAACTGGATGATATCGGGGATGTAGGAATAGATCGCCTTGTCATCGGCGATGCCCGTGCCGGGGGCATTGGCGATGGTGATGTTGCCCGCGCGGTAGACGTCCATGATGCCCGGCACCCCCAGCATCGAGTCCGGCCTGAAGTTCAGCGGATCGAGATAGTCATCGTCCACGCGGCGGTACAGCACGTCGATCCTGCGATAACCTTGGGTCGTGCGCATCGCGATATGCCCGTCCACCACACGCAGGTCATGCCCCTCGACCAGCTCGACACCCATCTGGTCAGCCAGAAAGGAATGCTCGAAATAGGCGGAATTATGGATGCCGGGGGTCAGGATCGCGACGGTACAGCTGTCGCTGCACTGATGCGGCGCGCACTCAGCCAGGGAACGGCGCAGGTTTTTGGGATAGTCGCTGACCGGCTTCACCCGGTTCTGGCTGAACAGTTCCGGGAACATCTGCAACATCGTCTCGCGGTTCTCCAGCATGTAGGAGACGCCGGAGGGCGTGCGCGCATTGTCCTCAAGGACATAGAAATCATCCTCGCCGGTGCGGACAATGTCGGTGCCGACAATATGCGTGTAGACATTGCCGGGCGGGCTCAGCCCCATCATCTGCGGCAGAAAGGCGGCATTCTGGGCGATCAGGTCAATCGGGATGATGCCTGCGCGCGAAATCTCCTGGCGGTGATAAATATCGTGCAGAAACATGTTTATGGCGCGCACCCGCTGCTCGATCCCCCGGGACAGCTTTGTCCACTCCCGGTTCGAGATGATGCGCGGGATCAGATCGAAAGGGATCAGCCGCTCCTGCGCGGCCTCTTGCCCGTAGACGTTGAAGGTAATGCCCGTGCGCCTGAAAAAAGCCTCGGCTTCCTTGGCCTTTTTCTTGAGGCGGGAGGGGTTCTGATTTGAAAACCAGTCCTTGTATGCGCGGTAGGGTGCGCGCGCCCCGTCCGGCGCCGACAGCATTTCATCAAAGGGAGTTTTTTCTTGATCCATACGGACTGACCGTATCGAAATTGAAGAAGACTACAACGCAGCAAACGGATAACCGTGCGGTTGACCGCAGCACCGCACCGCGAGTGACTGTTTTTTAGGCGTTTGCGAAAATGCACCTGATATCAGCTTGCGGGCTGTTGCAACTGGTTCGACTACAGTGCCAGTTCTAGGGCGTAAAAAGCGCCCCCGAGGGCCGCAAGGAGACAGAATGTCCATCACGGCGAGTATTTACCACCTCACGCACTATAAATACGACCGCCCCGTGGTCTTGGGCCCGCAAACGATCCGGCTGCGCCCTGCCCCCCATTCCCGGACGCGGGTGATTTCGCACAGCCTGACCGTCAGCCCGTCGGCGCATTTCGTGAACCACCAGCAAGACCCCTATGGCAACTGGCTGGCGCGGTTCGTGTTTCCCGAGCCGGTGCATGAATTCCGGATCGAGGTCGATCTGGTGGCCGACATGTCGGTCTACAACCCCTTTGACTTCTTCGTGGAGGAGAGCGCGAAGAAGTTCCCGCTCCGCTATGACGACGACATCGCGCCGGATCTGAGCATCTATCTGCGCAAGGATCCGGCAGGCCCGCTGTTGCAGTCCTTTCTGGCCAGCGTACCGGATAAGCCCATGGTCACGATCGACTTTCTGGTCATGCTCAACAGCCGTCTGGCCACTGAAGTTGCTTACGAAATCCGGATGGAGCCGGGGGTGCAGACGCCCGAGCAGACGCTGGGCCGCGCGGCAGGATCGTGCCGGGACACAAGCTGGCTGCTGGTGCAGGTCTTGCGCCATCTTGGCCTCGCGGCGCGGTTTGTGTCAGGCTATCTGATCCAGCTCAAGCCGGATCTGGAGGCCCTTGACGGACCGGCGGGCACGGAGAAGGATTTCACCGATCTGCATGCCTGGGTGGAGGTCTATCTGCCCGGTGCCGGTTGGGTCGGGCTGGATCCCACCTCGGGGCTGCTGGCGGGCGAAAGCCACATTCCGCTGGCCGCCACCCCCCACTACCGCCACGCCGCGCCGATCTCGGGGCTGGCCAGTGCTGCGGATGTGGAATTCTCCTTCGACATGCAGGTCACCCGCACGGCAGAGCATCCGCGCATCACCAAACCCTTCTCCGAAGCGGCGTGG
>Ga0136559_1000315_pt1 | contig 16716 bp, 13 predicted proteins | sample AntRauMeHopE1496_FD_104633 | JGI IMG/M metagenome (GOLD analysis project Ga0136559, IMG submission 104633) | Saline lake microbial communities from Rauer Islands, Antarctica - Metagenome Hop E1 #496 | ecosystem: Environmental > Aquatic > Non-marine Saline and Alkaline > Saline | place... | reverse complement strand
TAGTAATAAACAATCAAAATCGCGCCCAACACTCACTCCGTGTGTTCTCTCCACGACATCCGTGGTTCCCCTCTATCCAGCACAAAGAACACGCTGAACACTCGCTATCCAATGATGATCATCATGGCCATCTGTCAGAAATGTCTGCGCTGAGTACAGGCACTGTTGGTACAACTGGAACTGTCGCAGACACAACCGGAACAGACACAGTCGATGACAGTGTCACTGGCAGTGCAAATTTTTCGCAAAACGCAACAAGGGCATTTGTACTTTGTTCTGTGCCAGGAACGTCGCATTTTGGTGGTGGTGGTGGAATGAGTTTTCCTGAAGCACGTGCACTACTTCCATTTTCAAGTGGTGTAGTGTTGTGGCGTTGCATGGGACGGGAAAATCCGGCACGAGCAAGAGCCTTCTCAGAACTATATCTGAAGCTCTTTCTCATGTGGTTGATTTGTTCCCTGCTCATGCCTACACACGGCTGCATAGCTTGTCCCGCCTCCACCTGCAATTGAGCGTTCGCTACAGCGTAATCTGTATTATCGTTATGCATAAATCCATCTGCAATTCCCAAAGATGCCCTGTGGGCACATTGTTGCAGGTATTTGTGCAATTGCTGCAGCCGTGTCAGTATACGCACCGCTTCTACGTGTTTGTCGACCGGGTCGTGTAACAAATCAATCCGACTTACAATACTGCCAAATGTGATTTCAATGACATCACCAATTGGCATCATAATGGTTACAGGAGCATACGGATTCTGCACCGTAAACGGGAAAATAATCTTGCACATCATTGGTCGAAAATTTGGTGTGCTCCACGTCTTTTGCATCAGTGCGCGCAAAGAAGGAATTAGACCAAGATAGTCAAATTTCTTTATGGCAGCCATGGCAGGCTCCCTCACTTGTTGAAATTGCAGCTGCAGCGCACTCATAGGAATATTTGCGTGTGCGGACTCATCACCTGCATCCATTATTATTAATGTATAATCAATGTAACGCATGTGCACATATATATACATGTATGCCGACCAGTCATAGTTTTTGGAAGACGAGGCAGAGCAGAAACATTTCGTATAACTGTTGGAAATATACAGAAGTACCCCCCTAGCCCCCTACGGGGCTCGAATCAATATCGTGTAGTATGCTATACAAAACTGCATTTTCCCACACATCATACACCACGACGCCCGACGAGGTCTCTAAATCCATCTCCACTGCCCTCTCGTGGACTGAATTGCATTTGTTCAAAGATGCTGATGAGAAGCTCATCTGGGAACATTCGCACTGCCGAATCACTGCCAAGTCGCTCATGACGACCCATGCAGATGGCGAGTTCATGTTCCACGGGTATGTCGTGCCAACATCCAACTCGAGCGTGCCCCAGATCTGCACTATCCATTAGCCTCGGTTGCCAATACTCTCCTGTATAATGACGCTGTTTGCCCCATATGTACATTGCTCCGTGCTCGTCGACTGCCAATGACACGTTATTGCCTCCTGCCACCAGTTTTATTTTGTTGCCGTTGAAAAGTGCGGGATTGATTTGTTTCAAGACCTTTTCATCATCGTCATCTTCTGTTCCAAATTTGGTCCCGAGGCAAGAGCTGCCGCGTCCACACGCCCACACTCCGCCATCTTTTGTCAAAACAACCGTGTGCCACATACCGCAATTCACCATGCGCACGCCAGACGCACGTAAATTCAGTGGTTGCTGCACACGCATCATTGTCGTCTGCGAACGCCGTTTAACCCCACAGCCAAGCTCATTCGACGAATTGCATCCACATACCCACAAAGCACCGCCCGTCGTCACTGCCATGGAAACGTCCTGTCCAGCTTCAACAAAGTTAAAACTGTCGCATTCCGCGAGAACTGCTTGCACCACAGTTGGTAACAGGATAGGATCTGTGTGTCCATGACCGCACTGTCCGTGTGTGTTGAGACCCCACGTCCACAGCGTGCCGTTCTCCTTTGCCAGTGCCATACAGTGAGAATTACCACTAGAAATCATCCCGATGGAGGTGTGGTCGAAATGAACTGGGTCGATCATCGTGAAGTGATCTCTCCATTGCAACGAGTTCAAGCCGAGCTCGGCATGCACGAAGGGATAGCGTGCGTTGCCGCAGATCCACACGGAGCCTACAGCTGTTAAAAGCATGCTGAATTCTGTGCCACATGCGACCATCAGAGCAGGAGAATGCCCGAAATTATGCATTGTCAATCTCAAAGGAATGTTTGAAAATAACACTTCGGGGCCATGTCCCAATTCACCACGGGTGCCACAGCCCCACATGTAGAGCGACCCGTCGCGAGTAACACAGGCTGCGTGAGTGTGTCCGGCAGCCGCCATCAGGACTTTGTGCCCGTCGAGCACTGCTTCCGTGTTGATCAAAACAGGTCGCTGCTGCACCACGAAGTTACCAAGCCCGAGCTGGCCGACGTTATTTTCACCAAAACCATACAGATCACCGTCTTCTGTGACAACCAAACAGAAATCATTACCTGCCACTAACGACATTGGCGCCCAGAGCAACGTGGACTGGAGAGTGTTGAGATCACTTATATAATGTCAATCTAAATCAATTCTTATATAATACAATTTTCCCCGAAATAGCCCAAAATGTGTTTTTCCGGATGTTTTCGGTCGTTACACACTCTCACTGCGTAAAATGTCTTGATATCGCACGGCGGAGGCACTATCAGGCAAAATATATGCACCCATTTTTTGTTTCCAGCGTGTGATCGGGCTGGGCTCGGTTGGGCTGGTGATTACCAAAATATTTTGGGAAAAGTTGGAGGCAGTGAAATGGAGTTTGGTGGGGTCGATGTACATGCTCTTGACTCAGGCGAAAATACAGTGTGTTTTCGGTATCTCAAGCGCGTTTTTATGAAAATACGCAATATTACACATAGCGGTGCGCAGAACCAAGACCCATCAGATTTCGTAACCCGATACCCACGGTTCCAGGGTTGAAAAGCATGTTGTCTATGATGGTCTTGAGAAGCTCCTCGGACAGATTGTTGTACGCAGATCCGGCACCAAGGCGTGTGTGAAGATTCATTGCAATCGCAAGCATAACTTCTTGTCGTGGACGGTGCCATTGGCCAACTCGAGCTCCGTTGTCTCTGTGTAACAACGCATGTGGCACTATGCGCGGTATTGTGTCGAATTTGATGCCGTGCATCCGAGAGTTTGGCAGTCTATGATCAAATTCAAGTGGGTTATTCGTGTTTGCAGATCCTGGCCCGAGACTGGTCAAACCGACTGACGTCGGTGCTACCAGCATCCCAATCACATAAAGACTTCCTTCCTCTGTGACGACGGCGGAGTGATGTTGTCCCGCGGCAGCCGTGGCGATCCTGGCGTTTCCAAAGTGGATTGGATTGATGAGAGTAGGTAATAGAACATCCAAGCCAGTCTGAAACAGAATAGTACCACCAACCACAATAGATCTGCCAACATTATCAACCCTAGCATACAGTCCCCTCCCACAACTGAAAACTCTATTGTCTTTTGTAACGATAAGTGAATGCTCATCACCGCAAGATGCCATGCGCACACCATGTTCTCCAAACAACTGTGCACTTCCCACACGTCCGGGAACTTGCATGTTCGCCCTGCCACCCAATCCAAGTTGTCCACTTTTCCCGTATCCACATGCCCACAATACACCATCCGTAGTCACCACCATGGTAAAGTTCTTGCCACCATCCATGGAGGACACGGCTGTTCCATTGAATGTCTCCACTGGCAATCGAACAGGGGTTTGACAATATGACCCATTTTGGTCTGTGGCGGTGGTCCCGCAGTGGCCAAGCTGTCGAAATTCATTGGACCCCCACGTCCATAGATTACCTCTCGTGTCCAACGCCATGGCGTGCGCACTGCCGGCTGCTATCATTTCGATGCTGGCATCATGGAAAAGCGTATGTGGGTTCAAGAGCGTCAAGACATTTTTGCAGTCAACGTGATTGTTTCCGAGTTCACCGCCATTTCCATTACCACACGTCCATACATGACCTGTCGCTGTCAGAACCATGGTAAATGTTCGACCACATGCAACCATCACAGCAGGAGAGAACCCGAAATTGTGCGTGCCCAGACGAAATGGACGCAGGCGCGTGTCGTACGAAGAATTCCCCAACTGGCCATTTCTGCCATAACCCCACGTCCACACAGCCCCATCTTGCGCCGTACAGGCCCCATGACTTATACCTGCCGCCACCATACCAACCTTGTCACCAGACTGTATGACACTTCCATGTGGCTGTCCTGTGCGTTTCCGTTGCATCAATACTGGTTGGAGTGCATTAGTCTGGTTTCCTATGCCAAGTCTCCAATTGCCATTGACTCCCATTGCATATAGTTCGCTGTCTTCTGTGACTATAAAGGTGCTAGAGCCACCAAGTGCTATGGACATTCTGTATGTAATTTGTGAATGACATTTTTATTATATATCATTTCGAGGTGAAATATACGAGGAAACAGCACATGTTATGAATTACAGGCCAAATTCTGTTATGAATTACAGGCCAAATTCACGTCTTGTACACACATCGGCGTCGATTCGGAGTGGACTTTGCCATGTGATATAATAAATTGATACATTATAGTTCTTACACGTTTCCTGTCGGATGAATCTTCAAGAGGTCAACAGGAACCGCAAGAAATCCCTCCATATGGCCTCAATTCGTTCATATGTTGCGTGATCGCTGATTCTTATTTGGTCATACAGTAACACGACATCTTGGTTGTAAATGTTGCCCAGATGAAACGAAGGAGTTGTGCATATACACTGCAACGCATTGCAACCAGGGGTCTCAGCATACAATAAATGAATAAGCAATTTTTCTGTATTGGGTCTTTTATGGTCATATCTACTCAATAGATCCAGAATTTGTCCGTGTGGGGCGAAGCTGTGATGGCATTGCCACAACTCGGCCGCCTGTTCAAAGGCACGGAGTTGTTTGTTCTTGAACAGCACAAAAGTTGCTACTGGACCGCTGTACACCACTCGGAAACCGAAGCGCCTCTCATAGTCGTCAAAATAGTCCAAATGCAGTGACTGTAAAACAATTCGTTTGCTCTCCTTCTCTGACAGGTCTGTGCCTTGGCAAAACATCGGAATGATAAGGTCGGTGTTCATGCTACATTTCAGCCTGTCGAATGTGAAAACACATCGATAGTTGTCTTGCACAAAGCGGTGCATCTGGAGACCCAAATTCTGATAGATGGTGAACAGACCGCCTGGCACAGCATTTTTGATGGCATATTCCAAGTACATACTGTGCAAAGCAAAGCAGATAGCTGACGTTGAAATTGTATAGTCTTATATATGTATACCAAGTGCGCATCGTCGTCATGGTGCTCGCCAATTTTCCGGCGGCTCATCTGAATGATATAATGTATGAATGACAGTATATAAGTGAGCAGAGATTCTTACCAGCATGTACCCATCCAAAATGGCAGTGGCTGTTGGCGATGGCTTCACTCTTGCACTCACCGAGGACGGCAATCTGTGGGCCACTGGCAGCAATGACCATGGACAGCTGGGGATAGGCAATCTGGAACTACAGGATGCCCCGGTTCTGATCAACAAAATCACAGCTTTCGCCGGAGAGGAAGTGACAATGGTGTCCGCGGACGCCAAAAACGCCGCCTGCGTTACAGCAGATGGCGATGTTTACACGTGGGGTAGTAACAGCGACGGTCAACTGGGTCGAGGCTTCTGCATCTTCAATGTAACCACCCCTGGCCGTCTGGACAAATCCTTGTTTGGAAATTCGCCGGCTGTGATGGTGGCGTGTGGTGCTGATTTCACAATTATCTTGACGGCACAAGGACACGTTTGGACATGCGGTCAGAACTTCAGAGGTCAACTGGGTCTCAACCACAACTCTGACGTTTCAGTGCCGACACAGATCGACCCGGTGAACTTCGGACACGCCCCAATTGGTATGATAGCGGCCGGTAGTGACCACAGCATGGCGCTGTCATGTGATGGCGCAGTCTTTACGTGGGGGTGGAACAACCATACCCAGTTGGGATTGGGAGATGGCAGCACAGAAAGCACCAGCCACAGAGATCCTCTCCGGAAGGCAAAAATCTGGATTCCATCTCGAGTGCCTGTAACAGCGTTTGGCGGTGCTGCAGCTGTGTTTATCAGCGCCGGTAGCATTTTCTCCATGGTCGTCACAGCAGATGGCGTCTTGTGGGCATGTGGCGCTGGCAATGAATTTCGACTCGGTCTGGGTCACACAAAACTTTATTTGGGGTTTCAACGCGTCGGTGGGCACGAGCTCTTCGGGGAAGGGGGCGTGCGCATGATAGCCTGTGGGTACGCACACTCTCTCATTGTGGCCAAAAATGGGACCATGTGGAGCTGCGGGTATGGTGGCAGGGCTTGTCTCGGAACAGGCAAGAACAACAACGAGCGGCCGACGCGTGTGGATATGTCCGAACTGAGCCACAGTTCTGTTGTTGTTGTGGCTGCAGGCCTGCACTCTGTCGCAGTTACAGCACACGGCCGTGTCAGCATCTGGGGGATGCTTGAGGGAAGTGGACCAGATCGTAGTGCGGTACACAACGTTGATCGACTGACCCCCCCCTTCTGCGCGGAAACTCATTGGACGCCGTGTGAGCTGAGCGCGCTCAGTTTCAGCGGTGAACGCGTTGGCCGCTGGCATGACATGCGCGAGGAGCACATGCTTGCTTTCGCCATGGGTCGACATGCAGATCTTGCTGCTGTGGGTGGTAGAACGGCGTATAGCGACATTTTTCCAGAAGAGTTGCTGCGAGGGTTATTTGACAGCATGCGATTCCAAGCCAGAGCGGGCGCATCACCAGCTTTGTATGCCCTGATGGGTGTGCACCCGTGCTACGAATAGAGCACCAATGATAAAATATACCAACAATATCAGTGTGTTTTTAACATTTAAGTGGGGGGAAAAGACACGTACATCCGTCGACCTTACAAAAACGCGTGCTATATAAGACAAACTGAACTGTACCAGGTCTACACGTGTTTGCCAAAAAGCAGAAACTACTATCAAATGCGTAAAGTCAAGACAACTGCGCAAACCTTCATCCGTGCGATCAAAAAAGTGGTTTTTACAGAAAAAACAGAGCAGGAAAAAAAGAGCGAGTCGCTGGAGTTGGCGTGTCCGCCGCCGCTACAAAGGACAGATACACACATGATCGCCACGCACGAAATAACTGGATTGGCGGCTCGAAACATATACTCAGCACATGCGCCACTGACAGACGGAACGGCCGACCTGTCCTCCAGAGGCCCACTCTTGTTACCACGTTCAGCCACGTCCAGCGCAGATCCGAGACGGCAGAACGAATCAAGTGAATGGGCCAGTTTGCTTTACCGTCGAAGTGGGTCAGGGAGGACATTATTCGAGACGACAGAACGAATCAAGTGAATGGGCCAGTTTGCTTTACCGTCGAAGTGGGTCAGGGAGGACATTATTATCGTAGAGACCACCGAGGATAGGGTGTTTTTGAACGTGGGCCGTGCCATATGGGGTTGACTTAACAACAAGAGAGCAAAGACTGGTCGCCGCGCATGCGCGAAAAAGTCCAGTTTTGTATATTATGTGACATGAAATGTGTGTTTTATCCTCGCGTCTTGAAGTGCATACAAGTTTATGGTCGAGGCATGTCTTGACTTGTCATAAATGTATTCAATGAGCCAGTCAAGTTTGGTACTTTTGAGAGAAATTCGAACAGTGAGCTTACAAGATCTCTGGAAGATTAATATCACGGCTCAACACAATACAATGGTTTTGGTGCCTCTGGTGACACAACGCGGGTTGTCGGATAAAAGTGCCGTTTGCATGGATCAATCCATTCAAAAACACCACGAAATCGAACAAATGGAGACGTTCTCTAGACCAATGAGGTCTCGCGAAGTTTATCGAGGTATCTTGTAATAAATCGTGCTGCGAAAATTGATTCCGTCCGCACCGTTTGATTATATATATGTGTAAGATATCCGACTGCGGGTTTGCGGTTGCCGGTCGGTCGCTGCAAGAATCTGCTGTCTCCATTCTACGCAGTATAATACAGAACAGCCATATCACGCGCCCTTTTAAGCAACGTAGCGGTGTGTGGCGAGCATCGTGTGGTCGCTCATAATTTAGCCCGTTCGACTTTCCAAATCAGCGTATTGAATGGCGTTGGCACTTGGAGATGCTTTCACCCTCGTGTTGACAGAGGATGGCATACTATATGCATTCGGAGCGAATCAACGTGGACAGCTTGGACTAGGACACATACAGCAGCAGATTGCGCCAATGGCCCTCGATCGGCTTTTGACGTTTGAGGACCAGGACATCGTAATGGTGGCGGCGGGAGCAAATCACGCGGCGTGTGTCAGTCAAGATGGCAGTGTTTGGACTTGGGGTGACAACGGCCTTGGAGCACTAGGACTTGGAGGAGTGGGATTATCCGAGGACGAGGACAATTTCGAGGAAGGAGAACCTCCATACTTTGGCATAATCATTCCAAAGTGTAGTCCGACACGCATAAGCAGTGAACACTTTGGGCGTGCGCCCGCGCTCATGGTGGCATGTGGTACCAGCTTTTCCGTGCTGTTGACGGCAGCCGGACACGTCTGGACCGCCGGCTATGCAGGCAATGGGCAGCTCGGACATAACGATGAAGTCAATAGACAATCGTTCACGCTGGTAGACCCTGAACATTTTGGTGGCACCGCCATCGGCATGGTAGCGACGGGGAACTCGCACAGTATGGCTTTATCTCGCGAAGGGGGCATGTTGTGGGCATGGGGATCGCATCTCATGGGGGAACTGGGACTTGGTCTTCCACACACTTATCGGGTCCATGTTCCCACTCTCGTTCCTGCAGTGAGTTTTGGTAACGTCGCAGTGGCGTCCATGGACGGAGGGTCACTTTTCAGTATGGTTGTGACTGTTGATGGTGTGTTGTGGGGGTGTGGGCACGGGGCACACGGTGAACTCGGTAATGGTAGTAAACGACACCACCGTGTGATGCAACGCGTGGGGGGGGCTGAATACTTTGGAGGCTTTGCCGTGCGCAGTGCATTGTGTGGCTTGTCGCGTTGTGTCATCACGACAGAAGAAAATGCAGTGTGGACCTGTGGGAACGACGGTTTTCCTGTGATGAGCGCGCGGGCCTGGCCGGGTCCCGATACTTTGCGACCGATTCGACTTGAGCGTGCCAGCTTCGACAATGCCGACGTTGTGATTGCTGGGAGCGGCAGGATGCACTCGGCAGCTGTCACGGCTCGTGGCCGTCTGTACACGTGGGGGGTGGGACATAATTTTGACAATGGCTGTGGTCTGGGATATTACAGTGCCATGGGGCAGGGTTCGCCTCGCGCGCTCACAGTCGGGCTGCCAGTGTTTGACCTCGCACGTATTGGACGCTGGCACGATTTGCGTCAAGCTCACATACTTGCCTTCAGCATGGGGTTGCATGCGCGGCTCGGTGCCGACAGTGCCTTCCGCGACACACCTGCGGAGCTGGTGCGGGAAATGTTCGAGCGCATGCGTTTCTCGGCACGTCATGGAAGTTCGCCTGGGTATCAGAACCTGATCGGCCGAATGCCACGATAGAAGTGTCGGAAATAGAATCAAAGATCTCGTCCGATTTAAAGTGTTTTCTGATTTTGTTGGGCGGAATCTACGGTGCAAAACACGCTGCACATATATAAACGACGTACCTGGCGAATTACTGTCAAAACTTTGTCTTGAGCGATGGATGCCGCCGCAATACACATGGCGACATTGCAGGCACAGGCCGCAATCCACGCGCAACCCACACTGGCAGAAGCTGTGAGTGAGTGGCGAAAATGCTGGTACGAACAAGAGCATACCATCCTGGACGCGGAGGAAGTGTACGAGAAGTTTCATGTCTTGTTGCGCTTGACCACAACCATGCGCGTTCCTCCTCTCCGTAGAATTGACCGTCAGCCAACCGATTTTGGGCGATACAAGTCTTGGAATCTACTGCCCGTAAATGAGGGGTTCGACCAGCGCATATCGGTCTCTGTGAAACTTGAAGAATCCGCGAACGAAGACACGCTGCAGGATATTATCGATGGTGACGAGGAGACTATGACGCGCGTAACATGTGACACGACGACGGAAATCATTGATGTGTATGTGCAGTGCCAGAAACCATCCGTGCCGGTGCAGACAACAGAATTTCACCGCGAACAGATGCACGCTGCAGTATTCAACGATTTTCGGGCAGACCTCGACACGGTGATCAACGAATGTCAAGCCGGACAAATGCTGTTTGAAAATTATGCGCCATCGAATGACGGGGTGCGACTGCTCAAATTGTTTGAGGTGGTCATTGCAGCACTCGCCGAAATGCAGGAGATTCGTCCATGTCTCATCAACTTGAGTGGCGAGTACGTCAACGAATGTTTTGAAGATGAAACTTTGTTTGACAAAGTCATCGGGTACAACGTCCCGATATTGGCGGAGGTTCCCGAAGAAATCCGCGCAATGGCATCGCACGCAATTTATATGCGTATTGACAGCGCGTACATGTCAGCCTTCCCGGAGTGGATTGGCGAATTTACATCGCTGAAAGTGCTGCATCTGACTGGCTCGAGCCGCGAACGCACAAATGAACCCCATCGGTTCACACGATACTCAAATAAAGCAATGCAGACACTGCCGGACTTTATATGGCAAATGAGCGGCCTCGAGCATTTGGAACTGGCCCACTTCATGAGCATAGAACATCTTCCTGATTCCATGGCCAACATGACGTCACTCATGTCACTAGCTCTGAGAAACATGTTCGATTTGAACAAGAATAGCATTCCGGGATCAATCCAAACTCTACCAGCACTGGCGAGAATGGACATGGCCGAGATGCGCAATGTGACAATGGACTTTTTTCTTAGGGAACCACGAGCCCCCATCACCACCTTGAAAGACCTGCGGATCTATGATTGCGACTATCTGACGGCACTACCCGACGACTTTGCCATGTTCCCGTCTCTGGAATATATGGAACTAATCGAGATACAGTGTATTCGTACTTTGCCAAGCAGTGTGTCGTGTCTCAAAAAGTTGAAATCGCTGGAACTTAATCATCTGGAGAACTTCGGGGCATTTTCTGACGACGAGGATGAGGATAGTGACAACGACAACGACGACGTCAGTGTCCATGGGGACAATACAGTGGAAGCGGAATTAGCAGAGATCCACGACGGCATGGCAGACGAAAACGACGACAGCAACGATGACAGCAACGTCGACGACAACGACAGCAACGACGACAACAACGACGACAACGACGACGACAACGACGACAACAACGACGACAACAGCGGCGGCTACAGCGGCGGCTCCAGCTGGACTCGAACAAAAGTGGAATTGGAAGAGAAGTTTCATACTATTTTTCGCGACTTGGACAGTCTGGAAAGCCTGCATCTCTACGAATTGGAGGAGATGAAATTTCTCCCACGCAGCATCCATGAACTGACGTCGCTCAAGGTTTTGACGCTGGAATCAATGCCAGCCCAGCTACCAGCATGGATCACCCGGTTATCCAACTTGGAAACACTTTGCATCGAGTCCATGGAAAACATTCACATTCTTCCCGACACAATGCACGAGATGCACGCTCTCAAAACACTGCGCGTGGCTAATATTGACATTGTGCAACTGCCACACACTTTGTATATCATGTCGAGGCTGGAGATTCTGGATTTGAAATGCATACAACTGACCTCCATTCCCAGCGCAGCCACGGGTCTGGTGGCACTGAAGCAGCTGATTGTGGTAGATTGCCCACGTCTGCAGAGCCTGCCTGAAAATCTTAACGAACTGGCGTTTCTGGGTCAGCTCAAGATTCGAAATTGCCCAAGAATGTCCGCGATGCCAAAGACACTGTCACTGATGACACAACTGCATTCATTGGAAATCAGTTCAAACGTCGCGTGTCTGAGCAACAACAGTGCCACCATACATGGTATTGGCGGTCTCAGGAATCTGACGTATCTGAATTTCGGACCGTGGGAAGGCAACAACTTCCCGGTTTGCATGCAGAATCTGGTCAAGATGGAGCAGTTCATAGTGCAGGTCAAGTCAGATGGCGTTCTGGGATTGCATGATCCAACTGTGTTCAATAAGATTGCCTGGATTGTCGCATGCATGCCAGAACTGACAGAATTCAAATTAGCACACGGCAGATACGCACCGGCTCAAGCTGTGCTCTTTCCATTGGCATCCGAAGAAGACATGTCTCTGTCACTAGTTTCGCTGCGGGCGTACCCTCGTCTGTCGTTGAAAACGTTTGATCTTTACGAGAGTCTGGTATTGACGGAAGGTGCTACGGATCAAATCAAGTACAAGTCATTGTCGACAATGCATCCTATCCGTCTGTATATGCAGCAGCTGTACGGCTGTCCAGACTATTTGGTGACAGGTACCAACCCCGATTTCCTGGCGGATTGGTGTCTCTCTCTTGAGAAAGTGCTGGCGTTTATGCAGGCGATGCATCCGCGTCTCGGTGCCGATGCAGGACACGTTGGCATTCTCAGTAATGAACTGTGCCAGCAAATTTCACATTATTTTCTGCACAGACCAGAATTCGAAAATGTTGTGCGTGGCATCGCAAACTTGTGATTTCCTGCGTCTCAACGCTCATGTTTTGTGTCTCTAATAAATATCATGCACCTAGTTTGTCCCATCTCATTCTCCGGTTATTTCCCTTTTGGTGATACAGCTCATGATGGCATGGACGTTTTTCTGACAAGACCTCCATGGATACCACTAAAAAATATTTCTGAACCGAGCCTTTTGAAGTCTGCAACGCCAGCAAAGCTTGACTGTGTTTGTCTATATAAGACAAGACACGGTGCAGTTTTATTGTGTCTTCAACATACAACACACAGAGAGGAAAATGGCAATGGCCGCTGGGGATGACTTCACACTTATCGTGACAGAAGACGGCAACATTTGTACAAGTGGAAATAACATGTATGGACAGCTCGGTATTGGTGATTTTGAGGTCCATCAACAGCCATGTGTATTGAAGCATGTTGATACGTTTGGCGGACACGAAGTGGTAATGGTGGCCGCCGGAGGAATGACGAGTGCATGTGTGACAAAAGATGGCTCTCTGTGGACCTGGGGGTATAACGCGGAAGGTGTGCTGGGGCATCTACATCCGTCACCGCTTATGGACCGTTCGCAGTGTCGGCCTCGACGGTTGTGTATGAGCCTGCATGGTAATTCGCCTGTCCAGATGGTTGCATGTGGTTTTCGTTTTATATTTGTTCTGACCATTTCAGGACAAATCTGGTCGTTTGGCCAAGGGGTGAATTACGAGTTAGGACACGGTGTTCGCGAGACCACTGCAGTGCCCAAATGTATTGACCCGGTTCTCTTTGACGGCGCAGAGATAGGCATGATAGCGACGGGCGGGCATCACAGTTTAGCGCTTTCCAAAACAGGTGGGAAGGTATGGGGTTGGGGATACAATAGTTTTGGTCAGACAGGCGCTGGCAATACCGAATCTCCTGTGCGCGTGCCCACGTTAATACCAGAAGCTGCCCAAGATGGTGATTTGATGGCTTTTGTGAGTTGTGGATATGATTTCAGCATGCTTGTCACGGTGAACGGAGTTGTTTGGTCATGCGGCAATAACGGTCGAAACGAAGCTGGTCTTGATCATAACGTCACACACTCGCTTGTCTTGAAACGAGTTGCGGGTGACGAGTATTTTGGGCCAGGAGGTATACGCATGGTGTCATGCGGATTCACACATACCATGCTGGTGGCAAAGAATAATACGGTGTGGACCTGTGGAAGCGGAGTGAATGGGGCATTGGCACGAGGATTCAATCAGATAGAAGAAGGAGTTGGTGGAAAGGGACGACCGTGTCTTGTCGATAGTGCCACTTTCAGCAGCAGCGACAGTGAGATTTTGTCTGATAATGATGTTTTAGTGGTTTTAGCGGGTAAACACAGTTCGTTTGCAGTAACATCTGGGGGGGTGGTGTATTTGTGGGGAGATCAAGCAAAGTGGGTGCATCAAGATTCGGAACCTTCGTATCCCAAACCCAAATGGTTTTCGCACATAATGCCCGCGTGGGCCCTTGGATTGGCCGAGAATTCCACGGAATATGCACGCCCGGGTCGCTGGCATGACATGCGCAGAGATTCCACAACAGCGTTTGTCATGGGGACACATCCAAATTTTGCTCGCAACGCCACTAGCTGTTACAATTCCGACTTTCCGGAAGAACTGCTTCGAGACATGTTTCGGAGTATGCGTTTTGCTGTGCGAGAGGGAAGTAGCGAGGGTGTGCAAGCTTTGCTTGGTTTTGAGGTAGACGAATGAACCATAAACTTTTGTTTGGTATCGCTGGGAGTTGGCATTGAACTCATTCGACACATTCAACAAAACTGCGTGTCTGTAATAAATATCATGCACGTGTTTTGACTTTTTTTGTGAACTCGACTTTCAGAATTAGCAACTATTTTGTATATAAGACACTACTGTCCACCAAGTCCACATCATCATGCAACACGATGTATTGGATGCGGAAATCCAGCGCGCGGGCACACCAGCTCCCCAAACGAGGGATATGCGTGCAATCGAGTTCTGTGACGACCTGGCTCCGGGAACGGTGTTATCGGACGGGGCTTCACACAATGCTGGGGTGCGTCGCCTTCTGGAAAGCGGCAGCTATGACGAGCTTTCCAATGGTATCACCGAATTTGTCAGGGACCGATACAGTCAGCACGAGATCCTCGTGCTTCTCAAGGCACACCTCTCTATACCAATACCCAGCACTTTCCCAGAATTGCACGCTCAACACTACACGCAACGACGACTTGCCGCGATAAGAACTCCTTCCAATCACCTGCATCGCGCACTGGCCCAAAGCATTCGATTCCACCGCGCCGACCTGTGCATCGTGCAGCTCGTTTGCGATATCTTCGGCATGCTTGAGTTGATGAATCATTCCTCGCCCGGCGGCATTTCCATGCAAGTGCCAAACGCTCTTTGTGATGACATTACTGAAACCATGCTGGGCGTGATCCAGGAGCACCAACAAGACAGTGTTTTTGTCAGAAACTGTCTGAAAGCCGTCTACACTGTCACTAAAAAACATTTCCCACAAATCGTCGGCGACCACATTGTGCTCAATGTAGTTTCGCAGATGCTTCACCTCCACCGCAATGATCTGACAATCGTGATGTATGCAGAATGGCTCCTGGCCCGCTTCTTGGTTGCATTGTTTGCCAAGAGTACGACTGTGCTTATCAGGAGTCAGGTAGTACACGCTATAAACGTTGAACAAACGGAAGACGACATTATGTATATCATACAAGCAAACATAACAACCAACTCCAACGTTGTGGTCAACTGCTTGGGCTGCATAACACTGCTCTACCGGGTGGTGTTTACGCGCATGCGCCATCACGCCCAGACATCAGAGTTCATTGTGTCCGCTTTGCTGGGAAATAACACGGACGGAAATGGACTGGTATTGGCATGTATCGACACTTTGATTGCCATTATACCCAATTATTGGGAACAACCCTGTCTCCCCGCCGACAGGAGGTATCACCCCACAGCAAAAACGCTGTTTCCTGCCACCAAAATTATCCCAATTCTGAGTTTTGCCGTGCTTTCCCAGTCAATTACGCCCAACAACACACTCCAACAACACAGCTGTAAGACCGTATGCTATCGGTTTCTCACATTGCTGTACCTGCTGTGTCAGAACCATGCCGAGCACAAGAAATGGGTAATCACGCACAAAGTCGTGCATTTTCTCGAAGAGACATTTTCCACGGCTGCGAATGACAGTATTGACGCGCGGTGGTCCAGCGAGTGCAACCGCTTGAAAACGCTACTTCTGGTCTAATGTTGCAATGAACATTTTGACAGCGACTGACCGTTGTGTTGCGTATATAAGACATCGTTTTGGGATCTCTGTAGTCCATCCACACCGCACACGATGCAACACACCCACGACGCCCTCCCGCCACCCACCCCTTTCATCATGCAAACGGATATTTTGCAATACATTACAAACGTCGAGCCCCCCGCAGACGACGTCTTTCGAAGCTTCCAAAACTTTCGAATGGTTTCACGTGCCGCCCGCCACGCGGTGGACCGCCAACTCGCCAATGTCAGGTGGAATGCAGATTTATTGACACGTGGGCGCGAGTTTTGCGACGACCTGGCCCCGGGAACTGTCCTACCAGAAGGCGCCACACACAGCGCTGGGGTGCATCGACTGCTCGAAAACGGCAGCTATGGTGAGATTGCCACTGCCATAAACACCTTTGTCAGAGACCCAGTCACACTGTGCAAGATCTTTGCGCCGCTCCAAGAACAACTCTCTGTGCCTGAACATCCCACTTTTCCGTTTGATGTTCATGCACAGCACTTCATGCAGTGCAGAGTTGCCGCGGCCATCACTACTCCAGACAACAAGCTGATTCGCGCGATTATCCGAAGCATACGATTCCATATTGCAAACATCACAGTCGTGAAGCCCGCGTGTGCCATTGTCGTTTTTCTCAGGAGATGTGTTACTCTTGGCGAGCCTAGCGTGCCGAATGTTGTGTGTGTTTACATCACTGAAACAATGCTCAGCGTAATTCAAGAGCACGCGCAAAACGATAGTTACGCTCACACACGTTTATTGGAATTTTGTTTATTCACAATCCGCAC
>Ga0136559_1000314_pt1 | contig 16728 bp, 10 predicted proteins | sample AntRauMeHopE1496_FD_104633 | JGI IMG/M metagenome (GOLD analysis project Ga0136559, IMG submission 104633) | Saline lake microbial communities from Rauer Islands, Antarctica - Metagenome Hop E1 #496 | ecosystem: Environmental > Aquatic > Non-marine Saline and Alkaline > Saline | place... | reverse complement strand
TAACGACGAGATTACACAGGGACGTCTACGAGATTTTGCGGCGGGATTGTGGAAATTGAAACCGCAAAATGGGTTGGGAGGGGTTAGGTCACTGATTCAGGAAATATTCTTCATCAACTGGCGCAGGACCTCGTGCGACTCCTCTGAGCATCAGCTCATAATTCCGCAGGCGTGATGGAGCCTTCTTACGCATCTCCAAAGCCAGAGCACCTTCTATCTTTTCTTGAAGGCTGGGAGTAAAACCAACTGGCCATTGAAGTCGATGAATTTTGTTCAGGTGGAAACCTTCGAGTCCATTCTCTGTGACTGAGATGTATGTCGGCGCAGTTGGATTGAATTCGTTCTTGATAAAACGCTTGCCGATCTCATCCGTCCAGTACCCACTGTCAGCATCAAATCTCATCCCAGAGCGTCCCATCGCTGTTGCTGCTTACCCCAAAGAATGAGTGCTGATTTCGCGCGATTCTGCCGATCCCGCTTATTATAAATATTCAGACTATCAGGATCTTCCCAACCACCCCAATACACAAGATCGTCCAATCGAAGATTTCTTACAGAAGCATCTTCAATTTGCGCTATCGCGGAGTAGGCTCTGTTAAAAAACGCATGTCGTGCAAGATGCCATGTAAATGGTTTCCCAATTTCAGCACTGATCGCCCTTGCAAAGCTGGATGCAGTAGACCGAGGCAGAGGTTTTCCGCCGTTACTTACAATAAGGTATTGGTGTGACAAAATCGGCCGAAAAGTTTTTTCTCCATTCGGTCGAAGAACATGACGCAATCTATGGTCAATTTGATAATCCACGACAAGATGTGGAAATGCGGTATTGCTGAGAATTGGCGCAAGCTCTCTTGGCAAAGTCTTAGGTCGTGGAGCAAGCCGACTACGCGGGTCTAAAGGTCCATTGCGATCCGAGATCCGGACAATTCGGAATGCAGGATCTATCCGTGTAGGGCAATCTTCGAGTCGTAAGCCCAAAATCTCACCGATCCGAAATCCGAACTCAATTGCGAGCCGCCAAATAAGATAAGCGCGCACCCATCGAGGTTCGGGTTTTGACGCTTGCGACGCATTCTTTAGAAACGTTTCGATCTCCGAAATTGTCTCTTCTTCCAAGTCTGGTGCAGCGTCATCACTTACGCGCCTTTTTGTAGCGTTTGACCACGCACGACCGGAAGTTGCCAAAACACCTTCGATGATCGCTCCGCGTGGCAAACTGTGACTTCGACCATCAAAATACATGTCAATAAACCAACGGACCATCGTTTCGGCGCCCTGAATTCGTGAGTTGTATGTGTTGATCGCCGCGCGCGAAAGCTTACCATGTTTATTAAGAAGACCCTTTTCAACCCATTGGGAAAACCTTTCAATTTCGGGCTTTTCGAGGGCTTTACCACTCAACAATCGTGCATCGAGGTTGAAGTCTTCCTCAAGCGCCCAAGAAATAAGGGACTGGGCGCAACGTAGATAGCTGTCGAGTGTATTAGGTGACGCAAATCTTCGACTAAGCGACGCCTCATAAATGGACCCAACAATCGAGGGCTTAAAGGACTTCCGATCCAGAAGCAAAGATCGACTTTGACCATCAGCCACATCGAAGTGCCGTAAGCCGATGCGAAAAGTCGGTGTGCCACTCATTCGCCTTATGTTCCCCCACGAAATAGGGACCAGGGTATGAACAGAGTCTTCTCTGTCAAGAAAAAACTGATCTAAGCAAACAAAGCATAATTTGAATGAGTGAGTTTATCTAATCTATGCCCACCACATCACTTTGAAAGAAAATGCAGCCAAACCTATAGGTTTGGCTGCATTTTCTTCATTGCCGCTGCACTTGCAACTGGTCTAAGATCATTAACCAGAACACTTGCTGTTGCCGCAGCTGCCGCAGGTCATGCAGCCTTCGACCATCCGCAGATCGTATTGACCACAGCTGCCGCAGGCTTTGCCGCGCGGCGTGTCTATGCCCACCACATTTGCCTTCGGATCGGACTTGAGGCCAAGGCCCTCCCCCGCGATGAAGCCGGTGGCGACCATGTGTTGCTCGATCACGCCGCCGATGGCCGCGAGGATCGAGGGGATGTATTTGCCGCCCATCCATGCGCCGCCGCGCGGATCGAATACGGCTTTCAGCTCCTCGACGACAAAGGACACATCGCCGCCGCGCCGGAACACGGCCGAGATCATCCGCGTCAGAGCGACGGTCCAGGCGAAATGCTCCATGTTCTTGGAGTTGATGAACACCTCGAAGGGGCGGCGGTGGCCTGCGACGACCAGATCGTTGATCGTGATATAGAGCGCATGCTCGCTGTCGGGCCATTTGATCTTGTATGTCGCCCCCTCCAGCTCTTGCGGGCGGTCCAGCGGCTCGGACATGTAGATGACATCGCCATGCGGCTGCTGCGGCTCGTCCTCGTCGTAGCTCACCACTTCGGGTGCGGCCTGTTTGTCCTCGGACACCGACAGGACCGATCCGGTCACATCATTGGGACGGTAAGTCGTGCAGCCTTTGCAGCCGGTGTCCCAGGCCTCCATGTAGACCTCCTTGAAGGTGTCAAAGGAGATGTCCTCGGGGCAGTTGATCGTCTTGGAGATGGAGCTGTCGACCCATTTCTGGGCCGCTGCCTGCATCTTGACATGCTCCAGCGGAGCCAGTGTCTGGGCGTTCACGAAATAGTCGGGCAAGGGGGTATCGCCCTTCAGGTCGCGCCACATCTGCACGGCATAATCCACCACTTCTTCCTCGGTGCGGCTGCCATCTTTTTGCAGGACCTTGCGGGTATAGGCATAGGCAAAGACCGGCTCGATCCCGGAGCTGACATTGCCCGCATAAAGGCTGATCGTGCCGGTGGGCGCAATCGAGGTCAGCAGGGCGTTGCGGATGCCGTGGGTGCGGATCGCCTCGCGCACGTCCTCATCCATCATGCGCATGGTGCCGGAGGCAAGGTAGGCCTCCGCATCAAAGAGCGGGAATGCGCCCTTTTCCTTGGCCAGATCGACGGAGGCGAGGTATGCCGCGCGCGCGATCGCGTGCAGCCAGTCCTCGGTCTGTCGGGCGGCCGCGTCCGAGCCATAGCGCAGGCCCAGCATCAGCAGTGCATCGGCAAGGCCGGTCACACCGAGGCCGATGCGGCGCTTGTTCTGCGCCTCGATCTGCTGGGCCTCCAGCGGGAATTTCGACACATCAACCACATTGTCCATCATCCGCACGGAGGTCGCGACCAGCGTGTTGAGCGCGTCCACATCCAGCTTTGCCGCCGCCTCGAACGGGTCCGTGACCAGCCGCGCGAGGTTGATCGAGCCGAGAAGGCAGGCACCGTAAGGCGGCAGCGGCTGCTCGCCGCAGGGGTTGGTCGCGGCAATCGTCTCGCAGTAGCTGAGGTTGTTGGCCGCATTGATCCGGTCGATGAAGATCACCCCCGGCTCGGCGAAATCATAGGTAGCCTTCATGATGGCGTTCCAAAGATCCTGCGCCTTCACGGTCTTGTAGACCTTGCCGCCGAACTGCAGATCCCATGAACCATTCGACTTGACCGCATCCATGAAGGGATCAGTGATCAGAACGCTCATGTTGAACATGCGCAGACGGGCCGCGTCCGACTTGGCGGTGATGAAGCTTTCCACATCCGGATGGTCACAGCGCATGGTCGCCATCATCGCACCCCTGCGCGATCCCGCGGACATGATCGTGCGGCACATGGCATCCCAGACATCCATGAAGGACAGCGGCCCCGAGGCATCCGCCGAGACGCCCAGCACATCCGCGCCCTTGGGCCGGATGGTGGAGAAATCATAGCCGATGCCGCCACCCTGCTGCATCGTCAGCGCCGCTTCCTTGAGCATGTCAAAGATCCCGCCCATGCTGTCCGGCACGGTGCCCATCACAAAGCAGTTGAACAGCGTCACGCGCCGCGCCGTCCCTGCGCCCGCAGTGATGCGCCCGGCGGGCAGGTATTTGAAATCTTCCAGCGCACCGTAGAACGTCTGCTCCCAGCCGTCCTTGTCGTCCTCCACCTGCGCCAGATCGCGCGCGATGCGGCGCCAGGTGTCCTCCACGGTCACATCGCGGGGCGTGCCATCCGCAGCTTTGAAGCGGTATTTCATATCCCAGATCTGTTCGGCGATAGGGGCTGCAAAGCGGGTCATGGCGATTCCTCGTGTCAGGGTGGGGCGGAGGCAGACAATAGCGCACGGCGCCGGAAACACCACCGTTCTTTCCATGCCCTTGCGGCAAAAACACAAGGGAGCGCCACCACAGTTTGCATCTGCGGCGCAATGCCCTACCCTATGATGTGGCAACGGAGTGAGTCTGTGGATAATTCGGTGGGTAAGCCTGTGGGCAACAAACATGTGCATCTGATCAAGCTATCTGTCGGCACCGAGAGCATCGAGGACATGCTGGGCTGGCAGCAGCAGCGCGCCGCAACGGCGGCCGATGGGCTCTATTATCACGTGACCCGCATGTGGCCCAAGCGCGAGGCGGAGATCGTCAACGGCGGCTCGATCTATTGGGTCATCAAGGGCGAAATCTCGGCCCGCCAGAAGATTATCCGCCTTGACGAGAAGATTGGCGTCGATGGCATCCGCCGTTGCGGCATCGTGCTGGAGCCGGAGGTGATCCCGACCGTCAGCGCGCTGAAGCGCCCGTTTCAGGGCTGGCGCTACCTTGCGCCCGGCGATGCGCCCGCCGACCTGCCCAAAGGCCGCGCCCGCGAGGAGCCCCTGCCGCTGGAGCTGAACCGCGCGCTGGCGGACATTGGCGTGCTGTAAGGCGAAGGCATCTTGCAGACGGGTTACGCCTACAGACGGGTTACGCCTAAAGACGGGCCAGCAGCTCCTCAAGGCTGGCGCGGCCTGCGGCATCCACCTCCGCCACCCGCGATTGCCACAGCGTCGCCTGCGAGCGCAGGATCAGCCCATCGCTCAGGATCTTGAGGTGGTTGGCGCGCAGCGTCTCGCCGGTGGAGGTGATGTCGGCAATCGCCTCCGCCGTCTCATTGGCCACGGTGCCTTCGGTCGCCCCCTGGCTGTCCACCAGCGCGTAATCCGCCACCCCCGCACCGCGCAGAAACGCGCGCACGAGGCGGTGGTATTTCGTGGCGATCCGCAGGCGGTGGCCGTGTAACGCCCGAAACGCCGCCGCCGCCGCATCCAGATCATGCAGCGTGTCCACATCCGTCCAGCCCTGCGGCACCGCGAGGATCAGATCCGCATGGCCAAAGCCCAGCGGCGCAATGCTGCGCACCGTCTGATCCCAGAGCGGCAGCTTTTCGTGCAGCAGGTCAGTGCCGGTCACGCCCAGATGGATGCGCCCGGCGGCCAGTTCGCGCGGGATCTCGCCCGCCGACAGCAGCACCAGCGCCACCCCCTCAATCCCCTCGACCATCCCGGCATATTCCCGCTCCGAGCCGCTGCGCGCCAGCTGGATGCCGCGCGCGCCGAACCACTGAAACGTCTTTTCCATCAGCCGCCCTTTGGACGGCACCCCCAGCTTGATCATTTCCCGCCCTCCAGCACCAGCATCAGACCGGGGCGCATCACGCCGCCCACGGCGGGGATCTCGCGGCCCTGCCCCAGCCGCCGCGTCAGCGCGTCATAGCGCCCGCCGGTCGCGATCGGGGGCAGATCGGCGCGGTCCACGGCGCGAAAGCCAAAGACGAACCCGTCATAATATTCCATCGAGACGCGGCCATAGCTCGCCTCGAACAGCAGGGTGTCCACATCCACACCGCGCGCGGCCAGGGCCTGCCTGCGCGCATCCACCCGGGCCACGGCGGGAATGATCGCGGGCAGATCGACGGACAGATCGTGCAACCGGGCCAGCGCGCCGGGCATCGGCCCCGAAATCGCCAGCAGGGCTGCGATCAGATCCACGTCGCGCGCGGCAATCGGCGGCACCTGCGCATCGGCCCTCAGGGCGGCGATCCGCGCGTCGATCTCGTGCTGGCGGCGGGCACCGACCAGCGGCGCGGAATTGCGCAGGGTCCCGTCCAGCAGCGCCTGCCGCGCAGGCCCCACGGGAACACGCCCGGCAAACTGCTCCAGCAGCGCACGGAACCGGCGCGGCCGCCAGATGTGGCGCATCAGCGCGCGCTTGCGCAGATCGGAGGTCTCCAGCCCATTGACCACCGCCATCAGCACGCCGATGTCGCCGGTCACTGCGCGAACGGGCAGCCCCTCCAGCGCCTGTTCGATCAGGGCGAAAACCTCGGCATCGGCGGCGGCTGGATCCTCCCGCTCGAAAACCTCATAGCCCACCTGCACGTATTCATTGGCGCGCGACGGATCGCGCTCCTGGCGGCGGAACACCTCGCCCGCGTAGGTATAGCGGGCGGGATCGGCACCATGGGCCATGTGCATCTGCACCACCGGCACGGTGAAATCGGGCCGCAGCATCTGCTCGCCGCGCAGCGCATCGGAGGTCACATAGGCGCGGGCGCGAATATCCTCGCCATAAAGATCCAGCAGCAGTTCCGCCGGTTGCAACATCGGCGGCTCAACGGGCAGTGCGCCGTGGCTCTCGAAAAACGCGCGCAGGGTTGCAGCCTTGGCGTTGGTCTGGGCGCGCGTGGGCGTCATTGGTAGCGCTCCAGTATCTCGCGGACTTTTGCCACCAGATCACCGCGCGCGATCTCATACTGGCTGGGCCGGTCGCGCCATTCCTCGAGCGTGGCATTTTCCGCGATCTTGGCCCCGAGGATCAGATCCTTGATCTGGAGGGTGCCTGTGTCAAACTCCGTCTCCCCCGCGATCACGGCCACAGGGCTGCCGCGCTTGTCCGCATATTTCAGCTGGTTGCCGAAGTTCTTGGGGTTGCCCAGATAGACCTCCGCACGGATGCCCGCTTGGCGCAGCTCCGCGACCATCCCCTGATACTCCGCCATCCGCACTTTATCCATCACCGTGACGACGACAGGGCCTTGGGCGCTGGTGTCCAGCCGCCCCTTCGCCTCAAGCGCCGCCAGCAACCGGTCCACCCCGATGGAGACACCCGTGGCAGGCACCACCTCGCCGGTGAACCGCTTGACCAGATCATCATAACGCCCCCCGCCGGCCACCGAGCCGAAATTGCGCGGGCGGCCTTTTTCGTCTTTGATCTCGAAGGTGAGTTCGGCCTCGTAGACGGGGCCGGTGTAGTAGCCGAGGCCACGGACCACGGAGGGGTCGATGACGATGCGGTCGGGGCCGTAGCCCTGGGCAGATAGGAGATCAACTATTTCTGCTAGTTCGTTAAGACCTTGCTGACCATCAGCTGAGTCACCAACTACATCAGCCAGATAATCAAGTGCGGCGACACTTCTAGTGTGATTGCTTGTTTGTGGGCGATAGCCTCTCTTCTCGAAAGATGCTCGAATTGAACGTTGTCCAGCGTTTAATTCCTCAGCACTTAAGGTGAACAGATCATCAATCGACATCGTAATATTTGCGATGGTTTTCTCAATTTCTGAATTTGCATTCACAAATTTCATTACGGCTTCGACCTGCCAACCATCCAGCCCAGCCCCAGCCGTAAAGTCCCCACTCTCGTCCTTGCGCCCCGCCCCCAACAGTGCGCGCACGCCCTCTACTCCCAGCCGGTCCAGCTTATCAATCGCGCGCAGAACAATCCCGCGCTCGGCCTCTTTGTCATCGCCAGAAAGCCCCGCAACCTCCAGCACGCCGTCCAGAACCTTCCGGTTGTTCACCCGCACCACATAATCACCGCGCGCGATCCCGACCTCCTCCAGACAATCCGCCAGCATCGCGCAGATCTCCGCATCCGCCGCCACACTCGCAGCCCCCACCGTATCCGCATCGCACTGATAGAACTGGCGGAACCGCCCCGGCCCCGGCTTCTCGTTGCGCCAGACCGGCCCCATGGCGTAGCGGCGGTACGGCGTCGGCAGGTCGTTGCGGTGCTGGGCATAGACGCGGGCGAGGGGCGCTGTCAGGTCGTAGCGCAGCGCCAGCCAGTCGCCGGGCTTGTCGCCCTCGGCGTCCTCCTGCCATGCGAAAACCCCCTCGTTCGGGCGGTCCACATCGGGCAGGAACTTGCCCAGCGCCTCGACCCGTTCCACCGCCGCACTCTCCAGCGCGTCAAAGCCGTAGCGGTGATAGACGGCGGCGATCTTGCCCAGCATTTCCGCCCGCTGCGTCACCTGCGCACCGAAATAATCGGAGAAGCCGCGCGGTGTTTCGGCCTTGGGGCGCGGGGTCTTTTTGGGCTTGGCCATGGGGGTCCTCCGGGCGGATCAACTCTGGATCCGGCTCTAGCGGATGACGGCTGGTTGGGCAAGGGACGCGGCCCCATTGCGCAGACGGGCAAAGCCCCCTAAATCCAGCCCATGGAAAAACTCGAAGAACAACTCGCCCATCTTTTGCGCAGTGTCGACGACCTGTCCGACATCGTGGCCCGCCAGCAAGGTGAGATTGACCGGCTCAACCGCCGCGTCGAACTGCTGATGCGACGCGAAGGCGAGCGGGAGGCGCAGGGCTCCGGCGGAATCGTCTTGGGCGACGAGCGGCCACCACATTATTGAGCTTGGTTGAAAGGATCAAACGCGATCAGAAGGATTTCACCGCAGCGGCCAGCACGATGCCGTCATGCACCAGAAACTCTTTCCATTCGGCGTTGATCTCACCGAATTCATAAGCGCTCAGGAAGGCCGTGGTTGTGTCGAGCCGGTCGATCTTCGCACCGCAGGGCCGCTTCGCCGCCGCACCGCAAACCGCCGATTTGACCTTGTCATAGGCTTCATCCGTGGCGGCAAAGGGCAAATGCTCACCAGCCGGACCAAAGCGGATCTGCTCATAGAAGGAAGGCGCGCCGAAAAGGGCATTGGCGGCAGTGAACTGGCGCGGGCAGTCATCGCCAAAGCCCGTCACATAGAACGTGCGCCGCTGTGCCGTGCCCGGCGCGCTGTCAAAGAGCGCAAAGCCACGGCCGCCGTTGCCATCAACCCGCTGGCCCAGCGACTGGCCGCGCGCCTCGCAGACGCGGGCAATCTCGCCGAAGGGCAGCAGGGTGCCGAACGCCACATCGCGGGCATCGGGGCGCGCGCCGATGCCGGGCGCAGCGGCCCTGCCGCCGAAAAGGCCCGTCCGGCGCGGCGCGGCATCTGTCCGGGTGCCCTGCGCGGGCAAACCCGCAAGCGCGACTGCGTCAGGCTGGTCCTGTGATGCGGCCACATCGGCGGCAATCGCCGCAGCCGGATCGGCATTGGCTGCACGGCGGATCAGGCCGCGCAGAAATCCGCCAGTCTCCAGAGACGGCGTCTCCACCGGCTGCGGCTGGGACTGTGCCAGCGCCGCAGCCGGGACCGCTCCACCTTGCGCGGCAGAGGTCCCTAGGAACCCCTCGCGCGCGATCTCCTCTGCATCCGGCAGGGCGGCGGCGGAGGCATCCACCACCTCCACATCCGCAAGACGGTCCAGACCGGCCAGCGGATCGCCACAGGCGGCCAGGCTCAGCAGAACTCCGATCACTGGCACAAACCTTACTCGCAAGATGGGCATTCTGGTTCCCCCCGGAAAGTTGACCAAGTCTTAGCGAAGCACCGGCACCCCGTCCACCCGCGCAAAACGCTCCGCGCCAATCCGCCGAGACGGGTCCGGATTGACTTGAAAAGCCTCAGATTTCCTCGACCTCGCGCACACCGCCCAGGGACCGGATCGCCCCTTTGATCTGCGGCGTGACCGGGAACTCCGCCCCCAGATCCACCTCCACCTCGCCGGGCAGGGCCGGATCCATGAGGCACAGATGCACCGGCCCCCGCGCCATCCGGGTGCCCGACTGCTGTGCCGCGCGGCGCGCGCCTTCCAACACCTCGGAGACGGCTGCAACAGCACCCGGCGTCTCAATGAAGATCCGCAGGCCCATGCCGCCCGCATCCGCCACCGCCGCATCGATCGGCGTCACCCCCCGGCCCAGCAGCTTGAGCTGATCCGCCTCCAGCGTCGCCTCGACGGTCACGACCACTTTCGATCCGGTCTCCAGATGCGCGCGGCACAGCTCCAGCGTGTCCGAAAACAGCGTGACCTCATAGGCGCCGGTCGTGTCCGAGAGCTGCGCAAAGGCAAAGCGGTTGCCGCGCGCGCTCTTGCGCTCCTGCCGTCCTGCCACCACACCGGCCAATTTCGCCACCATCGGGCCGCCCTGCACCTTCTCGGTCAGCTCGTCCAGCGTCAGCACCCCCTTGCGCCGCAGCGGCCCCATGTAATCATCGAGCGGATGACCCGAGAGGTAAAACCCCACGGCCTTGAACTCCTCCGTCAGCCGCTCTGCCGCCAGCCAATCGTCACAGGGCATCATCCGCGGCTCGGGCAGATCATCGCCGGCCTCACCGAAGAGCGAAACCTGATTGGAGGCCTTCTGTTCATGGATCGCGGCGGAATACCCCACGAGAGCATCGAGTGCTGCGAAGACCCGTCGGCGGTTGGGATCGAGCACGTCAAAGGCCCCCGAGCGCGCCAGCATCTCCAGTGGCCGCTTGCCCACCCGCTTGAGATCGACGCGCCGGGCCAGATCGAAGAGCGTCGCAAACGGCTTCTCTGCGCGCCCCTCCACGATCAGCTTCATCGCCTCGACGCCTACGTTCTTAAGCGCCCCCAGCGCATACACCAGCGCGCCGTCCACCACGGTGTAGGTCGCGCCTGAGCGGTTGACGCAAGGCGGCACCCAGGGCAGCTCCAGCCGCTTGCGCACCTCCTCGAAATAGACCGCCAGCTTGTCGGTAAGGTGAATATCGCAGTTCATCACGCCCGCCATGAACTCCACCGGGTGATTGGCCTTGAGCCAGGCAGTCTGATAACTGACCACCGCATATGCCGCCGCGTGGGATTTGTTGAAACCGTAGTTGGCGAATTTCTCCAGAAGGTCAAAGACTTCCGAGGCTTTCTTCTTGTCGACGCCATTGGCCATGGCGCCTTTTTCGAACTTGGGCCGCTCGCGCGCCATCTCCTCGGCGATCTTCTTGCCCATGGCCCGGCGCAGCAGATCCGCCCCACCAAGGCTATAGCCCCCCATGACCTGCGCGATCTGCATCACCTGCTCCTGATAGACGATGATGCCTTGGGTCTCTGCGAGAATATGGTCGATGGAAGGGTGAATGGATTCAAGCGCTTTCAGCCCGTTCTTCACCTCACAATAGGTCGGGATATTCTCCATCGGGCCGGGACGGTAGAGCGCCACCAGCGCCACGATATCCTCGATGCAGGTAGGCTTCATCCGCTTGAGGGCATCCATCATGCCGCTGGATTCAACTTGAAACACCGCCACGGTCTTGGCCGCCGCGTATAATTCATACGATGCTGCATCATCCAGCGGAATTGTTGAAATATCATCAATAAGACCGTCTGGAGGTGTGAACAACTCAGTTCCATCCGCAGCAATGTGCAAGTGCCGCCCCGCCGCCCTGATCTGGTCCACCGCGTTCTGGATCACCGTGAGCGTCTTGAGGCCCAGAAAATCGAACTTGACCAGCCCCGCCTGCTCGACCCATTTCATGTTGAACTGGGTGGCGGGCATGTCACTGCGCGGATCCTGATAGAGCGGGACCAGCTCGTCGAGCGCGCGGTCCCCGATCACCACACCGGCGGCATGGGTGGAGGCATTGCGCAGCAGCCCCTCCACCTGCTGGCCGTAGTCCAGCAGCCGGGCCACGACCTCCTCGTTGCGGGCCTCCTCGCGCAGGCGCGGCTCATCGGCCAGCGCCTTCTCGATGCTGACAGGCTTCACGCCTTCCACCGGGATCATCTTGGACAACCGGTCCACCTGGCCGTAGGGCATCTGCAGCACGCGCCCGATGTCGCGCACGGCGGCCTTGCTCAGCAGCGCGCCGAAGGTGATGATCTGACCCACCCGGTCGCGCCCGTATTTATCCTGCACATAGCGGATCACTTCCTCGCGGCGGTCCATGCAAAAGTCGATGTCGAAGTCAGGCATGGAGACCCGTTCAGGGTTCAGGAACCGCTCGAACAGCAAGGAATACCGCAGCGGATCCAGATCGGTGATCAGCAGCGCATAGGCTACGAGGGACCCCGCGCCCGATCCACGGCCGGGCCCCACAGGGATCCCCTGATCCTTGGCCCATTTGATGAAATCGGCCACGATCAGGAAGTAACCCGGAAACCCCATCCCCTCGATAATGCCCAGCTCGAACTCCAGCCGCGCCTCATAGACCGCCACCTCCGCCGCGTGGGGGATGATCGCGAGCCTTGCCTTCAGCCCCGCCTCCGACTGACGGCGCAGCTCCGCCACCTCGTCGTCCGCGAACTTCGGCAGGATCGGATCGCGGCGGTAGGCCTGAAACGCGCAGCGCCGGGCGATCTCCACGGTATTCTCCACCGCTTCCGGCAGATCCGCAAACAGCGTGACCATCTCCGCCTGCGTCTTGAAATAATGCTGCGGCGTCAGACGGCGGCGGCCCTGCTGCTGGTCGACATAAGCGCCTTCAGCGATGCAGATCAGCGCATCATGCGCCTCGTACATCTTACTTTCGGGGAAATAGACGTCATTCGTCGCGACCAGCGGCAGGCCCATGGCATAGGCCATCTCGACAAAGCCGCGCTCGGTGCTGCGCTCTGCCTCGGGCGCGCCGCTCTCACCCGGATGGCGCTGCAACTCCACATAGAGCCTGTCGCCAAAAGCCGCATGCAGCTGCGCCATCAGCGCCTCCGCCGCAGGCCGCTGGCCATTTTGCAGCAGCATCCCCACCGGCCCCAGCGGCCCGCCCGTCAGGCAGATCACATCCGCAGCATGCGCCGCCAGCTCCGCCAGCGTGACCTGTGGCAGCGCGCCTGCCTTGTCCAGATACAGACAGGAGTTCAGCTTCATAAGATGGGCATAGCCCGCCTCGCTCTGCGCCAGCAGCACCACGGGGGCGGGTGCGCGCGGCTTCTCGCCGGGCTGAGGCGTGATGTATTCCAGATCGACCTGACAGCCGAGGATCGGCTGTACGCCCGCATCGGACATGCCGACCGAAAATTCGAGGGCTGCGAACATATTGTTCGTATCGGTCAGAGCCATCGCGGGCATGCCCGCCTTCACGCAAAGTCCCGGCAGCTTTTTCAGCCGCAGCGCGCCCTCCAGCAAGGAATACTCGGAATGGGTGCGCAGGTGAATGAATCGGTGTGCTTGTGTCATGGCGAACTTACTACCGCCGTTCACCCCCACCCTCTACACGTAATTTGCCTCAACTGCAGGCATCCTGCCACCGGGACCGTGTAAAACGCTTGCCAAAAGCGGCAAACCGGCCTTACCCTCCATTGGCCCGCCCTTCTACGCCGCATCGAAGGACCCGGCATCGGCAATCTGGTACCGCGGCGGGGTTTTCCCCATGACTGTCTCTTTTCACCTCAACGGCGCGCCCGTCACGCTGCCCGATACCATGCCCACCACAACCCTGCTTGACTGGCTGCGCGACACGCGCGCCCTTACCGGCACCAAGGAAGGCTGCAACGAGGGCGATTGCGGCGCCTGCACGGTGATGATCACCGATACCTCCGGGACCCAAGCCCTCAACGCCTGCATCCTGTTCCTGCCCCAGCTGCAGGGCAAACACATCACCACCGTCGAAGGCCTGAGCGCGCCGGATGGCACGCTGCATCCGGTCCAACGCGCCATGATCGACCATCACGGCAGCCAATGCGGCTTTTGCACGCCGGGCTTTGTGATGAGCATGGCCACAGCCCATCTCAACGGCGACACCGACCACACGACCACGCTCGCCGGGAACCTGTGCCGCTGCACCGGCTACGCCCCCATCGCCCGGGCGGCCCAAGCGGCCGAGGACCAGCCCGTCCCCTCTCATCTCTGTGCCCTGGCCCTCACTCCTCCGGGCGAAATGCCGTCTGTGACGGCGGGGCCAGCGCCTCTGTTTCACCAGCCCAAGAGTGCGGACGCGCTCGCTGAGCTCTATGCCGCCAACCCCGATGCCACCCTCATCGCAGGTGCGACGGACGTAGGCCTCTGGGTCACCAAGCAAATGCGCGCGCTCCATGCGCCCATTTTCCTCAACCGCTGCGCCGATCTGCGCGGCATCACCGATGACGGCGACAGCTGGCGCATCGGCGCCATGACCACCATCGCGGAGCTGGAGCAGCATTTCGCCCCCCTCTTCCCCTCCCTCGCCACCCTGCTGCGCCGCTACGGCTCCACCCAGGTGCGCGCGGCAGCGACTTTGGGCGGCAACATCGCCAACGGCTCTCCCATCGGGGACGGCAGCCCGGCGATGATCGCCCTTGGCGCCACGCTGCACCTGCGCCACGGGCGCGCGCGTCGCCAGATGCCGCTGGAGGATTTCTTCATCGCTTACGGCAGCCAAGACCGCGCCCCCGGTGAATTCGTCGAGGCGATCACGGTGCCTTTTCAGACCGACACCCTGCACTGCTACAAACTCTCCAAACGCTTCGATCAGGACATCTCTGCAGTCTGCGGCTGCTTTACCCTGCCGGTGGAGAATGGTCACTTCGGCGCTGTGCGGCTGGCCTTCGGCGGCATGGCAGGCACCCCGTGCCGCGCGGTGCGGGCGGAGGCGGCGCTGTCGGGCCAGCCCGTTACCGAGGCCACGATCGCCGCCGCGATGACCGCCCTCGCACAACACTACACCCCGCTCTCGGACATGCGCGCCTCTGCCGCCTACCGCATGCAGAGCGCCCAAAACATGCTGCTGCGGGCGTACCACAGCCTGCAAGGCACCCAGACTGACGTGACGCAGGTGCAGCCGTGAGCGCCGGTACGCCGCTGCCCCATGACGCCGCCCATCTGCATGTCACAGGGGCTGCGCGCTATGTCGATGACATTCCGGTGCCCGCAGGCACGCTGCATCTGGCCTTTGGCCTCAGCACGGTGGCGCGGGGCACGATCACGGCAATGGACGTTGAGACAGCAAAGCGCGCACCGGGGGTCATCGCCGTGCTCACCGCCGCCGATCTGCCCTTTGCCAACGACGTCTCGCCGTCGAACCATGATGAGCCGCTGCTGGCCGATGGAGCGGTGCATTACGTGGGTCAACCGCTGTTTCTGGTCATCGCCACCTCCCATCTGGCCGCCCGTGCCGCCGCCCGTCTGGGCGAGGTGCAGATCACGCCCGAGCCGCCGATCCTGAGCATAGACCAGGCCCTCGCTGCCAACAGCCGGTTTGAGGAGGGTCCGCGCATCTACACCAAGGGCGATGTCAGCGCAGCGCTGAAATCCGCCCCCCATACCCTCACAGGCAGCCTCGAGCTGGGTGGTCAGGAGCATTTCTATCTGGAGGGTCAGGCCGCCCTCGCCCTGCCGGGCGAGAATGGCGATATGCACATCCACAGCTCGACCCAGCATCCCACGGAGATCCAGCACAAGGTGGCCGAGGCCATCGGCCTGCCGATGCATGCGGTGCGGGTGGAGACGCGGCGCATGGGCGGCGGGTTTGGCGGCAAGGAAAGTCAGGGAAATGCGCTGGCCGTGGGGTGCGCCGTGGCCGCACGGCTGACGGGGCGGCCCTGCAAGATGCGCTATGACCGCGATGACGACATGATCATCACCGGCAAGCGGCATGATTTCCGCATCACCTATACCGCAGGATATGATGCCACAGGCCGCCTTCTTGCGGTGGATTTCACCCATTACGTGCGCTGCGGCTGGGCCATGGATCTGAGCTTGCCGGTGTCTGACCGCGCGATGCTGCACGCGGACAATGCCTATCATCTGAGCGATGTGCGCATCACCTCACACCGCCTCAAGACCAACACCCAGAGCGCCACCGCCTTTCGCGGCTTTGGCGGGCCGCAGGGGATTGTGGGGATCGAGCGGGTCATGGACGATATCGCACAGGCGCTGCACCTCGATCCGCTGGCCGTGCGGCGGGCCAATTTCTACCGCGATGCGGATACCGAGCAGACCACGCCTTACGGACAGCCCGTCACGGATTGCATCATTCAGGCACTGACAGACCGCCTCGCCACCAGCGCCGAGTACGGCCGCCGCCGCGCCGACATTGCGGAATGGAACGCGGCCCAGCCTATCCTCAAACGCGGCATTGCGCTGACGCCGGTCAAGTTCGGGATCTCCTTTACCCTCACCCACCTCAATCAGGCGGGGGCGCTGGTGCATGTCTATCAGGACGGCTCGGTCCATCTCAACCACGGCGGCACGGAAATGGGGCAAGGGTTGTTCCAGAAGGTGGCACAGGTGGCCGCGTCAGAATTCGGGCTGCCGCTGGAGGCGATCAAGATCACTGCAACGGATACGGCCAAGGTGCCCAATACCTCTGCGACGGCGGCCAGCTCGGGCACCGATCTCAACGGGATGGCGGTACTTGATGCCTGCACCACCATACGTAATCGTATGGTGACGCATCTGGCGCAGCTGCATCGCTGCGAGCCTCAGGATGTCCGCTTTGAAGACGGCAAGGTAGAGGCGGGCGATACGCAGATGAGCTTTGCCCAAGCCGCAGCCAGCACCTATTTCGCCCGCGTCAGCCTCTCGGCCACGGGGTTCTATAAAACCCCCGACATCCAGTGGGACCGGATCAAAGGCCAGGGCCGCCCGTTCTTCTACTTTGCCTACGGTGCCGCCATCACCGAAGTCGTGATCGACACGCTGACCGGCGAAAACCGGATCCTGCGCGCGGACGTCCTGCATGACGCGGGGCAGTCGCTGAACCCGGCGCTCGATATGGGCCAGATCGAGGGCGGCTATGTGCAAGGCGCAGGCTGGCTGACCACCGAAGAGCTGGTCTGGGACGATAAAGGCACGCTCAAGACCCACGC
>Ga0136559_1000313_pt1 | contig 16764 bp, 11 predicted proteins | sample AntRauMeHopE1496_FD_104633 | JGI IMG/M metagenome (GOLD analysis project Ga0136559, IMG submission 104633) | Saline lake microbial communities from Rauer Islands, Antarctica - Metagenome Hop E1 #496 | ecosystem: Environmental > Aquatic > Non-marine Saline and Alkaline > Saline | place... | reverse complement strand
TGAAAGTTGAATAAAGTACATTCCATTTTCTAATTGATTGATATCAATAACATTTAATCCGTTCTTAATGCGCATAGTTTGAATTTGTTTCCCTGTGGCATCTAAAAGAACAGCACTCAATGTATTAGTTGTATTCACAAATAAATTAATAGTCAACTCGTCCTGAGCTGGATTCGGATACACTGTCATGGCTTCAATTTTCAATTGATTTAATCCAACATTTCCAACACCAGCGGGGTTGAATTCACCACGTGCTTTATTTGATCGGCTGGAGTTATAATCTTGTGCTTTTTCAGATGTACATGATGCTGCCGGGACAACTTCTATGAAGTAGTCAAGACCTGGTATACCCAATACTCCCACATCTGTGAATGAGAATAAATTAGAAGGTAAATCTGTTAGGTCAATCCACCCTGTAGCATCTGTATAGCGCCATATAACGAATTGACTATACGGGAAACCTTCATAACTGTCCCAAGCCAAATTAACATCAGAACCAATACCTGCATTAATAGATAGGTGAATTGTTTTGTGAACTGGGCTAAGTTCACTTTCTACTCCGCAACTATCTGTTGCTGAAATCATGTATCTCCAAGAACGAATCATCGGCGAGGCAATGGAATCTGTCCATTCTGATTCCTCAGCATAGGGTTGGCTATACACTAACTGAAACGCATTCGCTTGAGATGTTTCTCTGTATATATTGTAAAAAGCAATTCCAGTAAGTTGTTCTCGTTCCCAAACGATTTTATTTGTAATCGTTGAAGTATCTACCGTAACTAAACATATAGGTTGAACAACAGGAAGAGTTGGCTCCAGCTCCACAGATAACATCCCCGCGCAACCATTACCGTCCAAAACATAAACACTGTAACTGCCAGCAGAAAGATCGGTGAGGTCCTCAGTCGTTTCTCCATTACTCCAAGTGATACTTTGTATCGTAGAACTAGTGATAATATCAATATCTATTGCTCCGTCGTTATCACAAGAAGCTGTTGTGAGTGTGTTTAATTCGATCGTAGGACTTCCCGCATCAGATATCATTACACTAGCGACTTTAGTACATCCATTAACGTCAGAAATAGTACTCAAGTAATTACCAGCAACTAATCCAGATAAAGTATTTGTGGTAGATCCCAAAGGATTTCCTTGCCCATCAAACCATTGATAGCTGTAAGGAGCTGTTCCGCCCAAAGGAGTCACGGTTACACTTCCATCGTTATTTCCACAACTACTTGGAGTGATATTAGTGGTCCAAAGAATTTCACCAGGTGACCCGATTGTAAATGTCTCTGAAGCTTGGCAACCATTATCATCGATAACAGTTATTTCGTAAGGACCCGCCGTTAAATTCGTGATGTCTTCGGTGGTTGCTCCATTACTCCAGTTAATTGAAGATACTCCTGCCGAGCTGTTAATTGTTACATTAATTTCTCCGTCATTCGACCCAAAACAAGAAACAGGGGAAACTGTACCACTAATTTGAACAGAAGAACTAGATATATTTACTGGTGCTGAGGCAGAGCAACCAAATTCATTCGTTGCATTGACGAAATACAATCCTGGTGCTAAATCAGAAACGGCAGAAGATGCAACTCCTAATTCACTCGTTCCAAAACTCCAATAAACGTTATGAAGACCGCCGCTTCCTGCCGATGTAAATGTTGCGGTAGCCTCTCCGTCATTCTGAGCGCATGTTGCTTGTGTTGTTACAACGTTAATTATAGGAGTAGCATTTACCGTGATTTCTTGAGTAGCAATAGCTGTACACCCAATACTAGGAAAGAATCTTGTGTATGTCAAGGTGTAAGTGTTGTTCGGAGTAACTTGACTAGGAAAAAACTTATTGTTAAAAACACCAACACCAGAAAACAAGCCTCCTGTCTGAGTGGCAAAGTTCACTAAGTTAATTGGATTTACATTAGAACAAACCTCAGCGCTTGGAAGAATGAACTCTGGCGCAACAAGTGTAAGTGTCAACTCCACGATAGAGTCACAACCTTCCACCGAAGGAAATGTTTCAGTATAAGTTCCTGCTGCTGTTAGTGTTTGAGTTCCGAATTGGTAAGAGCTTCCAGCACAAATAGAAACTGCAGCTGTTTCGTTGTAGATAGGGTGAACTGTTATATTAAACTGACGAGAGGCAATTTGTATACCGTCTGTAACAGTCACCGTAATGGTAGTAGTTCCACTCGCTCCCGTATTAGGTGTTGCTTCCACTTCAAAGATATTCGATCCGCCATTAGGATTGTAGCTTAATTTATTGACATTAAGATTCGAAGAGGATATAACACTCTGATTGGAAGAGGTTACATTCGTTACAAATAACTCATCTCCATCATCATCTAAGAACTGTAAAAAATCCAAAATAACCTCATCTCCAGAATTTTCACATAAATCGGTGGGAAAACCTATGTCCTCAAAATTCGGAGAACGATTAAAGGTTTCCACTCTATACACGCCACTTTGAAAATAACCCACATAAGGTTTTTCTGTGGTATAATTCATTCCTATATCTAAACCTGTGATAGCACCAATTCCAATTGATGATCCTACAGGGGAAAAATTTCCTCCCTGTGATCGTACAACAAAATTGCTTGCTGAGGGACTAATGTTGGTGCGGTTGAAAAAAACATAATTTACATCTTCATTTCCAACCGATGCTAGATCTGTTATCACATCAAACGTATTAAACAAAGGATTGGTCATTAAAGAGTGGGCAACAGCATCATGCCTTTTCGTTCGAATATTCCTTAAAACACCTTGATTAGTTGCTGCGTAATTGTAGAATGGTTGGGCTCCTTGATCTATTTTACTATTAGCAATATCAAAAAACGGACTACCATCTAATTCTAGAGGACTATTCGCAGGTTCTGTAAAGTCTGCAGGAGAGTCAAACGGTTTTCTGAAAATGCGCAGTGGAAGTTCCATGTCTTCATCAAAATTAGCGACAATATGAATAAAATTATTATCTGTACTTAGTTTGATTTTTCCATCTAAAGCATTTGAATTATTAATATCCAATGCATTCCCTCCAACAGAATTCCAATTATTGGCGCCAACCAATTCTAAGCAAGCTAAATGACCATCCAGATTCCTTTCATAAGCGAGCGCAATTCGCAATGGAGAGTAACTTCCTACCGAAAAGGTAATATTGTTATTAAAGAAGAAAGGGGTACTAGTGGTAACGGTAGCAAATGAACTTGAAACAAGATCATAAAGGTAAATACCGTAAGATGCATTATCAGAAGTACACCCGATGAATATCATATCATCCACAATATCGAGGCTTACGTTTGTCGCGTTTGAAATAGACGGAAATGGGATAATATTCCAGGATTGATTGGGGATATCAAAAATAGCAAGAGATAGGTCCGCAGCTGTATTAACGAAGGCAACTACAGGAGCTCCGTTTGCTAAGTTTTTTAAAACTGGAAATCCATTCGTGCTTTGAATAGTACCTCCTACTTGTTGCCAAGTTTGACCTATCGAAAAACAAGTAGATAGGGCGCTAATTAATAATGTTAAAAATAAGTTTTTCATACGAATGTTTAGTTAGAAAGCTCGAAGTTAGAGATTAAATGTGAAACGGCAAAAAATGAATTAGTTAACTTTCTCATGTTGTGTCTTTAAATTAGTTATTTTTATATCATGGATCCTATTTACATAGACGCAATTTGGCTAGGAGTCGCTTTTGGTAGTGGTATTTTAATGAAACAATTAGGACTTCCTACATTGGTCGGTTTTTTATTGGCTGGTTTTTTCTTGAATTATGCAGAATTAATCGAAGGTAACTTAAAAGCGGTACTAGATACCATTGCCAACTTAGGGATCACTTTACTCTTGTTCACCATTGGTTTAAAAATCAAGTTGAAAAACTTGATCAAGAAGGAAGTATTGGTTACTGCTTCTTCGCACATGACGATAATCATACTCTTGTTTTCAGGTTTGATTTTCTTGATGAGTTACACGGGATTGAGCTTTTTTGCGGACATGTCATTTGAATCGTGTCTCGTTGTTGGTTTTGCCTTAAGCTTCTCGAGTACGGTATTTCTTGTCAAAATTTTTGAAGAAAGAGGAGAACTAAACGCTACTCATGGCAAAATTGCCATAGGAATACTGATTATTCAGGATATTTTCGCTGTGATCTTTATTTCGGCAACCAATGATGTGCTTCCTTCAGTTTGGGTATTTTTACTTCCTGTTTATTTATACTTTATTCGCTTTCTTCTAAATCCGCTGCTGAACAAAGCTGGTCACGGCGAGCTACTTACCGTTTTTGGTTTTTTTGCTCCTTTCATATTGGGGTCTTTAGCATTTTATTCGGTAAATCTAAAACCTGATTTAGGCGCACTTATTCTAGGAATGATGCTCGTAAATCATCCCAAAAATCATGAGTTGTATGAACGAATGATGAATTACAAGGATTTTTTCTTAATCGCATTTTTTATTAGTATCGGACTTGCTGGGAAACCTACCCTTGCTATGATGTTGGTAGCAATAGTGATTTTAATCTTTGCCTTTTTTAAGGGGTATTTATTCATGATCATTTTAGCGCGATTCAACCTTAGGGCGCGAACAAATTTCTTAACGTCACTAAGTCTTTCGAATTACAGTGAATTTGGGCTCATCGTAGCGGCTGTTGGATTGAATAAAGGCTTGATCTCAGAAGACTGGTTGCTCACCATTGCGTTAGTTATGTCCCTGTCATTCATTGTATCATCGCCTCTAAATTCTAAGTCGTATGAATTATTTGATAGATTCAGAAAACGCATCGTTAAGCTAAATAGAACCTCAAAATTGATTGACTGCCAATCGGAAATCATGAAGGATGCGGAGTATCTCATTTTGGGTATTGGGAGTATTGGAGAATCCGCGCTTAAGGAATTCGAATCTAACTATCCTAAAAAAGTTTTAGGCGTGGATTATAGTGTGGATACTATAGATCGTTTAAATTCTGAAGGGTTTAATCTGGTGTGGGGCGATACAACGGATAGGGAATTTTGGGATGACCGTGATTTTGAGAATGTGAAAATGGTCGTATTAGCAATGAGTGATTACGCATCTAACTACAATACCCTAAAAGTGATTAATAAAATCAATAATAGGCCTTTTAAAATTGCGGCTATTTGCCATTATGATGACGAGAAGAAAAAGTATTTAGATCTTTCCGTTGATTATGTGTACTACTATAAAAGCACCTTAGGAGAGGATTTAGCCCAGCACGCCATTCAAGAACTTCAAGGGGTTTAAAAATTAAACTTCATACTTCGCCTATCGAGAAGTGCAAAACTGACTTTGTATGAAGCCCTTGGGTCGATTTGATTGCCGTCTGAGATAATTCCATAGATGCCGATGCGCAATCTTCTTCTAGAGAATTTAAATACACGCTCCAATCCAACAAACGCCTCATAATGCTGCCAGTTGTGCTCGGGAACATTCAAATATCCCCCGCCTAAAACTGTTGTGATGCGTGTTTTTTTCATAAAAGGTATTTTATTAATTAATGCCCCGTTAAAATGGTGTATAAAATGAGCTTCGAAATACCAGTCCAATGTAGGTAAAGAAGTGTCTAGGTCTTGGAAAGAAAATAACGGGTTTGAAAACCACACGGGATCGGATCTTCTATGAAATTTGTAGTCAATTTCACGTAATTCTTTGGAATTTAAAAACTTTCCAGAGGTGGCGTGGTAGTTACTTGTTCCAAACGTCCCTATTTTAAAGTCTTGTTGAATACCCAAACGCAAATAGTCATGATTAATTTTACTGTTAAAAAGTAGCGGTATCCCTTTTTCATAATAAGCATAAAAAGTGGGCCACTTGGATCCTAGAATAACCTTTCGGTATGGTTCGCGCATGTACTTTTGAAAAGGTACGTAACTCAACGTAATATCTGCCATTAGTGCGTTGTATGGGTCAAACTCTGGTGGTTCATTATTGCCAACAGCATCGTCCAACCAAGTAATAAATTCTATGTTGTCAGAAATAGGCCTTCTTGCCGTCAGTGAGAGATTACTTTGAAGATATAATCCATTAAAAATTTCGAAATTGTGAAATATTCCTATTTCCGTCGATTCAAAGAAATTCTCTCTCAATAGAACCTGCGTAAATGCATCAAATGTTCGAATCAAGTCAAAATTATGTTCAAAATCAGCGCCTATTGTTCCGAAATTGAATGGATTGTATTTGTATCGCACTTGAGTACTTCCTTTTATATCGCCGTTTACAATACCTACATTTACAGTGGAATAGGTGTCGAAGGTTCGTTCATCTTCCCACTTTTTGAAATAATCAAAACTAGGCCCCACTCTTGGCCCAGCTATATAGATAGGCTGTACCATCGCAGCTAAAGAACTGATCGTCCATTGTGTTCTTTTTTCGCGATTTCTGTGGTCTACTCCAAACCAGGTTACTTTCCAAAATGTCACTTTATTAAAAATACTATCTACTGAGTCTAGGTACTCCGTTTTTGTAAACAAATTTTCAATACTGTCTCGTTTTTTGATATACCTAATTTCTTCTTCAGATAGCGGGGTTGTTCTGCTTTGCGTCCAATAACTGGTGTCTCTTTCATAGGCTTCCTTTGTAGTTACAGCTACTTCATTTCCAAAGTATTTAGGCGGGAAATTTGGTTCGAAATTATAGTCTCTATAGTTAACAATAGTGCGGCAGGTAGAAGATTGGTCTTTGTATTTTACGCCATAATTCATCTCTTGATACTTCAATAAACACAAGGAATCTGAAGAGATGTCAAATTCTTGAATAACTTGAAAATAATCGTAGATATAGAGATTTCCTTTCACTAAAGTAAGGTCGATTCTCTCAATTAACCACGTGCTGTCTTGCACCCAAATATACCCTTCAAGTGTCGATGTTGCCGAACTTCGAGGAATGATTTTGATTTTGTGTGTTTTCGGTTTGTCAGGATATTCTATTTGCTCTACCAATCGATATTTATAAGAAAGTATACCTGCAGTGCTTATCGGTGACTGGATGGGCGACTCACTCAAATCATCAAGGTACAAGATGTTTTTGAAGAAGTTGATAGTACTTTTTGTTGTCGTTAAATAGTATAAGTTTCGATCACTTCCTCGTTTTGAATACCCATTTCTAAACTCTTTGACATATTTTGGAGGATTATAATTACGTGTTAATTCTATTTCCACAAGATTGAAGTTAGCGACTTGCTCTAACTTTTTTTGACGCGCTTTCTCCTCTTCATCAAACGGATCTAGTTCATCGTCATCTTTTTTATTTTTTTCACCCGATTTATCAATTTTCTCAACAGCTTTAATATATACTTCGACACGATGCGCATATTGATTATAGTCGAGTTGGTCTTTCAACTCTACTACATTTTTGATGATGTCTCTGCCGGGATTCGTTTTTTTAGTGGCATAACTAAATTCATCTAGCTCATTAATGTCAATTGGGAAAAGTTGAATGTCTTTTTCATTTTCTCCTGTCCGAACAACCACAAATAATTCCCTAGGTTCATACGCCATCGCTTGAAATACCATCTGATACTCTCCCTCCTCTAAGCGCATTAAATAGTTGCCTTCGATATCGGCTTTCACCCTCAAATCTGGCATATCCTTCACATATACTTCCGCAAATGGAATTCCTAAATTGGTTTCATCAACTATTTTTCCTTTTAAGATTTCTTGAGAAAACAATGAAAACGGCAGAAAACAGAGCAGGATTAAGCCTAAAAGTAGGTTCCTTTTACTTTGCGCTTGACAAAAACAATATGTCGCTTTATTTCCCATTAATGAATAGGACAAAATTACCATTTACTTCTAGAACGTGTAAAGAACTGAATTATAAATAGAAGAATGACACCGTTCAACATTTATATTGGAAATTCAACGCTTTGAGTTCCACCTGCGTTATAGAGTTATATATAATTATACAAATATGAAAAAGTGCCTATTTTTAGTCTTTTGCGCAACAGTAATATTGGTTTCTTGCAGAAAGGTTGAGCCGTTGACTCCAGTCACTAATCCAGATCCAGTTGTGCCTAATTTAGTTTTTAAAATAAAACTAGACCCTAATCAGCCGAGGTTAGATAATTTTGGTCAGCCTGCTGTAATTCCAGCTAATCATGGTGCTCAAACCCCTGAATTTAATGCTATTTCTGCTCATTATATTGAATTAATTCCTAACTCATTTGTTCAAGTAGGTGATGGCGCAGTTGTGTATAAGGGAGCAGAAACATCAGCAGGTGGGGCAGTTGCTGCTGATTTTGATCAAGCGATTGTGAAACAGGATGGAGAAATATTTTTCAGTATACCACTTGCCCAAGTAACAGCTGGAACTTACGAATTTGCCCGTGTATCATTGACATACCAAAATTATGACGTGGATTTCGAAGCGTTTAATGCCGAAATGAAGGGAACAGTAGCTTCTTTTGTTGGGTTTAACACATTTATTACGGAGCACACAATAAACACAGAAACATTGATGCTAAACGCGAATAGACTTCAAGGATATTGGGCATGGGAAACACATCCGAACCAATTTGTTCAATCTCCATTGGTGAATTCAGGACAAACTCAAGGTACAACTGTTCCCAACCCAATAAGTGCTACCTCTCCAATTCCAGCAGGGAGCTGTTTGGTGACAGGTCAATTTCCTTCCAACCTCGTGATTACTGGAAATGAGACGCAAGACATCGTTGTTGAACTGTCATTCAGCACAAATAATAGTTTTGAGTGGACAGATGACTTACAGAATAATATTTTTGAACCGCTTGATGGCGATACAGTTGTTGACATGGGTATTAGAGGTCTTATTCCAACGGTTCTTCCATAAGAAAAAGCGAATCTTCAAATTGTATCTCGTGAATCGTTGGAGGTGATTGAAATTGCACCTCGTTACGTTCTTGTTGATATCGAATGAGCATTACTAAAGCTATGGTAACAATGCCATAAATGATAATTCGAATTATCATCCTGTAACTTTTTGTGAAGTTTCTATGCTTTTGAAAATCGAACATGCTCTGTTTTGAATTTACAAATATGTAACTTTTAGTTCATGCATGCGTAAATGTGTCCAAGTTTCAAAACTACTTCTAATGAAAACTACAACCTGTACTCAGTGCAAATCTTCCTTCGAAGGAAGATCTAATAAAAAGTTTTGTTCGTTGACGTGTAAAAATAATTTTCACAATGAACACTACCGTGAACAGAATATGATTCTAACTAAATTGAATAAAATTCTTCATAAGAATCGAGCTGTTTTACTAGATATGTATACGGTGCATAGAAGTGCGCCTATAAAGATTGAAATCTTAAAAGCACGAGGTTTTCATCCCAACTATCATACGCATATATTTAATTCGCCGGTTGGTGATAAGTATACTATGATATATGACGTAGGCTATAAAGTACATTTTGATAATCAAATTCAGATTGTGCAATTAGATAATGTCGCGTAATAGAATGATGCCTAATAAAGCGCTATTCTCAACGAATAAATCCAAGTTTTTTGTCTTAAAGTAGGTTTCTATTTGGTCTTTTTTTTGCGGAGAAATTCTTTAAATTCGGATGTTAAAGGCTTTAATTGCATTGCTTTCCTTATTTTTGAATTCTAATGGATGAGCAGCGTTACATTTTAGTTACTGGAGGAGCGGGTTATATCGGTTCGCATGCCGTTGTTTCTTTGGTCGAAAGTGGATATATTCCGGTCATTGTAGATGATTTTCGCAATGCTAAGAAATCGGTTATTACCCGATTGGAAAAATTGACTCACTCAAAAATTATTTCTTATAATTTCGCTGTTCACGATAAAAAACAACTCACAGCACTGTTTGAAAAGTTTAATTTTTATGGAGTGATTCACTTTGCAGCGGATAAAGCAGTAGGTGAATCTGTTGAAAATCCGTTGAAATATTTTAGTAATAATATTTCGGGGTTAATTGCCTTACTCGAGGTGATGACGAAATTTAGAAATCAGCGCCTGGTGTTTTCTTCGAGTTGTACTGTTTATGGAACACCTGATCATACTACTGTTTCGGAAATATCGGCTACGAAAATGCCAGAATCACCTTATGGATATACTAAGTTAGTCAATGAACAAATGATTGCTCAAGTTCAGCAGGTTTATCCTGAGTTGAATGTGGTTTTACTGCGTTATTTTAACCCTATTGGAGCGCATTCTTCTGGTTTAATTGGGGAAGAGCCTCAAGGTATTCCGAATAATTTATTGCCTTTCATTACGCAAACAGCCGCTGGAAAGCGGTCGTTTTTAACAGTGTTCGGTAACGATTTTGAAACTGCAGATGGTTCATGCGTACGAGATTATATTCATGTAGTTGATTTGGCGGAGGCACACGTTTCTGCATTAAATTATTTAAGTAATACCGAAGTTGGAGTGGAAATCTTTAACTTAGGGACTGGTAAAGGAACAAGTGTGCTTGAAATGATTCAGTTTTTTGATGAAATTGCAGGCGTAAAGTTGCCGTTTAAAATTGGAAATCGAAGGACGGGTGATGTGCCTGAGATTTATGCGAATACAGATAAAGCAAAGGAGATGTTAGGTTGGCAGGCTAAATTTACCGTAAAAGATGCCATTCGCGACGCATGGAATTACGAACAACAAACTAAAGAGGTATAATGAGAGGTGTTATTTATTTGATACTGTGTGTAATGGGATTGTCTACTTTCAATGTTCAATCTCAATACGCTGCGGAAAATGAAGGGTTAACATCTCGCTTTCGACCCGGTGTAGGTTGGTTTTATAGTGGTTTAAATCCTTATGAAGCCGAAAAATTGCGGAAGTATGACCGTTTAATGATCGACATTGTTTACAATGATTGGCATGGTGAGCGAGATTTTTTCGAAAGCCCTTGGTATTCTATCGGTTTTAATACGTCTTTGATGTTTGATAAAGTACTTACGAAGTCAAATACAGTAGGCTTTGGTTGGGGAATTGCTTTTAGCCATACGAATAACTACTCGGATGGTCGCTTTACTCGAAACACACAAGACGGTTTTACAATTCTTGACGATTTCCCTGCTGGAGAGGAACCGCTAAGGAGTAAATTTAGTTCCAATTATATAGAAATTCCTTTAGAGTTTCGTTTTAAAACCAAAGGATACAAACATTTTAAATTTATGATTGGCGGAAAAATAGGTTATCAATTAAATGCATTTGATAAAGTTGTCAATAAAGTAGATGGAATTACCTACAGTAGTAAGAACTTTAATTTTCCAGATAGAAACCCACTGCGCTATGGTGCAACTGTCCGAATCGGAATTCGGAATTGGGCGTTATTTGGCGCTTATTATTTTTCTGAACTTTTTACCGACAGCCAAAGTGTTCAATTGACACCTTATTCTGTTGGATTGACCATCTCGTTGTTCTAGGTAAAGCTTCCCACTTTTAAAATCCCTTTCTCGATTAACACTTTGCCAATTTGAACGGCATTTGTGGCAGCTCCTTTTCTTAAATTATCGGCCACAATCCATAAATTTAAAGTATTGGCTTGAGATTCATCTCTTCGAATTCTTCCAACAAACACATCGTCCTTGTCAACAGCATATCTTGGCATTGGGTAGGTGTTTGTTGCTGGAGAATCTTGAAGGGTAATCCCCGGAGTTTCGTGTAAGAGTTTTCGCACATCGCCTAGGTCAAATTCGCTTTGAAACTCTATGTTTACTGCTTCAGAATGACCGCCAACAACAGGTACTCGAACTGCAGTAGCTGTCACGTTGATTCCATGGTCTAAAATCTTTTTAGTTTCATTCGTCAACTTCATTTCTTCCTTCGTGTAACCGTTGTCTAAAAATGAGTCACAATGAGGCAAGCAGTTTTGATCTATCGGATAAGGATATGCCATTTCACCATTTATACCTTGTCGTTCATTATTCATTTGTTCCACCGCTTTTACACCTGTACCGGTGATTGATTGGTAGGTTGAAACAACAACACGCTTGATAGTGTATGCTTTATGCAACGGAGCCAGCGTCATCAGGAGCTGAATAGTTGAACAGTTCGGATTGGCAATGATGTAATCATCAGTAGTCAATAAATCGCCGTTGATTTCTGGAATCACTAATTTCTTGGAAGGATCCATTCTCCATGCAGAAGAATTGTCTATCACTCTGCAACCTATTTCTGCAAATTTAGGTGCCCATTCTAAAGAGGTTTCGCCACCAGCCGAAAAGATAGCTACGTCTGGCTTCATGCCAATAGCAGTTGCTAAATTTACAATAGGATAATCTCCGCCACCAAACGTAATCGTCTTACCAACGGATTTTTCTGAAGCAACAGGAATTAATTGAGTTATAGGAAAATTGTGCTCTGCTAAAACTTTTAGCATAACTGTTCCAACCATACCTGTGGCACCAACAACGGCTACTTTCATAACATTATTTTTTGTTGAAGCAAAAGTAGTAGTTTTTTGAAAGTAGCAGTGATAATTCTTTAAAATATTTTAAAAATTAACATTATGTTATTTTTTTAAAACACATTTAAACAAACCCTTATTTATAATTTTTAAGGTACTTAAACGCCTCGTCAATAACAGTTCGTCTTATTTTATTATAACTAGCTAAACTCACTTTTCGGAGTTTGTATTGAAACTTAACAGCCATGTAATCATTATGAATACTGACAACTTGAAGGTGGCAAGAGTCCGGATCAACGTCTTTGGAAAGCTTCGTTACGGCTTCAGAAATATTTTTATGTAACTGCTCAATTTGAGAAATATATTCAATTCCTATGTCAAAATTGATATTCATTATGCGAATATTCTTCTTCGTGAAATTAATAATTTCATTGTAATGCACTTTTGTGTTTGGGAGCATAATGATATCGTCATTTTCATCTTTTATGAGTGTTTTCATCATATTAATCCCAACAACTTCGCCCACTTGGTCTCCGAATTTCACAAAATCGCCCACTTCAAAAATATTCGAAAAACTAAGATGTATACCAACAAGAAAATCAGAGATGTAGTCTTTAGCCAAAATAGCAATGGCCGTGGCAACTATAGTTATTGATGTAATTAGTTCCCATAATTGAATGCCTAATGATCCTAATACTGTTGTGATAATTCCTATCCCGATTAAGAAACGAGCTATGTTTTCGATACCGTAATGGACATTATTCTTTTGTCCATTTTGCATTTTTTGTTTTCTAGAATAAGACCATTTCACTGATAATGCGGAGATATTTACAAGTGTAAAGTATAGCGTAAATCCTACGACAGATTTGATTAGTGAATAATTAATGGTGAATTCATGGAACCAACCATCAATATAATAGATATAAGCAGAGATGATTAAAGCAAAGGCATAAAGGACAAGTTTCACTTTACGTCTATCAATTTGTTGAGTTGTCATTTATTCGGGTATAACCTGGTGAAGCACTTGTGTATGGAAAAATCTATTGTGTGGTAATTACAGCTATTTTATTCATTGCGAAGGATACATCTCATAGTGCATCTGGCATTTTCTCTTAGGGCCTTACTGGCTCAATTTTCCCGTCATCAGAAATAACTATTGGTGCTTCTGGTATGTCTAACAAAGTCAGTCGCTTTATTTCTAGTGCTGCCGCATTAGTGGCATCCATTATCGGTCCTCCTTCGCCAGATTGCTTTGCCGAGTGAATTTGTCCGTTCAAAAAGACTCCTTCTTGGGTAAGTTCTAATTCTATAATTGGAGCTAACCCATTCGGACCTCTAAGGTTAAATCGACTATATGTAGCGAAGTTTCCAAGGCTATAAGCAATAAAACGACCTTTATATAAATCGATGGCTCTTACCACGTGTGGCCCATGTCCAAAAACTACATCCGCACCAGCGTCAATCACAATTCTCGAAAATTCATACGGATTACCTCTATTCTCTCCTAAAAAAAGTTCCGTTTTACGCGTAATTCTATTGTATTTAGCTCCTTCAGCACCTCCGTGGAAAGAAACAATAACAATGTCACATACTGAATCTAGGTGCTGCACAATTTCTTTCGCTTTTGCATAATCCGTAATTTTAAGTGTTCCTGTATTCGGAGAAAACGCACAGAATCCATAGGTGATACTGTCTTTTTCGAAAATACTAAAAGGATAATCTTCGAGTCCTGCAAAATGAATTCCATTTTCCGTTAAAATTCGAGTTGTATTTTTTCTTCCAACATCACCGAAATCACCAACATGATTGTTTGCAATACTTAATACATCAAATCCTGCGTTCTTGTAGTGGTCGATATAATGATCAGGACTTTTAAAAGCGTAACATTTTGTTGGGTCATTGCATTTTTTTACTGTTCCTTCTCCCGTTAAAATACATCCTTCTAAATTCCCGAACGCAACATCCGCTTTTTGAAGAATATAGTGTGCTGGAACTAAAATGTCTTTACCGTCGTTTGGCGGTAAGTGGCTCGAAGATGGGAAATTCGTCCCTATCATTAAATCACCCACTCCAACCATCGTAACGCTGGTTTTTTTTGGAGAAACCAGGCTGTCTTGAATTACTTGTAGTGTATCTTCAGCGGGTATTGCTGTTGTTTGCTCCCATTCATCCATTTCCTTTAATCGACCAGCAAAAAGGAACCGTTGTTTGTAATAGGACATTGGGTAGTCGTCGATAATGACACCTCTGCTGCAGCTATGCATCATTTTTAAACCAGCGTCATTTACTTCAATAACCATGCTAACGTGACCAACAGAATTGTTGGAAATATTTCGTCCTTTAAAGAAAAGTAAGTCGCCTGGCTGCACTTCTGAAAAGTCTATTCTTCGGGTCTGTATGGCTTGAGATGCTGAAGACCGCGACAATTTCAAATCTAGGTGATCATAAATATGACAAATAAATCCGCTGCAATCAAGCATAGGTGTTTTTGCGCTTTTGTAGCGATATGGTTTTCCTAAAAACTGCTTTCCAATTTCAATAATAGAATCAATAACTTGTTTCTTCGTAAGAGGTGGAGTTGTGCGAATGTTTTCAAAAGATATAACAGACGATAATGAGGTCTGTGCACTAACGCGAGTACCAGTAAATAGGAACGAAATGAGCGCAATATATAATGTAAATCGAATCAATATACGAGTTTTATGAAGCACGAAAGTAGTTCATTTAAAGGCGAAAACGAGTATTTTAACAAAAAAATATGACCCTTTTAATGGTATAGGTGTTGCTTCGCACGCCAGCTAGTACTTTTGTCTTGTGGAGGATAAACCCTTTTTGTGCGCTATTTAGTACGAATCATTTTTCACGCAAACTTCCAAAAACTACCCAAAAATATCTTTTCGATAATTTTCTTTTTCATCTTCTTGAATCAGGTCAAGATAAGTGGCATACCTGGAGGCTGCTATATCTCCGTGTTCAACGGCTGATTTTACTGCGCAATTGGGCTCATTAAGGTGTAAGCAATTGTGAAACCTACACTGATTTAGTAATTCTCGCATTTCTGGGAAGTAATGACTAATGACTTCTTTGTCTAAATCTACAATTCCAAATGCTTTAATTCCAGGGGTGTCAATTATAAATCCCCCCGTCTTTAGTGGATGCATCTCTGCAAAAGTAGTAGTGTGCTGACCTTGTAAGTGATGGGATGAGATTTCAGTAGTTTTAATGGTTAAGTTACTATCCAAGGCATTGATAAGTGTACTTTTTCCTGTGCCACTATGCCCAGAAATCATCACTTGCTTTCCGTTAATTTGCTCTCTCAAGAATTCAATATTTTCATTGTTAAGTGCTGATATTTTATAGCAAGGATAACCTACGTTTTCATAAATGGCAGCCATCTCATCCACTAAGGGAAGGTGCTCTTCAAAATAAAGGTCCATTTTATTGAAAAGTAAGGTCACCGGAATACGAAATGATTCCGCAGCTACTAAAAAACGATCAATAAATGCTAAATGAGTAATCGGAGCCACGAGAGTTACTAATAAATAGGCCCTGTCTACATTTGCAGCAAGAATATGAGAACGCTTAGAAAGATTCACCGACTTACGCACTAAATAGTTCTTTCTAGGATGAATGGAGTGAATAACGCCACCTTCTTCTTTTTCTAATAATTCCAAGTCTACTTCGTCACCTACGGCAATCGGATTAGTAGTTTTGGCGCCTTCAAGCCTTATTTTACCGCGTATGCGACAAGAAATTGTACTTCCATCTGCTAGAAGGACGTTGTACCATTTACCTGTAGATTTTATAACACGTCCAATTTGCATAGTTTGTTTTGAAGTTCAAAATTAAGAGAAATTTATGTAAGTCGGTGCGCTTAATGGCGAACTAACCGCTTTTCTAAGTAGTACGAAGATGTTTTATAGAACACTCTTAGTTTTTTAGCTGAACATTTCGAACAAAAAAAGGCTGCTAGTTAAAACTGCAGCCTTTTGAGTATCATTTGAATGCTCTTATTCTACAATTACTTTTCGTGTAACAGTACCTAATTCAGTTTGAATAGAAGCAATATAAACTCCTGACGTCAATGCTGATTCATTTAATTCTATTGAATTGTTAAAGGTTGTTTGAATAGAAACGATTTTTCCTGTAACATCTAATAGTTGAACAACTTTCTCTCCATCCACTCCAGGTATTTCAATGGTGAAGATTCCTTTTGATGGATTCGGATAAAGACGAATACTATTTTCTAACGTTTCATAGGCTAAACTAGCTAAGTTTTGAGCGCAGAAATTGTATGAAATTGAGTTTCCGAAATCAGCATCAGCTTCCAAAAGTTGGGCAACTACTTGTCCATTAGTATTTCGGCTTAACTCCATACTTCCATCGAATGTGCAATTAGGAGCCTCTAATGT
>Ga0136559_1000312_pt1 | contig 16897 bp, 17 predicted proteins | sample AntRauMeHopE1496_FD_104633 | JGI IMG/M metagenome (GOLD analysis project Ga0136559, IMG submission 104633) | Saline lake microbial communities from Rauer Islands, Antarctica - Metagenome Hop E1 #496 | ecosystem: Environmental > Aquatic > Non-marine Saline and Alkaline > Saline | place... | reverse complement strand
CCGCCGTGGCGCGGGTGATGGACAGCGGCTGGTATATCCTGGGCCCAGAGGTTGATGCGTTCGAAGCGGAATGGGCCACCTATTGTCAGGCTGACCATGCGGTCGGTCTGGCCAACGGTCTAGATGCGCTGATCCTGGCCCTGCGCGCGCTGGATGTGGGCCCGGGGTGCGAGGTGATCGTGCCATCCAACACCTATATTGCCACCTGGCTGGCGGTCAGCGCGGTGGGTGCGGTGCCGGTGCCGGTGGAACCTGACGCCGCCACCTACAACATGGATCCCACGCGCATCGCCGCCGCGATCACGCCGCGCACCAGGGTCATCCTGCCGGTGCATCTGTATGGCCAGCCCGCCGATCTGGAACCGATCCTGGTGCTGGCCCGCGCCCACAATCTGGCCGTGGTCGAGGATGCGGCCCAGGCCCATGGTGCGCGCTACAAGGGGCAGCGCATCGGCGCCCATGGCGATATCGTATGCTGGAGCTTTTATCCCGGCAAGAATCTGGGCGCGCTGGGGGATGCGGGTGCGATCACCACCAACTGCGCCGATCTGGCCGACAAGGTGCGCGTGCTGCGCAACTACGGCAGCCGGGTGAAATACGTCAACGAGGTGCAGGGAAGCAATTCGCGGCTGGATCCGGTGCAGGCGGCAGCCTTGCGGGTTAAACTGGCGCATCTGGATGCTTGGACCGCACGCCGCAGCGTCATCGCCGCGACCTATGCCGCCGGGCTGGCGGACAGCGGCCTGATCCTGCCCCACGTGCCTGACTGGGCGGAACCGGCTTGGCACCTGTATGTGGTACGCACCCCTGACCGGGCCGGCCTGCAGGCACGGCTGGCAGAGGCCGGCATCGGCACGCTGATCCACTATCCGATCCCACCGCACATGCAGCAGGCCTATGGCGATCTCGGCCTCGCCCCGGACGCCCTGCCGCTAGCCCGCAAGATGGCCGACGAGGTGATGAGCCTGCCGATAGGGCCGCATCTGGCAGAACTAGACGCTGCGGCTGTCGTCGTCGAGACCAGACATGGCAATTGACTATCTGTGCAACCTCGTGATCCCCGGTGCAGCTAAAAGCGGCACATCATCCTTGCATGATTATCTGAACGCTCATCCCCACATTGCGATGAGCGCGCAAAAAGAGCCTCATCATTTCTGCCGTGCCGCTAAATATCAACAGGGGGCCAAGGCGCATAACGCACTATTCGACAAGCATCCAGACACGCAGTATTATGGTGAAAGCTCCATCGGATACCTTCCATGGCCGAAGGCTGCAGAACGCATCCTGCACGATCTTGCCAATCCAAAAGCGATCATTGTGCTGCGCCACCCTGTCGCCAGGTGCTTTTCGCACTATCGGTGGCGTTATCGCCTTGGGCTTGAAAAACGCAGCTTTCTGTCCGCGATGACACAGGACGGGTACGGCTACGATCCTGAAAGGCCAACGAATTTCGGTTATATGGCCTATCTGGAATTTTCGAATTATGCCGTACACTGCCCCGCGTGGGAACAACTGCTCGGTGCCGAAAACTGCCTTATAATCGCTGCCGAACACATGCTGGCGAATCGTGACACTGCGCTGGACCGCTGCTTTGCGTTCCTGGATTTGGCACAGATGGCGCCAACCGGAAAGATCGACAAGCGGAACGAGACCGACACCCTAGGTCGGCGTCCGCCCAAGGCCGTGACACGTTTAGCCAGCCTACTGCCGAAAGGCATCCGGGCAAGCGGTGTGTTTCAAAAAGCAAAGGCAAGCGTGTTGCGTGCGGCCGCCCCTGAACCGCCCACATCCATGACCGAAGACGAACGTACTTATGTCACTCATATGCTGGCTGAGGATATCGCATGGTATGAATCCAAGTTCGCCATGTCAGACATGACGACGCCGCCAGAGCAGTCGTACAATCGTGACTAATTCGCGCGGCCTCATCAAATCCATGATGCTGATCGGTTCGGCGCAGGTGGTGAACATCCTGATCTCGGTGATCCGGATGAAGGTGCTGGCCCTGCTGCTGGGGCCTAGTGGCGTTGGGTTGCTAAGCATCTTCGTCAACCTGCAAGGGTTGGTCAAGCAAACCGCCGGTCTTGGCATGGGATCCAGCGGCGTGCGCGAAATCGCGTCGTCGCGCGGCGACAAGGCAACGCTCAGCCGGGTGCGCCGGGTGCTGTTCGCCGCACATCTGGTGCAGGGCACGCTGGCCATGGTGGCGGTATGGCAACTACGCGCACCCATCGCCATTTGGCTGTTCGGTGATGCGACGCTCGCCACGCAGGTCGGCCTGATCGGTGTCGCCATCCTGCTGGCACTGCTGGGCACCGCGCAGACGGCCCTGTTGCAGGGCATGCGTCGCATCGCCGACTTGGGGCGCGTCACAGTGCTGGGCGCCTTTGCCGGCACGGTGGCGGGCCTGGCTGCGGTCTGGTGGCAGGGCGAAAGCGGGCTGATCTGGTTCATCATCGTGCAGCCGCTGGCCGTCGTGCTAGTCGCGCTCCACTATACCCGCCGCCTGCCAAAACCGACCGCTGCCCGCCTGACGCTGCCGGAAATCTGGCGGATCTGGAAACCGATGGCCAAGCTGGGGCTGGCGTTCATGCTGGGCGGTCTGGCCACGTCGGCCACGCTGCTGGTGGTGCGCGGGCGCATTTCGCAGGAACTGGGGCTGGATGCGGCTGGGCATTTCGCCGCCGCCTGGGGCATTACCATGACCTATGTGGGGTTCCTGCTCGGGGCGATGGGGGCCGATTACTATCCTCGCCTGACCGAGGTGATCCATGACAAGCTGGCGGCGGTGCGGCTGATGAACGATCAGGCGCAACTCGGCCTTGCCATCGGTGGGCCGGTGCTGCTGTTGCTGATCGGGCTCGCCCCTTGGGTCATCAACTTGCTGTATTCAGATGCCTTCGGCCCAGCCGCAACGTTGCTGCAATGGCAGACCGTCGGCAATGTGTTCAAGCTGGCCAGCTGGGCCTTGGGTTTTTCCATCGCGGCATCCGCACGGGGCAAGACGTTTCTGATGGTGCAGATCAAATTCAACGTCGTATTTTTGCTGCTGTTGTGGCCCAGCCTTGCGACATTCGGAATCCAGGCGGCGGGGCCGGCGTTCACGTTGGCCTATCTCGTGCACTTCGCCGTGCTCAGCGTGCTGGTGCGCCGCATCCTAGGCTTTCGGTGGCAGGCGCTGTCGCTGGGACTGTTGGGGCTGCATGCGGGGCTGGCGGTGGCATTGCTGGCCGTGGCGCTGACGGCACCGCTGGCTGCGGCCATCGCATCGCCCATCCTGGGGCTGGCGACGGGCCTGTTCGGATTGCGCGTGGTGCTGGTCAAGATCGGGCCGCAGGGACGCCTTGCAGCTCGTTTTGCCCGCCTCTATGCCGCCATCGGCTGGCCCATCAAGGACATAAAATGACTGAACCCACCTCAGACCGCCCCCTCGTCACGTTTGCGCTGTTCGCCTATAATCAGGAAGAGTTCATTCGCGATGCAGTGCAAGCAGCACTGTCGCAGACATACACGCCGCTAGAAATCATCCTGTCGGACGATTTTTCCCCCGACACGACCTTCTCCATCATGCAAGAGATGGCCGCAGCCTATGACGGACCACATCGCGTGATCGCGAGAAGAAACCCGCTGAACATGGGAACAGCGATGCATGTCCAAGCGGTGGCGAACGAGATGTTGGGAGAATTTATGGTTGTTGCAGCCGGAGACGACATTTCAAGAAACGACAGGGTCGAGCGGCTAATTGATGCCTGGGACGAAGATGGCAGGAAGGCCGTGGTCCTGCACAGCTGGACGCAAGAGCTCTATGAGGGGGAAGAGAACCCGAGGGATATCGTGAAGTTCAAAGCCGACGAGGAATTGAACCTTAGTTGGCACCTCAAGACCCATAAGGGTGCCATTCTTGCTCCAACGGCGGCCTACCGCAAAAGTCTGTTCGAAGACTTTGCGCCCCTTATCGGAGGCTCACTTATCGAAGACGGCCCGATGATCGCACGCGGATTTCTCTCTGGGAGCTTCTTGGGTGTCCCTGAGCCGCTCGTAGTGCAGAGGAAGTTGAGCGTATCTTTGGGAGCGGGATATAGAATAAGCGATCCAGTGCGGTGGAATTCCTTTGTGAGAAGCAAGATGATTTCGCAGCTCACAAAGCTTCAGGACGTCCAACGCCTTGAATCGCGCCCGGAGCTTCACAGATACGAGAGCATCATCCTGAAGCGCATCAAGAACCTTTCAAGGTGTTTGGTCCAGAACAAACAGGTCGGGAGTTTCGGATATCGTTACTACATGGCCCTGCAGCTTTTCCTCCATTATCCCGGCAGATATTCATTCAGGGGAAAACTGGCGTTTTGCCTCCGGTTCTGCGAAATATTTGAAGTGAGGTTCGTCCAGTGACCATGTCGAAGCTCCTATGGCTGCACATAAAGAAGAGTGGCGGCACTTCGTTGCGCGATCTGTTGCAACCCGAATATCTGCTCGCCGATCGAAGCCATAAGCCTCAATCCTTCATTCAGTCGGACAAGTCTCTCTGGAACGACATTCTCAATAACTACCGAACGCCGCTTGGGGACCTGCAATTCAAGAGAATGTTATTCTCAAAGGACCACCTTTACAGTGATGCCGAGTTTGAAAGGCTTTTCAAATTTGCGTTTTGCAGAGAGCCTGTTTCACGGTGCGTCAGTCAATTCGCATATCTATGGAGACGGGCATCTGTTCAGGCTCATTTTACCAGAGTCGGAAAGCAGCTCTTCGATTTCGACCTCCGCTCGAATATCTCTTGGGACTTCGATAGGTTCCTGGATGCGATCGTGGAGGTGCGATGTTCGGACTCCAATCTGTCGCCCTATGGATTGCACTTTCAAACGCATACCGCTTCGATGTTTGACGATGTCACGGATGAGAATGGTCGCATTCTTCTGAACAAGATATGGAGGCTCGAGGAATTGGATGACGCGCTTCAGCACTTGGCAAACGAAGTTGGAGCGGATGTAAGCACGCGCAATGCAGTCGTTCACAAGAATAAGTCTAGATCGGTATTCTATAAGCCGAGCCGCGCCCAAAAAGCGAAGATCACCTCTATCTTTGAGAAGGATTTCGATTTGTACGACAGCACACAGGACATCCGTTGATGGTTCTCCTGATGTCCATTCCCAGCCGATGGAGCGGATTTTGGCACGAAGATACACGATCAATCCCATCGACATAATCCCCACAATTAAACGAAACAAGGGTTAGGAATGTTTGAGAAGTTCACCTACAACCACCGTGCCGCGAAAGTCTTCGACTGTCGCATTAGCGAGCTGCACATGCGCAGCGTATTTGTTCCGTCTAAAAAGGTCGTCTATGTCTGCAATCCAAAGGTGGCTGGGTCATCGATCATCCAAAGCTTGCTTCGGATTGATGATGATGCGCCGCCGACGGCTCTGGAAGACCACAATACGCCAGAGGCGCGCACGAAGATCAGTAGCCGAAGAGCCCCCCGCGCATTTTGGGAGTGTCTGAACGACCCATCGGCGTTCCGTTTCGCCTTCGTCCGCAACCCATATGCCCGGATCCTATCGTGCTATAGGGATAAGATCGAGTCCGGCCGTGAGCCGCGCTTTTTGACCTATATCGGAATATCCGACGGCAGGACGCCAAGTCTCCTTGAGTTTTTACAGCAGGTGCAAAAGCAAGCTCCCAAGTCGATGAACCGCCACTGGATGCCGCAGTCACGGCTGATCCCTGCATTGGTCGACCTCTCCATGCTCGGCCGATTTGAGAACCTCGAAGAGGACCTGCTCGCATTGGCGCAACAGCTTGGTTTGGATGCGAAGGAGGTACAGAGGGTCGACCCGCACAAGACCAACACCGGCAATACCTACCGCCTCTCTGCCGCCGAAGTTGATCTGGTACATCAGATTTACGGTGAGGACTTTGAGCGATTTGGCTACGAGAGGATGTCGCGTGCTGTCGATGCTTAGACGCTCGGCACGTCGGATGGTAAGACACCTGATTGGGTGCTGCTCCGCGTCCTTTGATGACGTTTGGGGCTTCACACGGGGCCAGCTCCGATGACATCCCAACTCATCTATGCGGTTCCGGCCGATCTGGGATCGGGTGCTGCGCATTGCGTTCATGTGGTCAAGATGACCACGGCGCTGCGCAGGATCGGGCTCGACGTGGATGTCTGCGTTCGCGCGGCTCCGTCCGATGACACGCTGATGACTGCTTTCGGACTTGCAGAACCTTTGGCAGCCAGCCGAGTTGGCGCCGGATCATTGGGGCCTGTATCCTTGCGGTTTGCGCGCGGCGTCATGGCCCAAGCAAGGCGCGGCCAGAACCTTTTGACGCGCAACTTGGTGACCGCGTGCATGGGGGTGCTGTCGGGGCATCCTACGCTGCTGGAACTTCATTCTCCGGTCGAGTCCTTCCGGTCTCGGATGCTGTTTCGTCTTTTCATCTGCCACCCCAAGGCCTTGGGCCTTGTCACGATCACACGGGCGCTCAAGGACCAATATGTGAAGGACTTCGGCGCAGCCATTGCAACACGCATCCACGTCTTGCCGGATGCTGCCGACCCCGTGACGCAGGCAGAGATCACGCAGTCTCCTGCAGATCAAGCCTCCCCCATTGTTGGCTATGTCGGCAGTTTCCTACCGGGCAAAGGGGCTGAGCAGGTGCTGCAGATCGCGTCGTTGATGCCAGACATACGCTTTGTCCTCGCAGGCTCGCCGGACACGGCACTTGCCGACCTGTCGGTGCCAACCAATGTGCACCTGCCCGGTCCACTGCCCCATGCGGTGGCTATGCAGCAGATGGCCAGCTTCGACGTAGCCTTGCTGCCCAATCAGGCGCAGGTACTGGTATCCGGCGGCGCGGTCGACATCGGACACTGGACGTCGCCATTGAAGTTGTTCGAATACATGGCAGCGGGCCGCCCGATCGTCGCCTCACGCCTGCCGGTGCTGGAAGAGGTATTGTCGGATGGCCATAATGCCCTGCTGGCTGATCCCGCCTCACCACGCGACTGGGCTGAAAAAATTCGCCGACTCCTCGACGATCCCGCCTTGGCACGGCAGCTGTCCATGGTCGCACATCATGATTTTCTGCACAAATATAGCTGGACGGCACGCGCAGAGCGAATAGCGGAAATTTTTGGTCTGAAGGTGGCATCATGAATGGACAAGGTCTGCGCGTCCCGACCCTGTATCTGTCGCGGACCGGCATGCTGGAACCGTTGGGGCAAAGCCAGGTGCTGTCCTATCTGCGCGGCCTGTCTGATGCCTATGCGGTCACGCTGATCAGTTTCGAACGCGATATCGATCTGGCCGACCGGGCCGAACTGGCTCGTGTCGCGGGCATCTGTGCGGATCACGGGATCCGCTGGATCCGCCTGCCCTACCGGCGGCGGCCGCGCATCCTGGCGGCGGCCTGGAACCTGATAGCACTGGTCTGGCAAACCTGGCGTGCGGTGCGGCGCGACAAGGCCGCGCTGATCCACACCAGATCCTACATTCCCGCCGCCGCCGGCTGGGCGGTGTCGCGGCTGACCGGCGTGCCCTATATCTTTGACATGCGCTCGCTCTGGCCAGAGGAGTTGATCACGTCGCACCGCCTGCGGCGCGGGTCGCTGATGCACCGGGCGATCTTTCGGGCGGAGCGGCGGCTGATCGCGGATGCCGGCGTCGTTGTGTCGCTGACCCATGCGGGGGCGCGTTATGTCAACAAGGTGCATCCGGGCGCGTTGTCAGACGACCGGTTGAGGGTAATCCCGACCTGCACAGACTTGGCCCAATTCCGCCCGGATCCGGCCACTCGAGGCGATGGTCCCTCATCGCCGCTGATCGGCTGTCACGGCTCGATTATGAACGGCTGGTTTCAAGTTGGTCTCCTGGCGAAGATGTTCGATCGGCTTGCGGTGCTCTTACCTAAGGCCCGATTCGAGATTATCACGCGCGAGGATCCTGAAGCAGTACGTGATGCACTTATTGCAGCATTAGGTGAAGCGCCGGATTGGCATACACGGCTTACGATCGGCGCGGCGAAGGCTTCAGAAATCCACAAGCGCCTCCAACACCAAAACCTGTCAATATTTTTCTACGCGACTGGCGCAGCGTCCGAATTGGGCCGCTCGCCGACCCGTATGGGCGAGTCGCTGGGGTGTGGCGTTCCCGTCTTGGCCAATGAAGGCATTGGCGATGTTGCTCAAACTATTAGGGAGGGCGGCGTTGGTCATGTTCTAGACGGTGAGGATAACGCGGCCCTCGCCCGCGCGGCAGACGCCGTCATGGGGCTTTTGAAGGACCCAGACATATCTGAACGCTGCTGGCGAGTGGCTGAGAACGTATACTCACTCAAATTTGGGGTCGAAAGCTATCACGAGATCTACGAGTATTTGGCGCCAGCCGATGATGATCGACTCGAGGCAAAATCAGAAGAGATGGAGTAGAGAATTGTCGAACATACTAATTACAGGAGGAGCTGGTTTTATTGGCAAGCGCCTGGCGCTCTCCTTGCGAAGCGTAGGTCACACGGTGGCCGTATTTGATAACCTTCAGCCCCAAGTTCATCCTGAACCTGAGAAAACAACCGCCGAGCTGAAAGAGGCAGGCGTGCGTTTCACCTTTGGTGATGTTCTCGATATCGATGCCGTCACAGAGGCGATTGTCGAAGCCAAAGCCGAGATCGTCGTGCACCTTGCTGCGGAAACCGGTACAGGACAATCCTATGATATTCCAGCACACTATTGCGACGTCAATGTGACTGGGACAGCACGGCTCATTGAAGCGATCAGGATCGCACGCACAAAAGGGGTCGGCATGCGTCGCGTGGTCCTCGCCGGATCTCGCGCAGTCTACGGTGAAGGCGCCTGCCGCGATGCCGAAGGCCGCGAGGTGACTGCAGTGCCGCGTCTGTCAGCGGACCTAGCTACCGGCGATTTCGCCCCCAAGGATGCCCAGGGCCGCACGTTAGAACCGATCGCAAGCTGCGCCGCGACAACAGTGCCTGCGCCTGCTTCGATCTATGCTTCGACCAAACTCATGCAGGAATATTTGCTTCGACAGGGGCTCGAGCAATCGGGCATTGAAGCCACAATCTTGCGCCTGCAGAACGTCTACGGTGCCGGTCAGTCGCTGCACAATCCTTATACCGGAGTACTGTCGATCTTCGCTCAACAACTGCTCGAGGGCAAAACCCTTAACATTTACGAGGATGGTGAGATCGTGCGTGATTTCGTTCACGTTTCCGATGTGGTCTCCGCGTTCCATCGGCTGTGTGAACTTGAACAAGTGCCTCAAGAGACGGCGGACATCGGCTCAGGCAAAGGTGCTTCGATCCTGGAGGTTGCCCAGACGATGATCGAAGTGCTTGATCTCGTCGGAGAGCGCCTGACGATCAGCGGGCAGTTCCGTCCGGGAGACGTCCGCCATGCTGTTGCCGACATCTCTGCCGCTGAACGGTACCTTGATTGGACGCCGCAAGTCAGCCTGAGTGACGGGATCCGCGATTTGATCGACTGGGCGCGCAAGACAGGATGATAGGTTCAGTCGCCATTGCCATATCGGCCTTCCACTCAGATGACGCTGTCATTTCACTTCTTGAGATGATCTTCGCTAATCCGCACCCCAACGTGGAATCGACAATTATCGTCGATTCCCAGGGTAGCGGCAAGATCGCAGAAGTCGCCGCGATACGGCAATGGCCAATCCAGTACGAGAACGCGAATACCAACCTTGGCTCGGCCGGGAACCTCGCGAGACGCATGGAGCTCGCGGCAAAAACCGGGGCCGAGTGGTGTCTGTGTCTCAATCACGACGCCAACTGGGACGCCGACCGATTATCAGCGATGCTGTCTGCAGCGCGTTCCCGACCGCGAGTGGGCGCAGTCTATCCCATGCTCGACCACAGCCCGCGCGAACCGCGCTGGGAAGACGGTCGGCGGCATTTCAGGCCATCTGCTGGAACTAGGTTGTCTGAGATTCCCGCGGACGAAGCAGCGGCGGAAATACTCTGGAGTAGTTCGAATTCTGCGCTGTATTCTTTAACACCACTTTCTGAAGATATTGCCATAATGTCTGATCTTTGGATGGGGTACGAGGACCTAGCATACGGAATTGCTCTGCATCAGGGTGGCTGGATCCAACTTTCATGCCGCTCTGCTCAGTTGACACAGGTATTCGATTATGTGCCGCGCAGATTTCTTGGTCGCACTCTGCATATTCCAGACAAGCCGGTATGGTATCCATACTATAACATTCGCAACCTCATCTTGATTTGGCGGCAGTATGGCTCTGAGGGAGTTTCTATCACGACAATTTCATGGAAGCTGATACAGTCAAGTCTTCGAACATTGCTGCTTGAAGACAATAAAGTTAGACGCCTCCGCTTGCTATATTTAGGGGCCCGAGCCGGAATTAGAGGTGAAATTGGTAAAGGTCCCTACCCATGACATGCATCCGAAAAATTAGGCCTATCTCTCACCGAGTATCTTGTCATCTACCGGGTAGAGATAAATGGTCAGAATGCTTCGATGCAATTAATTGGCATGTTGAAAGTAGTCGATCTGTGAGTTGTCTACTAGGCGCTCCCATGAGCTTTGACATCTGCTGATGTTTTATCTTGGGCTGACCAATGTTCTGTTTGTCCTGCGCTATGCCCTTGCGCGGAGGGCCGAACTTCGAAAGCAGATCTATTTTGTGATTCTGGCAGCTCTATTTGTTTTCTCGGCGTTCCGTTTTCAAGTTGGGTGCGATTGGTCAGGATATTACAATCAATACCTGATCGCGACCAATATAGACTGGGCATTTATAACTACTAGTCGTGAGCCGCTTTGGTGGGCAATACTCGGCTGGATCCGAAATATGGGTTTTCCGTATCCCGTTGCCAATATTGTCTCCAGCGCTGTTTTCTTCTTCGGGGTTCACATTCTAGCGCGACGCCAGCCCGACCCTTTGGGCTTTCTGGTGCTGCTATTTCCAATCCTGATCATCAACATGCCGATGTCTGCCATTCGTCAAGGCGCGGCAGTCGGGCTTTTGTGCATTGCCTTTGTGGCATTCATCGATCGACGTCCTTTTCGGTTCACACTTTGGGTTGTGCTCGCCGCCGGATTCCATTCGAGCGCGCTCATTTTCATGCTGCTACTTCCTGTTGCAACAGGTCGCTACACCCGAAGTCGTTTAGTACTTGCTGCGATCCTTGCAGTCCCGGGTGCGTTTTTCCTTGGATCCAGCGATGCCGCAGAAGTTGCGACCAGCCGCTATATCGACCGCGGTGTTGATGCTGCCGGAGCTGTGTTCCGCGTGGGGATGCTCGGCTTGTCAGCCGCTTATTTCTTCCTGTTTTTGCGGAAGAAATGGCTACGGACTTGGCCACAGGATTACAGCCTTGCGAGCATTGGCGCGATTGGGATGGCTCTGGCATTTCTTCTCATCCCGGTCTCCACGGTGATCGGTGACCGGTTCGGGTATTATCTGATCCCGATCCAAGCGGTGATCTTTGCGCGTATTCCGTTTTTGCCGTTCCGAGCAAATGCGGCACTTCTCGCTGCTTTGCCATATCTTGGACTGTTGCTGGTTTTCACGGTCTGGTCGCAGCTGTCGTGGCATTTCAAGCAATGCTACATCCCCTATCAAAGCTGGATTTTTGGCTTTCCGGGGGGTGATCCTTTTGGTTTCTGATGCCCGTGCAATGTAACTGCAAAAAGGAGCAGTGAGTGACGAAAATTCAAAAGACTGACTTGGAGGGGGTATTGGTCATTGAGCCGCGCCGTTTTGGTGATCACCGCGGGTTCTTTGCCGAAACGTACAGCCAGCGGGCTTATGCTGAACTTGGCATAGATGCTGCCTTCGTTCAGGACAATCACTCACTATCCGCGTCCTCGGACACCGTGCGGGGGCTGCATTTTCAAGCTCCACCGCACGCGCAGGCTAAGCTGGTGCGCTGCGGTCGTGGAGCAATTTTTGACGTTGCGGTCGATATCCGGAAGGGAAGTCCAACCTTCGGCCAGTGGACAGGCTATGAGCTTAGCGTCGAAAATGGCGCGCAGCTGTTTATCCCAGCCGGTTTTGCCCATGGCTTTGCCACGCTGCAGCCCGATAGCGAGATTGTTTACAAATGCAGCGATTATTATGTGCCTGAGACCGAGGGCGCGCTTCGCTGGGATGACCCGGCCATTGGCATTACATGGCCTGTTCAGGGTAATCCGATCCTCAGCGGCAAGGATGTTGTGGCACCTTTTCTGGCGGATCTGGACAGCCCATTTGTTTTTGAAGGTTTGAACACATGAAAATTCTCGTAACCGGCGGCGCGGGTTTTATCGGCTCAGCCGTGGTGCGGTTGGCGGTGTCCCGCGGCCATTCTGTCGTAAACCTCGATGCGCTCACATATGCCGCGTGCCTCGCCAATGTGACACCCGTGGCAGATAACCCGCTGTATGCCTTCGAGCAGGCCGATATTCGCGACCGCCCGGCTTTGGATAGCGTCTTTGACGCCCACCAACCTGACATCGTCATGCATCTGGCTGCGGAATCCCATGTTGATCGCTCAATCGACGGCCCGGGAGATTTTATCGAAACCAATATCACTGGCACCTTCAACATGTTGGAAGCAGCGCGCAAATACTGGGTCGAGCGCGGCAAGCCCGACGCGTTTCGCTTTCACCATATCTCAACAGACGAGGTCTTCGGCTCACTGCCCGCTGATCCTGCTATGCTGTTCACGGAAGACACGCCCTACGATCCGCGCAGCCCCTATTCAGCGTCGAAGGCCAGTTCCGACCATCTGGTACGCGCCTGGAATGAAACCTATGGCTTGCCTGTGGTGCTCAGCAATTGTTCCAACAATTATGGTCCTTATCACTTCCCGGAAAAACTTATCCCCGTTGTCATCCTGAACGCACTGGCCGGAAAGCCACTGCCGATCTATGGCGATGGCAGCAATGTCCGCGACTGGCTTTATGTCGAGGACCACGCTGATGCACTGCTCTTAGTTGCGCAAAAAGGCCAGATCGGGCGCAGCTACAACATTGGCGGCGAAAACGAGCGCACGAACCTCGAACTGGTGCGCACGATTTGTCAGATTCTGGACAGGCTGCACCCGTGCGCCGCAGGCAGCTACGCCGATCTGATTACCTTTGTTACCGACCGACCCGGCCACGACGCTCGCTATGCGATCGATCCCAGCCGCATCCGCGACGAATTGGGCTGGCGCCCTTCAGTGACGGTGGAAGAAGGGTTGGAGCGCACCGTGCGCTGGTATCTTGAAAACGAGGATTGGTGGCGCCCGCTATTGGCCCGTCAGGGCGTGGGTCAGCGGCTCGGTACGCACGAAGAAGGCGCACAATGACGCGCATTCTGGTTTTTGGTCGCACAGGCCAAGTGGCAACCGAGCTTCAGACAATGGCAGATGTTGTTGCGCTGGGACGCACTGAAGTGGATCTGTCGGATCCCACTGCTTGCGCCGCCGCCATCCACGCCCATCGACCCCGCGCCGTGATCAACGCGGCAGCCTACACCGCCGTGGACCGTACGGAAGATGAAGAGGCACTCGCCACCGTAATAAATGGTGATGCGCCCACTGCCATGGCACAGGCCTGCGCCACACTGAATATTCCGCTGGTGCATATCTCGACCGATTATGTCTTCGCGGGCACCGGTACGCGTGCTTGGGCGCCTGATGACAAAACTGCACCGCAAAACGCCTATGGCCGGTCCAAACTGGCGGGCGAACAAGGCATTCGCGCAGCAGGATGTACCCACGCGATCCTGCGCACATCTTGGGTGTTTTCTGCGCATGGCGGCAATTTTGTTAGAACAATGCTACGCCTCTCAGACAGCCGCGACGAGCTCAGCGTTGTTGACGACCAAATTGGTGGCCCCACGCCCGCCCGTGCGATTGCTGCGGCTTGCTTGTCGATCGCGCAGCAACTGTCTGACGATCCGGGCAAAACCGGCACCTATCATTTCAGCGGTGCGCCAGGCGTCAGCTGGTGCGCGTTCGCCCGTGAGATTTTTGCGCAAACCGGGCGAACCATGCGTGTTTCCCCGATCGCAACGCGTGATTATCCGACGCCCGCCGCACGACCATTGAATTCACGGCTGAATTGCCAGACCACAGAACAAGTATTCGGCATCCTCCGCCCTGATTGGCATACAGGCCTGGGCGAGACCGTGAGAGAATTAGGGATCACTACATGACACAACGCAAAGGTATCATTCTGGCAGGTGGGTCAGGCACGCGGCTTTACCCCATCACTATGGGCGTCTCGAAGCAGCTGCTTCCTATCTATGACAAGCCGATGGTCTACTATCCACTGACGGTGCTGATGCTGGCTGGCATTCGCGAGATCCTGATCATCACCACCCCGCATGACCAAGACCAATTCCAGCGCACGCTGGGCGATGGCAGCCAATGGGGCGTGTCACTCAGCTACATGATCCAGCCCAGTCCCGACGGGCTGGCGCAGGCTTTCATCTTGGGAGAGGCGTTCCTCGATGGTGCGCCTTCGGCCATGGTGCTGGGCGACAATATTTTCTTTGGCCATGGACTGCCTGACCTATTGGGAGAAGCTGATAAAACCACAACAGGCGCCACAGTTTTTGGCTACCGCGTCGCCGACCCGGAGCGTTACGGCGTTGTTGATTTCGACGAGGACGGTACTGTGCGGGCAATCATCGAAAAACCCTCTGTGGCGCCTTCGAACTATGCCGTAACGGGACTTTACTTCATGGATGGCACGGCACCTGAACGGGCCAAGGCTGTACGCCCTTCGGCCCGCGGCGAACTTGAGATCACGAGCCTATTGGAAAGCTACCTTCACGACGGCGCGCTAAGCGTGCAGAAAATGGGGCGTGGCTTTGCCTGGCTGGACACCGGCACCCATGCCAGCCTTCTGGATGCGGGTAATTTTGTGCGCACCTTGACCGAACGGCAGGGTCAGCAGGTCGGTTCGCCCGACGAGGTCGCCTTCGAGATGGGCTGGATTGATACAACCCAACTTAAAGCCCGCGCAGAGCAGTTCGGCAAGAATGGCTATGGGGAATATCTCAGCGGTTTGCGCCGCTAGACATTCCGCAAATTCGTGCTGTAATAGAGCAAAACACAAACATCTATTGGCATGCCCGCACCTGCTCTCTCAAAACAGCATAATCCACGAGCCAATTTTCAATCATCGCCCCTTGGGGCATTGCGGCCAGTTCTTCTGCTACAATCGCTTGCTCTGCCCTGCTGTATTCTACCACTGGCGGACATGGCTTCACCGTAGCGTCAAAACCCACCCCCGCGCAGCCGTTCAAGAAGATCATCGCGGCTGCGAGGACGCCCGGCCGCAGCCTCCAGCATCTGGCGTTGTACGACATTGTCGCGCTCCAATGTTTCCAGCCGCCCAGCGGCGCGGCCTGCGCGCTCACCGGCCCGGCGAAGGTTGAGGATGAAGAGTGCAACGGTGAGGGCGGCAAGGACCACCCCGGCTGCCCAGCGCGCCCAAGGCCGGGCGAGGATCCCAGCGAGAATGGTGCTCCACATCAGCGTGCCCCCCGCTTCCAATCGTCGACCCGCGCCCAGACCGCGACGGCAATCCCCGCCAGTGCCAATGTGATGAAGACCCAGCGGAGGGTGTCGAGATGCGGCACCAACGGCAGGATCGTCCCCTGCGCTTCCGCCAGCGCTTCTTGCGCAACTTCGACCCCGGCGGCACCAAGCGTGGCAACCCCGGCTGCACCTGTCCCACGCAATGTCCGGCTTTCGGCCAGCACTTCGCGCGAGGGCGGCGTCTCGGCGGCAAACGGCACCGCCCGGACCGGGAAGCGCGCGCCCCATTGGCGTGCGGGCCCCAGGTCGACATGGATGAACCCCGAGCGTGGATAAAACCCAAAGCCCAGAAACCCCACCGCCCGTGCCGCCGCCTCGAATGCAACCGGATCATGGTTGCTCATCGCGATATCAAACGCCGCACCTTCCATGTGCTTTGACCGCGTCGCGCCACCAACAGCGCGGTTGTGCTCCGGACTGCGATAGGCGGAACGGATAATCAGCGGCTTGCCCAGCCGGTCGCGCAGCGCCTGCAGTTTGTCGAGCGCGGGCGCGTTGATCAGCAGTTTGCCAGTTCCACGGCAGGCAATCTCTGCGGGCGCAAAGTTCCCCCAGCGCCAGACGCTTTTTGGCACGTCGCGGAAGTGGGCATAGGTAGTATTGGTCATGATGGATCTCCAGAAATGCAAAACCCGCCTCTGGGGCGGGTCGGGTGAGAGGTTCAGGGGCGGTTTGTGTGTCGGTCAGTCCGTGCGCCCGCGCTGGAAGGCTTCGAACATCACGTCACGCATGGCGCGGATGTCGGTCTCAATGCGGTCAAGCCGGTCAGCATCGGCCTTTCGGTCTTCAGCGCGTTGGGCGTCGACGCGGGTGCGCTCCGCGATGAGCTCGCGGTCCAGCCGCTGTAGCAGGGCTTCATTGGTAAAAGCGCGGCGGGTGATGGCGGCGATCAGGGCGAGAAAGCCGCCGATCAACGCGGTGATGGCGGCGGTCAGACCGTGATCGCGGAAGACCTGCCCGACCTCGGCAAAACGGCTCGGGGTGTCATCACTCATATCGGAGCTCCCAGCATAAGGTAATGAATGGCGATGCGCACGGTGCCGCCTGTAAAAGCACCGCCGTTCGCAGTGAGCCGGATCGGCGTGTCGGCATAAAACGCCTGCGGACCGATCACGCCCACGTTTGTGCTCCCGGCAGCCCCGCCGAGCGCGCCGCCAAACTTATCCGTCTCGCCTACGATCCCGCAGTCGTAGGAGGTCGCGCCCGTCACCGTGGTCGCGGTGCGGGTCGAAACGCCGAGAACGATCGAGCGATCAGGGATCTGAATGCTTGAGTCCACGCTTGTGCCCGAAAGCCCGCTCAGCGTCTGTTCGAGGACGCCCATGCCTGT
>Ga0136559_1000310_pt1 | contig 16942 bp, 16 predicted proteins | sample AntRauMeHopE1496_FD_104633 | JGI IMG/M metagenome (GOLD analysis project Ga0136559, IMG submission 104633) | Saline lake microbial communities from Rauer Islands, Antarctica - Metagenome Hop E1 #496 | ecosystem: Environmental > Aquatic > Non-marine Saline and Alkaline > Saline | place... | reverse complement strand
TCTATGTCTTGCATGTCTACAGGTTTTTTATCACTTGTTAAAATGACCTGTTTCCCGTTTTGATGTAAGTGATTAAAGATATGAAAAAACACATCTTGTGTTCCTGCTTTACCTGCTAGAAACTGTATGTCGTCTACAATAAGCACGTCCATAATCTGGTAGAAATGAATAAAATCATTCCTCGTGTTTTTGCGTACAGACTCGGTGTACTGCTGTTGAAATTTTTCAGCGCTTATATATAGGACGGTTTTATCTGGGTAATTTTCTTTAATACCTACACCTATAGCGTGTGCAAGGTGTGTTTTTCCTAAACCTACACCTCCAAAAATAAGCAGCGGGTTAAAAGAGGTGCCTCCTGGCTTGTTAGCAACTGCCATGCCAGCACTGCGTGCAAGCCTGTTAGACTCACCCTCTAAAAAGCTGTCAAAATTATAGGAAGGGTTAAGCTGCGACTCTACCTTTACATTGCGTATTCCCGGTATAACAAACGGGTTTTTAAGTTCAGGGTTTTTACTTTGTACTGGTGCTTCTACTGTTTGAGAAGAGTTTAAGGCGCGGGCGCTACTCGGTATTTTTTCTGTGAAGGGTTCCATACCTAGAACAGCGTTTTCCATTTGTATGGCATAGATAAGCTTTGCACCTGCACCTAGTTCTCTTGTAAGTGCCGTTTTCAACAATTTAATGTAATGCTCTTCTAACCATTCATAAAAAAAACGGCTAGGTACTTGAATACTTAGAGCAGTATCGGTAAGTTTAACGGCTTTTATGGGGGTAAACCATGTTTTATAAGCTTGTGGGCTGATGTTGTCTTTTATAAAAGACAGACAATTTTCCCACACCGATTCTGCGGTGAATTTCATATGAGGTTGATTTTGCGGTTGACGGCTTAAACTATATTGTACTATTAAGAGATGAAAAATCTCCTGCCTTTATCAGGGACAAAGATGTGTATAAAAAATCTTAAAAAAAACTTTTTATTCAGTCTATTTCCCGTAAAAAAGACTTATAATGAAAACTATTTAGTAACCAAATAATAACACCTATTTAAAGTGAAAAAAACTCTTACAAAAATTACCACGCGCTATGCCGAAACTGACCAAATGGGAGTGATTCACCATGCTAACTATCTCATTTACTTAGAGCAAGCACGTTTAGAGTGGTTAGATACTTTAGGTTTTTCTTATGTCCGAATGGAGAAAAACGGCGTAATATTGCCTGTTTTTAACATAAATATAGACTATAAACGACCGCTGCATGTAGCTGACGAAATCACGGTTTCTTGTATGCTGCTGCAACCGCCTACGGCTCGTGTTGTTTTTGATTATGAGGTTATTAACAAGGATAACTTACTTTGTGCACAAGCGCAAATTACACTGGTTTTTACAGATGCCAAAACCTTCAGACCCAGAAAACCATTAATCGATTTTATAGCAGCTTGTAAAGGTCATTTTGAACAAGTGCTCTAGAAAAATCTGAAAAGCGTAAACTCGATAGTACAATCATTCCTTCAAAAGCACCTGAACCGGGTAAATTTGCTCAAAAGCATCTTTGACTTCTTGCAAATCGTGCAACTTTACTTGCAGGGTTATGGAACAGCTCGCCTCTAACTTTTGGGAGGCGATATGTAGGTTACGTTCTTTTATAAGGCGCATGATCGCACTTATTTGCCCGTATCCAAAAAGTATATGCATAGGCTCAGTTACGATTTTTTCTATGATTACGGCTTGTTCCAATGCCAGCTTTGCGGCTTCTCTATAGGCACTTATCAAACCGCCTACGCCCAGTTTTGTGCCACCAAATATCCTCGAAACTACCACAAGAACGTCACTCAGGTCATGAGCAATAAGTTGTCCCAGTATGGGGTCACCAGCGCTGTGGCTAGGCTCGCCGTCGTCATTTGCACGGTAATTATCGTCGGTATTTCCGAGCTTCCATGCATAGCAGTGGTGATTTGCTTTTTTGTGCTTTTTGCGCAACGGCTCTATAAATTCCTGCACGTGCGCTTCTGCTTTTAATGGAAACGCAACTCCATAAAATTTGCTGCCTTGATTTTTGTAAAGCACCTCGGGGGTTTTTATTTTTATGGTGTTATAACTGTCTTTCATGTTGTTACGCTTTCGCGAAAGCGATTAAACTTATAGCCGCAACCGCTAGCAAAATGCCCAACCAGTTACGTACTTGCAACCGTTCTTTAAACAAAAGTAGTCCCAACATGGTGCTCAATAAGATAGTACCCACATGGTTTACGGGATAAACAAAACTGGCCTCGTCGTTTGCAGCCAGTGCTTTAAATATGAATATGATAGAAAAGTAATTAGGGACGCCTAACACAATGCCTGCGAGTATGCTTTTAAACTCAAATCGGGTGCCGTTTTTTACATAATCATATACTAGAAATCCAATGCCCACCAGCAACGCGGTGCAAAATATGGATGCGCTTATAGTTGCCTCGAGTTCGGGTTTCATAAAGGTGATTTCTATGTATTTTAAAATACTGTCTATAATGCCGCTACCCAAAAATAAAATCCCTGGAAAAAGTAAGTTCTTTATTTCAAAGGGTTTAGATGCCGCGTTTCGAGTGCGTGTGGTGGTAAAGAAAACGGCGAGTAAGGCGATGCATATACCTAATATTTTAACCCAACCAGCTGTTTCATTATAAACCACAAACCCTATGGTTACAGGTATTACTAGCGACATTTTACCTGCGACTGCTGCTACGCTCAGCCCATTGCGTTGTGCGGTGAGCGCCATAATATTAAAGACGCTTATAAACAGCAAGCCCATAAAAAATGCCCACGGTAACCATGCTGCGTCCTTAATTGCGCTCAGGCTTATGGGTGCATCGCTCATATAAATTCCCGTGCAGGTGGCAACGGCATAATTAACGACAATCGCTTGCAGCGTGTTTACTTTAAAACGTGTGAATAGCTTGAAAATAACATATAGTATGCTTGAAAATAAAATGCTTAAACCTAACCAAATCATCGCTTGCGGTAGGTGTTAAGAACATTATCTTTTAAAGACAAAGTGGAGCTGAGTTCATAGCTGCCGGTAAATTTAGGCGCTGCAACACCATTGTTAAAAGTTACGGTGTTACTGCTATATTGTTGCGCCTCGTCCCAGAGATTGTGGTCTATAAATGCTTGTAGGGTCTTTGCGCCACCTTCTATAATAACCGACTGTATTCCCAGCGCATAGAGTTCTTCAATGATGGCTTTGGGTGCTTTATGTTTTATAACGGTTGCAGGCGCGCTTGTTGAAAATAGCTCTAGGTATTTTGGTAAACCAGCAGTACTTGCTATAAACCGCCGTGGGTTTGTACCATGCCAGTCTCTGGTGGTTAGTGAGGGGTTATCTACAATTGCGGTGTTTGCGCCTATAAGTATGGCATGTTCTTGGGCGCGGCCTTTATGTGCGTGTTGTCTTGCATAACGGTTAGTAATCCACACAGGTTTTTGCTCGTTCCTTGTTAGGGGCGCTATAAAACCGTCGCTGGTTTGTGCCCATTTTAAGATAATATAAGGACGCTGTTGTTTATGAAACATAAAAAAACGCTTGTTTAATTCGTTACAAGCGGTTTCTAAAACGCCTACAGTGGTTGTAATGCCAGCCGCGTGAAGTTTATTAACACCGTTACCGGCAACTTTGTCATGTGGGTCTAGTGTTCCTATGATGACGTGTTTAAATCCAGAGTCTATAAGCAGGTCTGCACAAGGTGGCGTTTTCCCATGGTGTGAGCAGGGTTCTAAACTTACATAGAGTGTTGCCTTTGCAAAATGAGCGGCGGTAAAACCCTTGTTTTTTGCGTGCTTTATCGCGAGAACCTCAGCGTGGGCTTGTCCTGCTTGATAATGCCAGCCTTCACCTATAATAAGGTCATCGTGCACAATCACGCAGCCCACCAGCGGATTAGGATAGGTACTACCCAAGCCATGTGCCGCGAGTTGCAAACAGCGTTGCATATAATGTTCTGTTGAATTCATGAATTACAAAGGTACGTTACGATCATTTGTTAATTTAGTAATGCGGTAATTTGATGTTTAGTTCCCTTTGGGGTTTGGCGTGCGTAAAGGGGCGAGGCAAAAGTTTTAGGCATGAGGCACGTAGCATGAGGTATGGGGAAAAGAGGTTATGCTTCCTTTGGGTTCAACCCAAAGAAAGGTTTAACCCCAAAGGTATCACACATTGAGGTTGTCGTTTAAAAAAAGGCCGCAAAGCCTTTGCGGTTTGGCATAAAGAAGGTTCAACTCCAAAGGTATTGTGTATTAAGGTTGTCGTTTAGAAGATTTGCCGTTTAGAGGTTTACATTTATTTTTACGCTTATTTTTATTTTTTCCGCAGTTCAATTTCTAATTCAGTTTCATCTTCAATTTCCCTACTTTTACCGCCATGCACTTAAGACCCATACATCCCACCGATAATACGATAATAAAGGAAATTATCCAGGCCGCTATTATGGAGCACGGCGCACCCAAAATAGGAACTGCATACAGCGACGCAGCAACAAAAGCCATGTATAAAAACTACCAGAAACCACGTGCATGTTATTTTGTGGTAATGGTAAACGGTTTAGTCATAGGTGGCGCGGGCATCGCACAACTCGATAATTATGAAGGTAATGTTTGTGAACTTCAAAAAATGTATTTCAGGCCTGAAGCTCGGGGTAAAGGATACGGTAAAGCACTTATGCTACGTTGCCTGCAAGTAGCGAGAGACTACAAGTTTGAATCTGTTTACCTAGAAACCATGAGCAATATGCTAGATGCACAAGCTTTGTATATGCATGCGGGTTTTGAGTTTTTAGATGAGCCGCTGGGTAATACGGGGCATTTTTCGTGTCCCATTCAAATGATTAAAAAGCTGTAAAAAGCAGCTGTCGCTGTATCCTTGTTATATGACTTTACAAACGTTTAAAACCTATTTCCAAGAGGAACTCGCCGCATTGTACGTGTCCCAAGAGAGTCGTAGCATCTTACAAATACTGTGTGAGGACTTGTTGAAATGGAACAAATCGCAGTTTATCATGAAAAATAGCGACCTTTTAACCGCTCAGGAAGAAACAACCTTACTTGAGGCGTTAGGCGAACTAAAAACGTCAAAACCTGTGCAGTACATTACTGGTAAGGCTCATTTTTACGGCCACATCTTTAAGGTTACTAAAGACGCACTTATACCACGACAAGAAACAGAGGAACTTGTGCACCTTATTATACAAGAACATAAAGACACTATAGCACCGCGCATACTGGATATCGGGTCGGGAAGTGGTTGCATTGCGATATCTCTGGCACGAGGCTTGCCTCAATCCCAGGTTCATGCTGTTGATATTTCTACAAGCGCGCTGCAAGTAGCCAGCGACAACGCACGTAGTTTAAACGCAGCAGTCGCGTTTAACCAAATGGATATTTTAAAAACAACCGCTTTAGATTTTTATGGCATTATTGTGAGCAACCCGCCATATGTGCGCAACTTGGAAAAAGTAGCAATTCACCGTAATGTACTAGATTTTGAGCCACATAGTGCACTATTTGTAGAAAACGATGCTGCACTTATTTTTTATCACAAGATACTCACGCTCGCAAAACCTCATACTAAAACACTGGTATATTTTGAAATTAACCAGTATCTAGGTTTGGAAATGCTAGCTCTTGCGCAATCGCTAGGCTTTACAGCTAGCCTACGTAAAGACCTTAATGGTAATGACCGCATGATGAAATGCTGGCAGGTTTAACGCAAACCGTTTAAAGTTTTAAATCGTATCGCAGGCCTGCCATCGCTACTTGTCTTAAAGAGCACAGTGCGAAATTCACCAGCCTCCAAATTAAAAAAGTTATCTTTAAAATGCCCAGGAACTTGCGCATACAAAAACACGTCTTTTTGCAACGTGGTTGCGCTCACTGTTACTTCATAGCCGCCGTTTACTTTTTTTGTGGCCATTGTCAGATTCTCTGGAGCTAGATTTAAACTTTTAGGATTTGTAAAGAATTCAATGCGTTTGGTAGCATTAAAGGTGGTGACCACATAATAATTTTCTAGGTCATAAGAAATGCCATCTAGATTTGTAATGAGTAACAGCTCGCTACTACTAGGTTTTGCTGTTACTCGCTGGGTATTTGAATAAACGGTCGTGCCGTCCAGTTTTTTTAATTCGACGCGCAAACCGTCGGTAACTTCTTGCAACTTATCGTTCAAAACGCGGGTTTGTAAGGTGTTTTGTTCTTTTCGGGTGGTCGCTACCACATTTGCAAAATCGCGTGCTGCTTGGTAATGAAGGGCTTTCCAGTTGCCTAGATAATCTATACTGGACCAGCTCACCGCGGGCCAGCAGTCGTTAAGTTGCCAGTAAATAGTACCCATAGAACGTGGTCTTGCGGCTCGTTGCGCAATCATCGCTTTGCCTATACCATATGCTTGCAATAGCTGGCTCACATACACATAATCTTCACTGCTTGTAGGTACTGGAAAATCCCGGCCCATGTACTCTTTAATGAGTGCATTGCCACGTGGGTGCTTTTGGTGCGTACCATACGCATCATTTTCTATGTCTATCGCACCGTTGTCATTTATATACCGCACCGCTTCATAAGATGGGTGTGACTGAAACCCGAACTCGCTACTAAAACGCGGCACTACTTCTTCAAAATGCTCAAAAGGGTATTCACTGTGCCAGACCCACCAGTCATGTGCATTGCCATGGGTTTTAAAACGGGTGTCGCCGCGACCATATTTAGGCGAGCTTTCCCAGTATGGTACCTCGCTGTGTTGTGCAACGGCTATGGGCAGCACACCATTAAAAATAGCCTGGTACTCTGCCCAGATATATTCTTTCTCACCATCGCTTCGTCCTTCTTGCCAGCCCCAGTTATGCCACGCTTCGTTTACTTCATTGTTTCCGTTAAAAAGTGTAATGCTCGCGTGTTTACGCAGTCTTTTTACTTGCTGGGTGGCCTCGTTTTTTACGCTTTCGCGAAAGCGCGCATCACCAGGATACATTGCACAAGCAAACATAAAGTCTTGCCATACCAGCAGTCCTTTTTCATCGCATAGTTCATAAAATAAATCCCGTTCATATGCACCGCCGCCCCAAACGCGCACAATGTTCATGTTTGCAGTAACAGCATCTTGCAGCAAGCGTTCATAATCTGCATCTTTAACGCGGTTGCTCATGCTGTTTTGTGGAATGTAATTTGCGCCTTTGGCATACACAGGTTGCCCATTAACCTTTATGTAAAATGACTCGCCTATGCTGTCTTTTTCATTTATAAGTTCTATGGTGCGCAGTCCTTTGCGCAAGCGGTGCTGGTCCATAAGCACACCGTCTTTGCGGGCTAGGATTTTAATGTCATACAGGTACGGATTTCCTAAATTATGAGGCCACCACCGCTGCGGATTCTTAATCTCAAACGGTAGTTCAAACTGTTGCGCGTGCGTTCCTTTGCCCTGGTAAGTCACGCTGGCATGTATCTTATCGTTTACATAAAGCTCAAAGGTCATGCTGTTAAACTGCACAGGTTCTTCAAGCTCTATTTGTGCTGACAGGGTCGCAAGTTCGTCGCTCAGTGTGGTTTGTTTAAGGTAAATGTCATTTATTTTTAAGCCGTTATACAGCTCAACATAAACAGGCCTGCTTATGCCCATCGTGTTCATTACTGGGCCCCAATCCCAGCCATATTCAAACTGCGGTTTGCGGGTAAAAACACGGTCATTGCGGTCACTGTTTACAAGCGGTAAGGTATACGGGTGCATGGTGTTTGCCTGCTCTTCAAAAGGTGTTGTGGGTAAAAAAGTAACCAGTAAAATATTGTTTTCTTTTACAAGGTTTTTAATGTTTATGCGTGATGCTACAAAGGCATTATCGTTTTGTAAAATTTCTTTACCGTTAAGGTTTATGGTTGCATAGGTATTAAGACCTTCAAAGTTGAGGTTTATAAATTCACGGGAACGCTGCTCGTTTGTAAGCTTAAAGTTTGTGTAGTACTGCCAGCGCTCATTACTTATCCACTGTATGTTTTCTACGTTTGCACCTATAAATGGGTCCGGTATCTCGCCTTGGTTAAAAAGGTCACTTTGTACTGTTGTGGGTGCACTTAAATTACTGGCTACATCGCGATTTCCATGTACTTGTTTAAGAGTCCAGCCCGTGTCTAGTGCTATTTTTTCTATATATGCATTAGGGTGTTGACTGGTGCAGCTCGCATTTATAATCATGGTTAGAACTAGAATAAGGTTGATTTTCAAATTCATTATACGATAGCGATAAGCTCTTTTATAGATTGCTCTGGTGTGTATACGTAACAGTTTTCTTGTAGGTTTTCGGGATTGTTCATGGGTATGAGGTCTTGCTCGTGCTGTTTTACAAGGGTGGTTAGAGATGCGTGTATCTCTATAAAACCTGCATCTTTAAACTGGGTTATATTGCGAGCATTAATACCACCACCGGGCATGACGCACACCCGGTTTTTGGCTGCATTTTTAAGTTTTATAAGTTGGGCGATACCCTCTATGGCTCGTGGTGCGCCGCCAGACGTTAACACGCGTTCCACGCCCAGTGCTAGGAGCGTTTCTAACCCGTGAAGCTGGTCTGGAATATGGTCAAACGCTCTGTGAAATATAAAGGGCAACGGTTTACTTAGTGCTATAAGTTCTTGTGTACGTTTACTGTCTACAGTGCCATTTGCATGCAGCACGCCAGACACGATACCATGGCACCCTAGCTGTTTGCATAGCAGTATATCTTCTTTCATGATATTAAAATCTGCGCTAGAATAGTTGAAATCACCAGACCTGGGTCTTATAAGTACCATAATTTCTAGTCTATCTAGTTGCATTACCTTTTTAATAAGACCGTACGATGGTGTAATACCGCCTACTGCCAGCTCACTGCACAACTCTATACGTTTAATGCCACTGTGGTGTGCATTAAAAGCACTTTCATAATTACCTGCGCAAATCTCGAGCAACATACTAGTTTACTTTAATCTCGTCTATAAAAGTCCATGCAGCATTGCCAGCACCTTGCTTACCAGCAGGTATGTTACCATAATTAAATACCTTTATTTTAACTGTGTTAGCATTGCGATTAACAGGTATGGTAACTGTTGTGATAAGTTCGTCACTAGCAGGAATGGTTATGGTTTTATAGTTTGCCTCATTGTCATAAAAAACTTGCAGTACAGCGGGCGCATAAACCCACTGTCCGTGCGCATTAAAAAAGCGCATATCTATGGTTTTAAGAGCATTTGATTTTTTTAAGCTAAGTTCTATAAAAATATCGCTTCCCCAAAACCCGAGCCACTCGCTATCGCCATAACGTTTATCGCTACCCGAAATCCCATTTATAAGCGCATAAGGCCCTGCGCCGTTCGCGTTATAAGCCTCGTTAGGTCCTACGCTTAGTTTTATGGTAGCATCTACTGCTTTGTGCATGTCTATTTTTTTGCTATAAAGCGCGCCAGCAGGCACACTGTCTTTAAAAACTAGTGCTTGTATATTTGTGCTTTTTGTGATGGGAATAGCCTTAGTGTATAATGCAGCTTTAATGGTGGGCAACGTCCCGTCAGTAGTGTAGCGTATTTCTTTATCTGGAGCATTGTTTTTAAGTTTAAAGCTCAACAGGTTTTTGGAACGTTGCATGCTGCCCTTTATGGTGTATATATGGTTTGCGTACTGCACGCCTTGCTGCTGTAAACGCTGGTTCATTTGTGTTACCCTGTTTACAAACGAGTTGTAATTTTTAAGACTGTCCTGTGACCAGGCAACCTCACTCATTGCAAGAACCCTAGGAAAAAGCATGTATTCAACTTGCTTTGGGGTCTTCATATATTCTGTCCACAAGTTTCCTTGTACACCTATAATGTTTTTGCGGTCTTGCTCATTAAGTTGTTCTGGTACGGGCTTAAATTTATATACTTTTTCCAGTGGTAACATACCACCTATAGCAAGTGGCTCGTCCTCGCCGTCATGCTGGTAGTAGTCAAAATAGGCGTGGGACATGGGCGACATAATAACCTTATGACCATTTTGGGCAGCGCGCACCGCAGTTTCTTCACCGCGCCAGTTCATAATCGTCACATTAGACTCTAGATTTTTATTATAAATTTCGTCCCAACCTATAACTTCCTTGCCCAGGTTGTTTGCAAAACAGATCATGCGGTTCATAAAAAAGTTTTGCAGGCCGTCTTCATTTTTAAGATTGTTGTCTTTTATGAGTTGCTGGCAGTGTGCGCAGTCTTTCCATTGTTTTTTAGGAACTTCATCACCGCCCAAGTGTATATAGTTACCTGGAAACAGTGCAGCAACCTCAGTAAGCACGGTTTCTAAAAACAAAAAGGTTTTTTCATTAGGACAAAATACATTCTCAAAAACACCCCAGGTTGTCGCGACATTTATTTTATTTCCCGTACAGCCCAGTTCAGGGTAAGCAGCAATAGCGGCAGTAGCATGGCCGGGCATTTCTATTTCTGGTATAACCTCTACATGCCTTGCAGCTGCATAAGCCACGATTTCTTTAACGTCTTCTTGTGTATAATAACCACCATAAGGTGCGCAGTCATATTCTTTAGGCTCGTCGTTATAATGTCCCACTAGTGTTTGCTCTCTAAACGCAGCGATTTCTTGCAGCTTGGGGAATGCCTTAATTTCTATGCGCCAGCCCTGGTCGTCTGTTAAATGCCAGTGAAAACTGTTCATTTTTAACATGGCTAGGTGGTCTATGTATTCTTTAATAAAGGACACAGGAAATAAATGTCTGCTCACATCTAGGTGCATGCCTCTATATGCAAAACGTGGCGCATCAGTTATCGTTATGGCTTGTATGGTTGCATAGGTCGTGATAACATTAGGGTTTTCAAAATGTTCATCGAGCAGTTGACGCAGTGTTTGCACCGCATAAAAAGCACCGCGGTCGTCACTGGCTTTTATCGTGATACCGCGAGGGGTTACTTCTAGTGCATAACCTTCGGGGTTTGTGATGCGATCATCATAGATAAATTTGATAAAATTGTTTTTACTCTGGCGAGAACTGAGTCGTATGCGGCTGCCCTGGCTCAAATAAGACTCTAAAAAGCTACCGGCTATTTCAAAACGCTCGTCATATGTTAAATAGGTCGCGTTAGATAATGTAAAGCTGCCTGCAGCTAATTCTTGTGTAAGTGGCACGGGAATAATGGCAGGTATTTCTAGTGTTTCTACCGGTTTTTTGCAGCTGGTAACGGTAACTAAAATAAAAATTAATGCTAGGAGTGTATAACGCATTCTTGTAAAATAGGGATTGTTTAAAACCGACGGAAAAGATACCATAAATGTTAAGATAATGAAACCTTTGCAGCATCTAAAATTGCGCCATTTATTTTACCTTGCCATGCACACCCCAACAGGTTTTAAAATAAAATGCCTACACGTACTTTATGGACATAAAAAAGCAAATCGCAGCACTTAGGAAAGAACTTACCATGCACAACGAGCAGTATTACATGCTCGATAATCCCACAATTTCAGATTTTGAATTTGATAAAAAACTGGAACAACTTAAAGCACTAGAAACTGCGCATCCTGAATACGATGATGAGAATAGCCCAAGCAGGCGTGTAGGTGGAACCATTACAAAAAACTTTGAAACCGTAGCCCACGAGTACCGCATGTATTCACTAGATAATTCGTACTCGCGAGAAGATTTGCTGGAATGGGTGCAGCGCATTAGTCGGGTAATAGAAGGCGACGTGCACTACACCTGTGAGTTAAAATATGATGGTGCAAGTATCAGTTTGCGTTATGAGAATGGCGCTTTCGCGAAAGCAGTAACCCGAGGAGATGGCTCACAAGGCGACGATGTAACTGCAAATGTACGTACCATAAAGTCTGTGCCGCTTACCTTAAAAGGCGATGCATATCCAGCAAAATTTGAGATACGTGGCGAGATTGTGTTGCCATGGGACGGTTTTCATGCCATGAACAAAGCGCGCGAGGAACAAGGCCTGGAATTGTACCGCAACCCCAGAAATACTGCAAGTGGCAGTTTAAAATTACAAGACAGCGCCGAGGTTGCAAAACGGCCACTAGACTGCTTGCTTTATCAGCTCGCAGGAAACGACTTGCCTGTAAAGTCTCAATATGACGGCCTGGTTCAAGCACGCAATTGGGGTTTTAAAGTGCCGCAAGAATCAAAGGTCGTTAATAGCATAGATGAGGTGCTCGCATTTATAGACTACTGGGATGTTGCACGCAAAGATTTACCCTATGAAACAGACGGCGTGGTTATTAAAGTAAACAGCCTGCAGCAACAAGATGAACTAGGTTTTACCGCAAAAGCACCCCGCTGGGCCATGGCATACAAGTTTGCAGCCGAGCAAGTTTCTACAAAATTACTCGAAATAACCTACCAAGTAGGCAGGACAGGAGCCGTCACGCCCGTAGCAAACTTGAAACCTGTAGAAATATCGGGTACCACCGTAAAACGCGCAAGTTTGCACAACGCAGACCAAATAGCAAAACTAGACGTGCGTGTAGGAGACGAAGTTTTTGTGGAAAAAGGCGGCGAGATTATTCCTAAAATCATCGCCGTAGATTTATCTAAACGCCCGGAAAATGCTGTGGAAACCGTGTACGCTACACACTGTCCAGAATGTAGCACACCGCTTGTAAGAAATGAAGGAGACGCAAAACACTATTGTCCTAATGAACTAGCCTGCCCACCGCAAGTTAAGGGTAGGATTGAGCATTTTATATCTCGCAAAGCCATGGATATAGACGGTATAGGTGCCGAAACTGTAGGGCAACTTGTAGACGCAGGGCTCATAAAAAACTATGCCGACTTGTATGACTTAACCATAGACCAAGTCTTACCACTGGACCGCATGGCACAAAAAAGCGCTGAGAATATGATTAACGGTATTACGGCAAGTAAGAGTGTGCCTTTTGAGCGTGTGCTTTTTGGTCTGGGAATACGGTATGTGGGCGAGACGGTTTCAAAAAAAATCGTAAAACATTATAAAAACGTAGACTCGCTACTCGCGCTTCCGCCGGTACGAGAGGTAGTTACCGCGGATCTTTTTAGTGAGCCGCAAACAGCGGCAAGCTTAAAGCTAGAAGAGCTTAGTGCTATTCCCGAAATAGGAACTGTAATCGCAGCGTCTATTCTCGAATTTATAAACTCACAACAAGGACAAGGACTTATAAATAGATTAATAAACCACGGTTTACAATTTGCCTTAAGCGATGAACAACTCGCTGGTCAGACCGATGCGCTTTTAGGAAAAACCTTTGTCATATCAGGCGTCTTTGAAATGTCACGTGACGGCCTTAAAAAGCTCATAGAAGATAACGGTGGCAAGGTAAGCAGTTCCATTAGCGCAAAAACAAGCTACTTACTACGCGGTGAGAACATGGGTCCCAGTAAACTAGAAAAAGCAGAAAAACTAGGTGTAGCGATGCTTAGTGAGCAAGAGTTTTTGGCGATGGTTTAAGGGATTTTCAACACAAAAAAAATAAATAATGAAAAGTAAGAAGCAAGACAATTGCATTTTATATTTGTTTAAACCCGAAATCTGACGGAACTAGAAACAAGGAAAATTGCCTTTGTGCAAGAGTTTTTGAGACTGCACAACGAAGACATTATAAGTGGTGTAGAAAAGCTGTTGCGTAAACATAAAACTGAAAATACAAAGCAAAATGCAGCACCTGTGGCCATGCAGCAGCATGATGCCGAAATGGAACAAGCCTAAATGGATTCTAAAAATGGTCGCATAACATAGCTTAGTGAGTTAAAAGTAAAGATGCTTCAACAAAATTAACGGTTTATTGGTTGCAGTTTTCCGAAGATAAACTCTTAGATAGTAAGCCCTCTTATGTGAGAAAAGTAGGTAAAAGAGCCACTCAAAAAACAGTAAGGGAAATACTTGACATTGCAGAAAAGTTAATTGCATGCACTGAAACAGGCGTTTTAGAAGAGTTATCAGTACCGAACATTTTCATAACGTTGCGTGGTTTATTTGAACTCTAAAATATGCTATCAAATTAACCAACCATTGAACAGGGTGGAAATCGCAAATGTTTTTACATGATAAGAACTCCTGTTAAAATAAAAGAAATGGGGTCGGTTTTGACATGTAAAATAAAGTTACAATAAATCATTCTTATCCAGTCCAGCTTGTTTAATAATGGCTAGAAAAGTACCTTTTTTCACGTCCTTGCCACCACAAACTGTAACAATGACTGTTTTATTTGTTACAGGATTATAATATAGTTGGTGTGAGCCTTTAGGCCATTTAAAAATAAAGCTGTACACTTGGCAAACCTCAATGAGGTACTTAGGGCTTAGATTCATACAGTCTCTAGGTTTAAAGAATATTCTAGCATGTCCATATCATCGGGAATAGACTCACCACGTTCTTGTAGTTCTTCCATATAAAGTGCTATTGCTTCTCTCGCCATCGCAGTTGCTTCGTCCACGTCTTCGCCATAGGTAATACAATCGTGAAATACAGGAACCGTTACGGTAAAACCGCGGTTAGTTTCATTGCGCAGGTGTACTTTGTATAGGTACATCTTTTGAAAATTTAAGATGCTGCTAATTTAAAGAACGCTTAGAATCACCTCGGTTGTAGGTTCGCTACAATTTTTTCATGTGAGGTTAAAGTAGTTAAATATTAATAAACACTATTGGTTTTGTAGATACTGGAATTTTCACTACTTGGAAAGGTCTTGTAAACGCAGGCAAAAAGCCGATAGTCCCAGAGCTTTCTACTATAACCGTAATTTCATTTACATTCTCTACAACGCTTACAATATCTATAAAAAAACCGTTAGCAGGTCTGCTCTTGTCGTAAACAGCGAGTACTTGGAATTGGGTAAAATCTACGATAGTTGTTACGAAGTAATGCAGCGATGGCCTTGTCTGGTGGCTAAGCAAAAAAGTTTGCCACTCTGAATCATTAGTAATAACTTGATTCAATACTACATCATTGATGCCACCAGGAGCAGATGGCCCTTCACCAATTATTTCCGGTATGATATTCACCGGCACAAACGGCTGCGGTACTAAATCAGAAGACTCTCTAGTACATGCTGTTAAAGCAATACAAGCGACTAGTAGTAGAATAAACTTTTTCATAATGTTAGTTATAAATGTTATACTATTATTGTTTAATTAGTGTTTAATTAGTGTTTGGGAATTGACAATTATACCATTAACAACCAGTGCCGTGGCGTAAAACCAGTTGGGTAATTACTCATGTCTAGGTTAATAGCAGTCTCATTGCGGTCTAGCACATAGTTTGTAGCAGCAGCGTTGCTCATGTAAGTTCCTATAATCATAATATAAGCAGGCTGTGCGGTATTTAACTTATAACTTATTTGTCCGTTATCGCTTGCAGGATTGGGCGCTAGACTTTCTATTGTACTAGGTTTTATGTTTATGGGAACGGTTGCCATGTCTTTATAACCGTCGCTTGTTGCTACTACCTCTAGCTGGTATACTTGATCAACCGCACTCTCTACATATAAATATTTCCCCTCATGTACTAAGACACCAGCCTCATTATACCAGTTATAAATTGCAGGTTCATTAATGTCTGTGGCAGCTATAATTATGTTTTCTTCTAAAGCTGCTTGCGCTGCGGGTGCAGTAGCAATAAAAATAGGACGCGGATTTTTGTTGATTATAATCGTCTCGCCGCCTATAACAATACCCGTACTGCTTTCACGTTGTATTAAGTGGTAAGCAAAATTAGACTTATCTGTTAATTCTCTAATTAAGAAATTAAATTCTAAATACAACGTCCCTATCTCATTTGCATCAAAACTTATGTTATTGATGAGCGCTTGGTTACCCTTTACGATTTTCTCTTTTTCGTCACCTACGGCTTCTAGCAATTGTGCGGCTTTAGTTCCATGCCCTCCACCAGCACCAGCGATGCTTGGCGACATACCAGTTTCAGCGTTATAGCTTAATGAATGAATATTTGCGCTTAAATCATTGTGTGTTAACTCAATGCCAGTATCGAAAACGGCAATTTTAATTCCACTACCCTCTGTAATTCCCCAAACTGCACAAGCGTTTACATCATACCATCTGGCACCTATATTGTTTAAACCCCATTGACCAACAAAATTTGGGTCATTAGCACAGTTTAACGTACCATCCTCAAGAGGAGTATCTGTATTGTTACTGTCAGTAGCTTCGGAGCCATTAGTAAAATTAAACATAAATGCTGGGTCAACATTTGCAAAGAAATTACTTTCATAAAACGCATTTGATAACTCGATGGTAGAAAATTGCACATTTTTTGTAGATAAAATGTACCTATCCGGCATATTAGGTACTTGTTTTACTATTTCTACATTTTTCTGTGTGCAGTATTGATGCAAAATCGCAGCATTGTTACTGTTTTTAAGTTGTACATAAAAATAATTTGATGTCCCTATAGGTTTGCCTCCTGATCTTTTATAAAAGAGCCCTACCGCTTTATGTGGGATTTACTTTTAAGTAAATTTGACTTTTGAAAATAAGTCACAACCGTTGGTTCATTTAAAAATGTGGCTTTGATAATAGATGTGTTATATTGTGCGTCATCCTGAACGTCTATATCACCAAATCCTAAATCATCAAGTTGATTTATCGTAAATCCTGAGGTAGTTATAATATGGATCACGGTACGATCTATATCTAGGGAAATTTTTTCCCCATTGTAATAATAGTAATTATTACTCTGTCCAAATGACACATGCCCAAGAAATAAAGACAGTCCAATTAAGAAATACAAAAACTTCATATGTTTAAGGGTTTAATTAATGGTTAATAGTTCTCTATATTGCTTGCAACAAGGTAAATGTAAATGTAAATTTTTATTTTAGGAAAACAGGCGTCCAGTCATTTATTTTTTTCTATAAAGGTTTATAGGTTACATGGGCACTGTGCATTACGTGGTTTTTAATGATCCCACACGGT
>Ga0136559_1000309_pt1 | contig 16991 bp, 1 predicted proteins | sample AntRauMeHopE1496_FD_104633 | JGI IMG/M metagenome (GOLD analysis project Ga0136559, IMG submission 104633) | Saline lake microbial communities from Rauer Islands, Antarctica - Metagenome Hop E1 #496 | ecosystem: Environmental > Aquatic > Non-marine Saline and Alkaline > Saline | place... | reverse complement strand
GGGCACAGGACCGCGATCCGCGTTATTTGACGGACGATCACTGTGGCGCGTAATTTTGCGGATTCCCAGCCAACATGCAAATATGAATCTTTTCGCAAGCTCGGAACTTTGGAATAATTACGACGACTTGGCGTCACAATTGATTGATAGTGACAAATATCGAATGTTTTCCGTGGAGCAGTGTTCTAACGACAAGCGGCGCACTTGTTCAAGTGATTCAGATTGTCTGAGAGGCGGGTTGTGTATCACAGTAATTGACACATCGCTACGTATCATGACAGCAGGAGGTAGCACTGCACCTCTCTCCGTGACGTCGTCGTCGTCGGAAATCATTTCAATCGACTATGATGCCAGTTATGCCGCTTTCAGGGTCCGTATGAGGTACGACAACACTGCACCAGAAACCATCGACATTGTCTATGTGTCACGTCTAGCAGGAACTGGCAATCAGGCGCTGGCGCTCACAACATTCAATCCAGGTGAATTTCCGTGTCTTCCGGCGGGGGCGGGAATCATGGAGAAGCGGAGAGAGAGCAATGTTTGTTGTCTTGAACAATTCTATGATCAATATAGCACAACACGCTCATTCGGTGACTTCATGTCCAACGCTACGCTCAATTTGCGCAACGAGATCACACAACAGAGGGCTTGCACTGATTTTGGCACACCTCCTACCAACAGAAGTGTAGACCTCTTAGACAAATCGCTGGATTTTATGGAAGGCGCCTTTGCACGAAGTAGTCGGTCGTACGTTCAGGTAGAAAAAACGCTTACCCGAGGTTACAAGGATCTGATTTTATTTCTGGCACTGGAGGACGTGGAGAATCATTTTGGAATGAGGAGTGCTCTGATAAACGGAAATCGTTTACGTTTTTTTGTGGGTATCGCTCATGTGAAGCCGACGAAAAGCAGCACGCTAATTGTACGCAACACGCACACCGAGATACTTGGTGATATTACCACATCGTATGTCTTTACGACAAAAACGTCGACAGACTTTACTTTTGTGAAGGAACTATCTGTGAGTCTGAGCGAAGTAATACGTCCAGCCCTTGTCACACAGTCGTCATCCCTTGCGAGTTTGATAAGTGAGAGCAGCAATAGCAATAATAGCAACGGCAGCAATAGTAGCAACCGTAATGACAACACGTACAATGAGGACGAAATGACAAGAGACCAGTCCTCAAATACAGCATCTACATCCGTCAAATTTGCCACCATCAGTATCACTGTACCAGACTCTGTGACGGCATCAGACGTGAACAATATTTTCGCTCCAGACTCGCTGACTGTGTCGATTGGTTATAACAAAAACGATGCCGCTCATACGTTAATTATTCCGTGCCGCGAATTATATCGTGGACAGGCAAAGGAAAATCTGGACGCATTCCTCATTGATCAGGATTGGTGTGCTCCCCAGGACCCAATCTGTGCGGCACTTGGTCCATCGGCAGTTGGCCCAGGGGGCAACATTCAGTTCACGTTACCACTACCGGCGGACGCCTGGGACACGGATGCCTTGACACATGACGACGGCTTTTTCTCCAAGAATGTATACATTGATTTTATGTTGATGGTGTCGGACCAGAAGGGCAAGAAAAGCATGAGTAATCTACAGACACAGACAGTGATTAAGAGAAGTAGTATCAGACGTCTTTGTCAGGAAGAACTCGTTTCATCCAATATTGAAGACATTTTCGAGATTGACATGTTTCTTGGATTGGCCAGTAACGAAACTGACTTTGAAAACTCCTTGGTGCAGAGTCTGGACGTCACTCGTCAGAATTCACCTCCGAAGTTGAAAAGAGAAATCTCGAGTAAAGCCGCAAACGTGCTGACGCTTCTCTTTCGCGGTGATCCGAAACTCTTCGAGCAAAGATATGCTGCTGAATACACACTGGCGGTCGAAGACATAATTACACTGCATTTCTTGAACTTGGACAAAAAGGCAGAGGCAGAAGAACTCATAGCCTCTGGTCTGGCGTTTACACAAACCAACACTGTTGCAGATGACAGCACGTCACTCACTATCATGAAATTAGAGCCTTCCAGAGCATTGCTGGAAATTTGTCCGCTGCAGGCCAGGAAAGGCATGTTTGGGTGCGTCGCACGTCGTGAAATTCGACAACGCACCTTGGAATTCCAGACCAACTCTATTGTGTCGCTCACGGGACGAAGCGACGAAGATGAAAAATTTTCACACATGCGCACTGGATTGTGGGCGCAAAAGAATTTTGGCGGCTCGCGTTTTGTGAAAGATCTTGCGTCCAATCACAGCAAGGTCATGCGTGCTCGCTACCAACTCAACTCTCGTTTCAGAAAGGGATTCTTAATTTCGCCAACGGTACCGTGGCGACAAGCTGACTTGGACGCCCAGGACTCGAAATCCATTTTCGATCTTGCACAACACTCCATTACCACCATTTTAGTGGCCCTCGATACCAATATGGGACAAGAATACGAGGCAACAATTACTCTCACAGTACCAATACAATTACCACTGAGTGCCGCACAAATTGTTGAAAACCAAGTGCTGTTGTCCAGCGCTTATGCCTTGGGAGCTGGACTAGATGCAAGTAACGTCTATGTTGACATTGGGAGCATTGTGCAGGATGGTGTAACTGGGGACAGGGAAGATACAGAAGGTATGCCACCGCGACGCCGGCTGTTAGGTAATGGGGGCCACACGTCGGAATTCAATATGGTGATTGGGTTTGCGAAGAGTAACGAAGAAGATGCGATTTCTGATGCCAATGTTTTTCGCGAGACAATTGTTGATGTAACATCCACGGTGACGGAATCCATTTTGGAAACCGTGAACGTGGCACTTGCGCAAGCGGTGCCCATATTTGTGCCGGTAGTGCGATTATTGAGTAACACGCAACAAATTCAAAAGGCGACAAGCCCTCAAATATGTATTGATGATAAATCATGGGAGATGGATGTTACGACACCGTTGCAGATCAACCTCGGAGTAGAGAGTGGTAAAAAACGCATTGGATTCATAGGCTGCCAGGGTCGACACATGAAACTGTTGGCTACAAACGGCGAATTTTCAAAACTCCCATTCACACATATTTCCAACACAAGCATGCCTGTTAGAGGGCCTATGAATGATAGTGATTGGCAGATGCTAACACGTAGCGATGTTCTAGAACGATCGAGCGCATTGACAAAAGGGTGGTCATGGTGGGACTTTTGTGCACCACCACCGCGACTTGTGGCGGAGTATACTACGCAATTTATGACAGAGTGGAACAAAATTCGCACCTTGGCCGCTACACCGTGTTGTTTGTGCAGAGATATGCCAAAGCGGAGTGGCAGCATGCAGCTTTATCAACACAAGTACACATGGCCCGTTGTGATAAACAACGAAACCATAGTGGATGCTTTCACAAAAGTCAGCTATGACATGCACTCGGCGGCAGCGGCCATCAATTCCGACATTTTCAAAATCAATCCACAGCTTCGGAACTTCCGAGTGGAACACGGATCGAATGTTGCGTTATTTCTCACAGAGAATTCAGTTGTGCTTCCACCTGCTCCGTGGGATATTGACGAATTAGGCAGAACACTCTTTCCAGTGTGTGGACCATCGTCATGGTTGAAAAACAAACACGAATGTCAAATGTGCACAATGAACACATTTCGGCTGGCTGACATGGTAAGATATCCCAATGCGATTGATGCGTTCAGACGCGGTGGATTGTGCACAATCTGTCCTGCAAATACGGTAGCCGGGCTCATGAGCACTAAAGTTCAGGATTGTGTATGCACTCTAGGATATTCGTTTGTGAGCAACAACTGCGTTATGTGTCCAGCAAACACATACAAGGATACCTTATCGAACCTCGATCAGTGTACACCTTGTGGCATCGGCTTCGAGTCTCGCAGTGGGTCAACTGACATAACCAAATGTACGAAGCCCATTTCAATGGGGCAGTATGAAACCGCAGTGCCGGTGTACACACTGGTGCTTGGTCTGATTTATCTGGAGACTGCGGTGGAAACACAATGGACAGCGCCAGTACCGTTTTTTCAAGATCAGACCATGTTATGTGTACTGGTCTCAGGAGGTGTGTCGATTGATTGTGGACGTGGAATGTACGTTGACGTGTTTGCTGCAACACCCATTGTGTTTGGGAATTTGTCAAACACTTTACAGACAATAGAACTGGTAACTACTGCAGAGCTCACACCCCAGTCTGCGCGTTCGAATATTCTGTCGTTTCATAGCCAAGCAGACGGTGTCGTTGACCGTGTGCATGTCGTGTTGACACCGAGATTTGGCACACAATTTCTGGTGCAGAACGTAGATCGCTACGACTTGACGGGAAAAGTCAAACAAATATCGTTATTTCCACGACCAGGGTATATGGGACCGGCACCACCGGGATTTGTGGAAAAAATCATCGATGGTCTTCCTTGGATACGAGGAATTGTTGTGCGAAGTGCCTTGCGAATGCGTATTGCGAACAACAACCTCGTGGCCGTCAATGCCGGCAATGATGTGCACATGGTATCGTTTGTCACAAAAACGCCGTTGGACACTAGCGAAGGCTCCTTGGATTGGCAGTGGATTATATGTGGACGCAAGTCGGGCAGCGGCAGCAGCTACGATTTTTGCAAGGACGAGGCAGATCCCGATAATCTGGCGGAGCGCAATTCTGTGAATCCACTCGTGCTCGACGGAAATATTGTGCGTCTGAACGGAGGACGTTGTTGTGATTCGTGTTACTTGGAATATGAGTTCATGAGAGATTGCAAGCAAAAGTTGAGCAATCCCAATAGAATCAATATGTTCGATGCAGCTTTCGAATGGGTTCCGTTCTTGAATATACAATCCCCGGTTGAAGGAGGGGCGTTCTGGCTTTACACTTATTTTATGACCGGTCCGTCAGCAGCGTGTTTGGAATCGAACTGTAACGAGGCAGCGATATACCGAAATATGCCGTTGCATTTTGCAGCACAACGCACCACTGCCTGGGGAAATTCGATTGATTTTTTGCCCGGAACCATCTTCAATTACAGAGTTCCGATGCAGTCTACTACTAAATTGAGTCTTTATACTAATCTCATTGGAGTATTGGGAATGAAACAGAGCGAGCAGACGATTCCCAATAGTGGCATTGAGAATATTCCATTCTTGACATTAGAAAAGAGGTATCAGGGTCATTCTTGTTCACCAAGCACAGATTCGACACTACTTTGCAACTTTGACGGTGTTGATTCTACAGTGGCCGTGCGATATACCCACAACGTAATGGAAGACATAGAAGTCACACCGATTATGGAATACGTGCAAGAAGACGCATACGCGGTCACTGAGGAAATCACGTATTGCTGCGAGGTGTGTAATTGCATGCATACATGCGCGTGAAAACATAATGCATTTACAATTTTCATATTGTTGCGAATTGATATCCGTTGCATACTGACCATGTATTTGTTGACGTTTTCACAGTCTGATGACCTGGACCTCACGTGCGATCTCGAATTAATCAGCACAACGTGTGACAGTAGTTCTTCATTTGTACAAGGAATGGACACCGTACTTTTGGTAAACACACTGCGAGATCCTGGCATAACCACGTGTTTTTCGAATACCGCCACTTCGAACGCTAATTGTAATGAGTTTACAGACTGGGATATTGACATCTTCGGGTCCAGACTACAGCCCATGGTGTATCTGGAGCACAGAGCTTCTCAAAACACCGCACGTGTCCGCGCTGATTTTACTCCTGCTAATAACATCACATCTATGGGTCTTGCAGAAGGTGATTACGCATCATCGTATGCCATTCAGTTCATATTGGACGATATCAAAGAAGAGAATGTAGGTAATGGCACAAATTCGGGGTTGGTGCATTATAATAGAACAGTTGCAGCGTATTTGCAAACGCTCCCTTTTTGTTCCAGTAAGTTCCTTGCCTGGGATACCTACCAGGTACACACGAGCATGGAAAATTTATACCAACTAGTACCATGTAAAACTTTCCAAAAAGAACGCGACAATTTTTTGTTTCTACACGCAGCACGTTTGAACACTGGCATAGATTCACTACAGAATACAGTAATAGCAATGTACAAAACTCCTGCCGGACGAAATCGTATTGCTGACATGCAGAAGGCGGATAATATGATTGTAATATCCCTCTTCACAGACGTAACCCTGTTTGGTACGGTAAATATTCCTCAACCAGTACTTTCACCGTTGTTATATGACTTTTCCAGCAAGATAACCGCCTTGTTATGGAGATTGTACGCAAATTCATTTGCAATTGCTCAAAATTTCGATCTCACCTCGATTGACGGGTCTTCCAGAACCACGTTGCAGCCGTACGGCTTAAAGGGATTTTACAGCTCTACCGTGAATGCTTCCATTACATACAAGTTGCCTGCCGTATATAACGCAATCCAAGTTCGCTTTGCAAATGCGTTTTCAAGTGGACGTGTTGTGTTATCAATATGCCGAACTAGGGATGGCATTTACGCTTGTGAGATACACGCTACTACTGATATGATTTTTCAGAAAGACGTTGTATACTCCACGCGATATATGCCAGGCGACACGATGTTACTTCATGAGGAAGGCAGTATTGGTCAGAACCTTCGTATAACGCTGATACAGACAGTGCGTACGGTCGGTGATATATCTTTGACCAATGCCGAATTTCCAATTTCGTACGATTTCGATGGATTACAGTCCATCCCTGATTGGTTCATTTACACGAGCACATTTGGAATACCATCTCGCTTTGACGCATGGGCGTCATGGAATGCTGGTACGATAAACATGTTGTATGGAGTGCACAGTCCAAGTGCTGTTGCGTCAATCACGTATATTTTGCCGAACGAATACGATACAGTGGAAGGTCGAGTTGGCAACCTAGACGCAGCAGGAAGTGTAGGAATGGACATTTGCAGCAATCGCACTGGCATTGACACGTGCACTCGAAAAGCTACAGCGCATCTTCGTTCCATGACAAGCTTCAAATCAAACTATTTTCCAGGGGACAGGTTATACGTGGCCGAGTTTGGAGGTGTCTTCTCCCATAAACTGCGCATTGTGGTCAGCAAGAGTGTACAGGTCACACAACATATTGTCCTTGCAAATCAGAGTATATTCGAAGGAAATACTACTCTTACACTTATTGATACACTAGTGTCTTCCATCGCGGAAAGTCTACCACAAGACGTTGGCGATATCAACTCCAAAAATGTTACTGTTGTCAATGGCTTATGTGCAGACAGTGAGTTTGCGTGGGTGCACGCCAGCGCTCGCCCATGCAATTTATCGACTGAATGGGATCCTGCTGACGCTGTGGAGGACAAGAGTATGCAAACAATCAAAGAACAATTACCTTGTTTTCTCACACAAATGTTTGGCACATTCGAGCGGCAGGTGACGTACTTTAGCGGACTTTCCCCATCTGGGTTTTATGCAACATATAAAAATGCAGTGCAAAACACAGCACCTGGATTCGATCAAAATGTAGTTGCAAACGTGTCTTCGTCGTTAATAGACATTATGAGAACTGGTGATATGACCACCACGCTATTGCGGTTTGCGGTGACCAGCAATGTGGTAAAAGGGACTCTTCAATATGACGCTACCATGCGCGAGAATGTACTTTGGCAGCATTTACATCAGACGGCACAACACCGATCGTGCAATGATATCTTATCACATATGACGGCTGATGTTAATAACATAGAAGAGCAGTACAGAGAACTCGCTGGTGTGCTCAAACGCGATGGACCGTGTGCACCTGAATTTGAAGGCTTTGATCATTGGCAAAATCCTAGCAATGTGGAATTTTCTGGTCGATCCTACAGCGACGCTGCAGCGCTGGAATGTGTCTTGGTAGTGTCCACGGCGCAGGAAGACGGTCGTGAGGCAATCATGGCATTCACACGACAATACATCAGCACCACAATTGTCCCACTCCCAGGGGAAACTTACACAAAATATGAATACGGGTCTCAATTTGTCACACCAGCATTAGTACATGCCGCGGTCGTCGGAAGCATTCCAGCATCTGATCCTACTGCTGATTACCTGCTATCTACACCCAAACTGCCAGTGGTTTACGATTTTGAGAAATATGGAGGGACGACACGTATTACCTGGCAAAATTACGCTTTTAATGTTTCGTTTGAGGTCAGAAATCTTCTTGTCATGAGAGACGATGGTGTTGGGTCTACAGACAATCGCGGTGGTTTCGAATTTTTTATGCGTTTTGTATTGCCACTAGGTTATAACAAGATTTTTGTCCGCTTCCAGAATCGAGCCGTCGGTGGTATGGTTACTCTGAGACTCAACTCAGTTGTTGTTGCTACAGCGACTGGACTGAAAAACAACACCTATGAACAGTTCTTTTTGCCCGGATCGCAATTAGAAATCATAGCACCCTCCACAGCAACTGTAGGTCGAGATCTCTTCATTCAATTAGACTACGAAAATGCAAATGCAAACATCCCGGGTGTGAAAATGATTGATCTAACAACGGGATTCTGTAATGTAGAAAATTTACTACATGTCCCAAAAGCTAACAAGAATATCAACTCTCGTGTTCTGTTGTGGACAACACCAAAATCTGATATAGCTCCAATTTCTATACGACCCAGTTCACGACACATGCGTTTAGAACGAGAGAGTGTTCCTGACAACAATGCTGCATGGGTGCGATTGGACATGCAGTATGTGACACGAATTGAACAGATTAAGATTGAATTCGACGGGACAAACGCAGGGCGAGCATTAAAATATTATGAGGTGCAGATTGGCAACCAAGACACCATTGATGCCAATCCTATTTACGCACAGTATGCTGCAGGCGATAATGAACGCATTACATGTTCCGATTGTCAGCCCATATTGGCCAGTGTTGACGCTGATTTGATAGTGTGGTTGCAATTCGACGACCCTACGTTTATTGGCAAAGACAGTTCAATTTACCAAAGGCATGCGAGCATAATGAGTGCTGCTAGGAATCAAGCAGACCAAAGCGTGATGTATGATGTACCTACTCAGATCCCATTGAATAGCACACACGGGCCTTACTGGGGAAGCTTGTTGTTGAACAATTTTCGGTTTCTTCAGGTGCAAGCCTTTTCGTTGAAACCCACTAGTGACTTTACCATTTCTTTTTGGTTTGTGGGTGTGGCGCCCCCTGCAGATGTGTCAGCACGGAGAGAGAGAATCATAATGGCATTAGCAACTGCAGATGGATCTAGTTTTATTCGGATGGAACAGAGTTGGTATTATCCAAGTGGAATTACCACTTTTATTTCGGCAAATCAGAAATATGGTATTAACCGGTATGGATTACGAGCCGTCCGCGCACAAGAAGATAGGATCTTCAGTCAAAACATCCAACCCATTCTAGTGGATCAATGGAACCACTATCTGTTGAGCATCAGCAGTGTTGAGGGCAGCGCAAAAATATGCATCAATCGGGAATGTTTCTTTATGCAGGACGGGCAGACGGCGTCTGATGGGATCACGTACACTATTACAGGGTTCGAAAAAGTGGGAATGCCAATTGTATTGTCCACACGCATGAATGCAGTGGGCCGATTGTATTGCCAATACCCATATTTGAGCCTATTCGAATGTTACAGTGGCCAACTTGACGATTTTCGTTTTTACCAGCGACAACTCACCGAGGACGAAACGGAGCAAATTTCAGCGAAACAAATACTTGTCACAGGTACAATCTCGGCTGTTGGCATTGGACAATCTCCGGTTCGAGCGCTCCACCCCTTCGACAAGCCAGCTTTTTTTCCGTGGATGCCTTCCGGATCTTCAGTGGTTATACAACATGCGATTCCTTATGTGCAAGCTCGTTACATTTTCCTCAAATTCCCCTTGTGTGATTCTTTGGGACATGACTGCAACACAGAACATGTGATCAATATTACACGTGTGCAAGTGCATCGTCAACAGTGGTTTTTCAATATGAGCTCAGACTCTCGACAAGCAAGTGCTTGGAGTTGGTCTGGTGATACTCTGCCAAATGTTTTCATACAACAACCATGGAAGTTTGGCAGGGGTCTGTGTTTTGGAGCATCGACCATGTTGTTATCACACAGACGGTGGATGGGCCTGCCTGATTTTTCAGTCACCATGGATCTCAAGAAAGTGTCGGCTGTCACGGGTCTAACATTCACTTATGTTGCAGGTTCGGAACCATTGTCGAATGTACTTGTGTACTATGACATCGAGCCACTATTCCTCGGAAATCATTCACAAATGGTGGATCTTTCACTATTGGGCACCTCGTTCACAAACATGACTTTTGCAAACGGTCCATTACGCATGCGATACGTCCGTATTGTTCTACAAAAATATACTGCGAACCCACCTTGCATACAGGTTGTACCCATCATCTGTTCGTATTTTTGTGTCGGATGCTGTCAACAAGTGCACCCCGTTGATCCAATGGCACTGCCAGTTTTGTCTCACAGTATCAACGACGGAACTGCAGCAACTGTGTGGCAAACAGGAGACAAAATGTGCCGATGTGTTCAGCCGTCTTACAACGCCACTGTTGTTGCATTCGTTTTTGAACGTATTTTCGCTACATTCCAGACGTTTGACGCGCCATCTAGCAGTATAGGAATGTATGAATGTCATCTCAATGACAGTGTGTTGTCGCAACCGTATGACGGAAAGTATTCGCGTCACGTGCTTGGACATAGCGCCAATTACACAACTGGGTATAAATCGTTATTTGCGGATGGCATCATCGACATACGTGATCCACAGCCCATTATAATACAACAGGGTGTGGCTACAGTTATTGATTGGTCGCTGTCACGCATACCCGTCTTGATTGCACATAAGAATCGAGATATTCATAATTGTGCGAACGTTGACATCATGGATGAAAGTTCACAAGATTATCTAAACCATTGTCATTTTGTAGATACAGATTATGATGCTGGCATTACAACGATCCTTGTACCAGATACATATGCTGCCTTTGCGGATTTGAAATACTTTTTCCGATTGCAAGGCTCGACGCTTGGGGAACCTGTGCCCATTGTTGCAGTTCATGTAACATCACCATCATTTCCCTCGCTCTTTTACCGTCCTGCTTTCTCGTGTACACAACTCAAAGAAATCCCTCAAGTAGAAGCAATGTGTCCGTGTGACACCGCACTCAATCACTTTGATGCGTATGGTATGGCCATTGACGTTTCTCTTGTATCAATCGTTGACCGAAGAATTTTCAAAGTGCCGGGTGAGTTGGCACTTCCAGTACGATTTACACACTATATTCACGGCACAAAACATGAGCGTATCAGACAGAATGATCATTTTTTTGAATACAAACCTCGACCTCTGGCGATAACAACATCATTTTTCCGGAACGACACCAGTACACGGGATTTAGAACTAACTGGCGAGTTCGTCGGCGCAGATATTGATCGCCCAGTGCTTCGCAATCGTTTTACTAGATTGCCAAGTATTGGCGTGCTTTACAAGGATGTGTCTTATGTAGAAGACCCGTGGAGGTGTGATAGAAGAGGTGGATCCCAGTATGGAAATGGGTGGGCGGACGGATGGCACGCTGACGTATGCGGAAGTAAATTTATCGCGTATCCGGGTGGTTATCTTTGGTATGGAAGTGGCAGCTATGCACAAGTTCGCCCCCTGCTGAATACCGTCCGCCCGCTTGAGCGTAATCGCTGGCGTGCTCTCGAATTACAGACAGAAGAAAGCTATTCTGGTCCAGGTGGGAGCGGATTCGTGCAACACATTCTGTCTACGCAGGATTGGATACGTGACACTTCTATCCACATTACACCACAAGTTGGTATCAATGTGCGGTATCCAACCGATTCCCCACGCCCCTTCATCAATGACGATCGCAAGACAATGTTTCATAACTACGACGACGGTACTGCTGTACATATGACAGTTTTTGTTTCGTCGAAGAAATTGAATGTTTCTCAAGGCAGCACTGATTGGAACTGGATAACCTGCGGTGCTCTGACTCAGAAACCTGTGGCCTACCCCCCTCGGTTCTTTACCATCTCAGTGGCATTAGCTCCGAGATATACACATGGCCCTGGAACTTTAATGAACGACCCAGTTACACTACCCAGAACCACGATGCCAGATTTTTCACCAAAGGTTCCAATGAATCTGAATAATTCGTGGCACACGGCTTTTGCTAGCAATAACATGTGGGTTTCGCAAGGAGGGTTTTTGCCCAATCCACCAATATGCTGGGACAGTAACAAAGACAACTTGGGAATTTCGGCACAGTCACCAAAAGGAATGCTTTTGCATGAAAATCCACTCGTGGTCACAAAACCCGAAAACACCCCATGTCGACTTGGTCAACTGGAATTCCCTGGGCCAAAGAATGCAGCTGTCAAAGCGGGATACTCTCGGTGTAATATCACAAAATCACTCGAAGACCAGAAAATGCCCTGTATGTACACATTGGGTGATGTGCTGGCGAAATATAAGATTACCGCACGCAATTTCATTGACATGTCAAATGATCCAGATATGGACCTGAAATCTGTGTTCAGCAACTCTCTTCTTGGAGATCTGTCGCTTGTCAAAAACTACCGAACAAATGATGATATTTTCACACAAAAAATCATTTATGGTGTTCGCGATGTTCAGCGTGTAGGGAGTGCTGGGTATTATGTTTGTCACCCGCAATACAATAATTGGCCCGAAAACATTCCTTCTGAAACGACGACTCTTCGACCCGACATTGCTTGTCATATTCCACAATCTATGGCAATGGTCAACGTCTCTATGATACAAGATTGTGTTTGTGGAATTATCACAAAAACTGTCACCTTCGACAACCAACAAAAAATGATGAAAACATTTATTCGTGTGATTCCGCAAACAAAATCAGACAGTCAGAATGTAGGCACGAACGCTGTGCCAATATATGGATTTGTTACCGAATTGAGCGAGGAAGCTGTAAAACAAGGAGACGTTCTGTCTATTGGCATCATGACGGTAAATAGTTCAATCAACATTCTAGGGCGTAAGTACTTTGCATCAGATCCAGGTGTAGCTGGTATGTACGAAACTGCTCCGTCAATGCCAGCACAATATGATATGTGTTCGGCTCAGATTGACCCAGACAATACCCAATCAGCAAACACACGCAATCCTTACATTCTTGACGGCATTGTAGTGCCTCTTGGAAAAACAATGAATATCGACCAACCAGTCCCAGATTGCTGCAACTTCATTCGACCGCATGCGCGCGTGATTGCATTGGAAAATGCAGACGCCGCAGGTCGATCGCGGGTAGGATACATTGAGGCCGCGAGTGCCACTGAATTGTTCACCATGATGAAATCTGATTTGTGGTTAGGCGCTAGAAGCACCTCAGCGTCAAAAACCTACAGCAGCACGTTCCCATGGTGCAACACATGGGCTCCGCAACCTTCTGTAGGCATACCTCGAAACCTCAGATATAATCCAAGTTTGGATACGAATACGTATCCGTGCGCTGGACGACAAATCGCTCAGGAAAATTATGCACCTAACACTCCGGGGTTCGCTGCAAGTAATATGATGCATGTTTTCGACAAAGTTTATATCAAGACGAGAGGATGGATTCTTGTAGTATTTAACCAGTTAGATAGAGAATGCTTCAGGGGATTTCACGGGTCTACGTGCAGTGGCAGATCTGGCGAAAACAGGTTTGATTGGAAAGTCGAACACGTGCGACAGCCATCCAGATTTGTAGAAGCTCACAGCAATTACAACATACCAAATGATGCGCACATGTGGAAAATTGGAGACTTGCTGTTCGGTGGCATCAATGGTGTCGGCTCGTGTGCAGCAAGATGTCCGTCGTCGGGTGAATACGACAATATCAAGGGCACCATCCAATGGAAACCAAAGATCACACCAACTGCTGTCGGGCAAGAATATTGGCTGTATACAATGTTTTCGGTTGGAGAGTCCAAGGCTTGCAAATTCTTCAACTGTGACGAAGCGGCATTGTATACACATATGAGCCAATTTTCTGACGTTGTACCAAATACAGATGGATTGCATCCTCTTACGTTTTTCGAAGGCACAGAAGTGAGCGCATTTGTTCCCTACAATCCGCCATTTGTCGTGACGAGTGCATGTTTTTTGGCAGCTGATACCTCAGTGTCGACAGGATCGCTTACGTTTCGTTTGACGCAGGACCTATTTGGCAGTCAGCGTATTACTGACTTTGATTTTTGCGAAGGATGCATCAATAGTGTTTGCCAATATGACGTAATGCCTTGTCGATGGAGGTCAACTGTTGACATAAAATGGTCATTCTACATGGCTGTGTTTCACCCAAGTGCAGATATGCCATTAATTCTGACGTTTCACATCGTCGATGCAGCGGTGATTGTTGCTGAATACACGAATACGACCGACTTTGAGGGGCATACCTTTAAAATGGTCGAAATTCCCAAGATGGATTATGAGACTTCGGCAATAAGGTTTAATCGTACCGAAGAGCATTTTTTGGATCTGGGTTCGCGTGTGTTCAATATTGCCAACAATGGAGGTTTCACGGGCGTGGCTGTGGTGAAGTTTACTGACGCACCTGGCGAAGGCGAACGAATTTTTGATTTTGGTAAAGGCCCGGATAGCGACAATATTTTGATTACTCGCGACGGTATCACGGATGCATTAGGATTTTCCATTCGTAATGGTAACGCAGACTGCATCGTTTGGACTCTTGCTTCGGTCGCTCCGCAAGATACCTGGTTGACTGTCGTCGCCACATACAAATCCATGACAAAAACGCTCGAAATACGAGTTGGGAACATTGTCAAATCCACGGTGTGTTCGATTGCACGTACGAATAGGGTGGTGACAAACACGTTTGTGGGTAGAAGCAACTGGGTGTCGAATGCCTACTTGAATGGAATGATTGCCGGTCTATATGCCATTGACACGTTTCTCAGTGAAACGCAAATTACAGACATCATCAATATAATGTTTACGAATGTGAGTCCTGACTTGAATATTAATATTAATCCGGTGGGATACTTCATTAATGGCGCTTCACTAATGACGTATAAGCAAACGCCAAGTGTGATTCCAGCCCTCGTTGGTGCGTCACAAAAAATCTTCACTACACCAATGATGGAATGCGCAACGGCAAGCACTGCTGCAAGTCGTCGTCTTCTGACTTCAATCCACCAAGATGACAAGCGTAATGTACAAGTTCCTGTGAAAACTTCACGACGAGTTCAGCGCATACATCCACTCCCACAACACGGACGCAAGCGGCACGGTGTATATAATTCGCTTGATGTTTATACACAGCCAATAATCAGTGCAAGCCATACACCGCCACATTCGAACAGAACAACGAGAGGTGTGCGAAAAACTAAGATTCCACAGTCCGGACCCAGACGCATGCTATTTTCTACAGCAACAGGTTCTTCCAACGATCTGGAAGAGGATTTGCCCACAGTTACACCAGAAAAGTTTGCAGCGATTGCGCGAGAAATCACCAGTGTGAATAATAACAGGCAAGTGACTGATTTATTATGTGGTAGTGTCGAACACGGTAACACGTGCGACATGCTATCTGTGAAGAAGGAGGTGAGCATCACCGAGTTCTGTCTGCGAGAAAGTTCGTTTATGACGTTGGCGGCCACCGGAATTCGTGCTCAGCTCTTTCAGGCATCGTCATCGGCTGTGACGGAAATTTTAATTACATCCATTGCAAGACCCGGCGCCTACTACAAGTGCAAGCCCACGGCCATCCGTCGGCTTCTGCAGACCGAAACGATTTTAATCACGTACGTGACGCGTGCAAGTAGCAATTATTTTGTAAATCGTGACATTCTTTTGGACACAGGATTTTCTAGTCTACAACGCTTGACTTCGCTCGAAGGAACCAAACTTGCAATTTGTACATCCATAAGCATCTATACGCAAGCGTCAGTGCTTGTGAGTGTAGATGTATCGGACAAGGACCGCATTTGCAATTTTGAGAATGCTCTTCCAACTTCGTCATCTCTGTTGCAAATCCTGCCAAATACGACTTCACCCAACCTTGACTACACATCCGTTGTCCAACATAGTGTCTCCATCATGAATCAGTCTCAAGGTATGGGCGGAAGTAGTGCAGCGATTCTTGATGCAAAAACATCCATTCCCATATATGCAATTGTTCTTGTAATCGTGGGAACAATCCTCGTGTTTGCATTTTGTTTTTGTATGGTGACGCGGCACAATTATTCTCGTTTGTCAGAGACGGAACACGAGAACGCACATTCAGCTATGTTTATTCAGCACCATGCCCCGATTTTTGTTTCGCCTGCATCCGGATACGCACATGGTGCTTGGTCATAATAAACAAGGTTAATTGTGTGAGAATTATAAAGTAATAAATAAATACGGAAGTGTCGAACTTTGAATTTCAGATGCCTAGTCTCTTTCATCGTCCCAATAAAACGTCACATGACAGACATCCTTGTCATCGTCGAATTCCTTTTCGGCTATTTGTGCCAATAACTGCGGGATCGGAATGGCGAAGGACTCGTCATTGTCAAACAACCCGCTATTCGACACAGTCACGTTGATGAACGGTGCTTTGCCCTCTACGTCACAAACAGCGTCGATTACGTCGACTATGGTGTGGTTTTCCTCTATGTGTAACACTCTCTTGTAGCTGAAAGCCGTTCCATCCATCTCATCGTAAGTGTCGTATGCGATATGCAAATCAGAGTCTCCTAGTAGAACCGAACGCATCACGTTTGGGACTTGGGATAGGTCGGCTGTACCGTCGACGAGCATTCGTACCCGAGGAGCAAAAAATTGTAATTCGACCACCAGATAAAATGAACGTTTTGGAGGAAAGTCGATCTCGGGTTCATCGGATGCGGACGCGAAATCTTCCCAGAAATCAAGACCATGATAGTATTCATCCGAGAAAATTCCGCTCACCCATATGTCTTTGCCACCTACACTTTTTGTGGACTCGAAT